>JACCED010747720.1_pt1 | contig 62225 bp, 87 predicted proteins | sample 7455021 | NCBI WGS metagenome assembly JACCED01 (sample SAMN15323456, study PRJNA562643) | freshwater metagenome | isolation source: river surface water | place: USA:Blue River Watershed | collected 2017-08-19 | reverse complement strand
TTAGAGCGTCTGTATGTGATGCAAAAGAAGACATATGTGGACAAGTACGGAACCCGTACACTTAAGCGACTCAATCCATATCACCCGCTAACGTACATCGTTATTCCAATGTACTACGCTTTGGCTATTGCTATGTTTGGGTTTGTAGGATATAAGCAAGAGATGGATTCCGATTTTTTTAAGTGGCAATAACCTTTAACACCAACGAGAATGAACGAGGTTGACATCTTCATCAATCGTATGAGGCGTATCGGTATTGAGCTTGAGCTGATGGGTAACATCCCTTGGATTTACCTTATCTCAGTAAACGGAAATAGACTACAGGAAGAGGACTGGGATGCCAACTACGGCTTCACCATTGCTTGGTATCCTGTGCGTGTCGGAGAAACCTACAAGCTGGCTGATGTCAAGAATACCTTTGAAGTAATACGTAAGTACAGATGAGAACAGAAGAAGAAAAGTGGGTGCTGATAAAGAAGTTGGTGTACGATAAGATTCGTCATACATTCCACTCTAACAGCGTTCAGTTCCTAAACAAACAGCAGTGCGATAGGGTCGCTGACTTCATCGTAGAGCTGTCAAAAAATGAAACCCAATTCGGAGATTCTCCGAATAACTAAACAAAACCTAACAATGAAAACATCAAGCAAATTCTCTACACTCCTAACCATCCTATTCATTGCTCTCAAGCTTACAGGAAACATCACTTGGTCTTGGTGGTGGGTGTTGTCACCGATTCCTATTCAGTTTGTTTTAGGCGTATCTCTTGTGGCGCTGGCAGTCATTCTTGAAAAGAAGCGGAAATGAAAATCACATCAGGAAAATACGTAGACCAGTTCGCCATCGGCGTAACGTGGTTACGCTACCCAAACGTAACGTGGTCTATCATCTTTGACTTTGGTCTATGGTACGTTGAGTTGTCAAATGACTTCAAGGACAATGAAGACAATTACAGTGGCCTTTTCCCAAGCACCCTTGTGTGCGACAGATGTGGCTCACCAAAGGATATATTCTCTCACTTCAATGAGAAGTTAGAATTTGAATTGGTATGCGCTGAGTGCTTAGAATTTGAAGAACATCAAAAGAATGGAACAGACAGCGATGAATGAGTTGATTGATGAGATGAATGAAATGCTCATTGAAGGAGACACCAGCGTGTATGCACTAAGGGAAACCGCAAGAAAACTACTTAAGAAAGAGAAGCAGCAAATCAAGGATGCATTCAACTTCGGCGGCGAGTACAACGAAGAGTGGGACAAGGCAGCCGAACAATACTACGACGAGACCTATGGAAATTGACAAAATCATCGCACTGATTTCGTTGTCATTGGCAACGCTTGCATTGGGATTCATTGCTGGAATTCCCATTATGAAATACTACTACAAGCAGATGCTTGATTCCGAAACGGAACACAAGCAACAGCAGTCAGAGATGGCCAACAAAATCTTCAAGCTGAAGCTTCGCCTAAAGAAGAAAAAGAAATGAGCGACAAGAAAATTGACTTCTTCAATGCAGAATACAAGCGCGCGCAGCACAATCGGAACGTATGTTTGTACAGCCGTAGAGATACCGAGGCCAAGTACTGGGAAGGGTACGTTCACGCAATTAGTTTAATCCTAGAGAAATTGAAATGAAACCATCAGAATACCTTGAGTATTTCAAGGAGCACCCACACATCAAGAAGAAGGAAGCCGAAATGCTTGGCGGCCGAATCCTATCCAACTACGGCAGCTCATACAACGTGCCAGCTATGGTAACGGCAATGGAAGAACTAGAGAAGGCAATCAGCATTGTGGATATGATAGAGACCAAGCAGGCGAAAGAGGTTGCTGACCAGCTTCAGGGCGCATACAATTCAATAAGCAACAGATACCACAATGGCTAAGAAGAAGGACAAATGGATTCGCCAGATGATTGAACGCACTGGCAAGCCATACCTATCGTACAGCTCTATCAAGTACGCGTTGCAAGACATCGCGCTCTTTGAGATGTACATGATGGGCAAGCTCAAGAAGGACAGCGAGGCGTTGCAGTTTGGTAGCGCATACGACTGCCAGCTGTTTACCCCCGAAGCGTTTGATGAACGCTTCTTCGTAATGGACGATAGGGAGATAGTAGCTAAGCTGTTGGCTGATGGGGCGAAGAGCCCACGAGCTACCACCATCTACAAAGACTGGAAGGCAGAGATGGACGAATCAATAGGCAACCGAGCAATCCTCAGCCTTGACGACCATCTTCAAATCATTGACATGGTTACGCGCCTCAACGATTGTGGCATTGTGGAAATCTACCTTAGGGGAGACTACCAGGTGGAGTTCAACGAGGATGTGAACGGAATCCCTTTTAGGGGATTCCTTGACTGCAAGGGAGACGGATTCATCTCTGACTCTAAATCAACACGTTCAATGTCAGCGTTTCGTTCTGACGTAAGATATCTAGGGTACGATATTCAAGCGTATCTTTACTGCAAGGTCTTCGGATATGAGGACTTCTACTGGGTAGTCCAAGAGAAGTCTTTCCCCTATGTCCCTGCCGTATACAAAGCATCGGAGCAAACCCTTCGCTTCGGTGAGGAGAAGTTCAATCGGGCGGTTAACACCATCCGAGAGCACTTCGAAAAGGACAAGCCGTCGGCTGCGTTCTACCTTGAAGGGGAAATTTAATTGTCAATCAAAATGGAAAAGAAAGACATCTATATTGGATACGTAGGCGACCTTAAGACTTACGATTCAGGCGTACGCAAGTACTCAATCTCGTTCAAATCTGAACAGCTTGATGAACTCAAGAAGTACCTGACCGCTCGCGGCAGCGTGAACCTTGACTTCGTTATCAAGACGGACGACTCTGCGTTCATGAGCGTATTCAACCCGCACGCTGCTAGCTCTTCAAAGCCAGCCGCAAGCAAGGTTAAGCCAGGAGACGACGACCTACCTTTCTAAAAAGCAAAAGAATGTAGCGGCAGCAAGTTGGTTACGCCATGCGTTAGGTTGTTCCGGTGGGGCATGGCGGCCGCTCTTTCTTTTCACTATCATCTCTTTCTTTTGTCGTGGAATACAATTCCGATTTCCGTCATGACCTACGCATCGGCCTTATGGGCGAGCTGCTCCTGGGCAAGCTGCTCAGCAATACAACCGTTGAAGTCAAGCTGGACTTTGGAACGTACCGAACTGGAAACTTCTACATTGAGTATTCCTCGCGCGGGCGGCCGTCAGGCATAGCCACGACAGAAGCAGACTACTGGGTTCTGATTGCGGCATCCGAAAAAGGATGCCGACACAAGGAAAACGAAGTCTTCATGGAAGAAGATGATATTCTGTACTTGGTTACCATTTCAACAAAGAGGTTGAAGGACTTATGCAGAACTAAGTATGAACGTAAGGATGTCCCAGGCGGAGACGAGAATACTTCGCGTGGTGTTCTAATCAAAGCAGTTGACTTACTATGACACTATATGACCTTCAGCAGTTCTTCCTCAAGAAGAACGAAAATGAAATGAACCAATTCATGAGGATTGCGCAAGCAAGACTCAAGAGCATTTACAAATTTCCCCCTCAGCGACGTGCTGTCGCTGCCAAGATGTATACTAACTGGAAAAATCGGAAGGCAGATGAAGCAGGGGAAAAGACGAAGTGATTTCTATCAGTTATATCAAATCACGTATGATGAAAATTCAAATCAATGGAAACTAACATGGGGAAAGAACCCAATAATGAGCGGCTCAAAGGAGTATCTGGAACACTATCTAAACCTTCTGGTGTGCAACGGGAACATAATAGCCTAGACAACGATATAGCTGTCGCCGTATACGGTACGCTGAAGAGTGGCTACGGCAACAACATACTCCTTGAGAAGGCCACGATGGTCGGTAAAGGGAAGACCACTGAGAAGTTTCCGCTAATCATTCGGAGCGGCGGACTTCCATTCATGCTGTACAAAAAGAACGAGGGGCACAACGTAGAGGTTGAGCTGTACCTAGTCAATAAGGAGACACTACGCAAGCTTGATATGCTTGAAGGACATCCGGACTGGTATCGTCGCCGAGAGATTAGTGTCACTATTCAGGAGATAGATACACCTATTACAGCATGGGTATACTTTGGGCCAAATCAATATGACAACCTAACCTATTATGAGCGATTCTAAATTCTTCGTTGAGATTGGGAGCTGCGACTTCGGCACCCTCAACCACCTTGCCCACAAAGGATGGCAGGGGATGATTGTCGAGCCTATTGAGAAATACCTCAACAGACTTGAGCGCCTAGAAGGCGTACACTATGTCAACCGTGCGGTAGACATTACAGCTGCATCCAAGATGATGTACACCTACAAGGACAGCGTATGCGAGAACGACCGCGACTTCAGCGGCATGAGCTCCTTTGCTGAGTATGTGATTGATGCAAACCGTAGCCTTGTTGAGCCTATCCAGGTACGCACGTCAACCTACACGGACATCATGATGGAGTACGATGTGAAGCGCATTGACTTCCTTAAGATTGACACAGAGGGACACGACTGGGTGATTCTTCAAACAGCAATCTACGAGGGGCCACTACGCCCGAAAGTAATCAAGGCGGAGACCAAGCACCTTGGCCATTACAAGAGTGCTGCCGTCGCGTTTCTTGAGGAACGCGACTACCTGGTCTACCAAGAGATGGATGACTTATATGCAATTGATTTAAGAAAATGAGACGAGAAAAAATCATAGAAAGAACCATAGACACCTTTGCTATGGTGAACGACGTGAGTGTTAAGGCGCTATTCACCGATGCTCGCAGACGCACACTAATTGACTGCCGCAGAATGATTTACGCATACCTACGGGAGAACACAGCAATGACTCTGGTGGAGATTGCACAGGTATTTGATAAGAACCACGCAACATCGCTATTCCACATCCGTAGGCACGATGAGCTAATGGAGAAGACCGAACGAGGCAAATGGTTATATCCAAAGTATGCAACGACCTATGAGGAGGGAGCCGCAATTCTAAATCGCCTAATCAAAGAGGCGCTGAACGGAAAGAAGTTCTCAAAGTACTTATTGGTATACCGACACTTTGACACGCAGGAGAAATCGGAATTCAAGATTACATCGTCAACAGTAGCTGATGCTATCTATCAGTATGAGGCTGTCAACAACACGGACAATCTTGAGCTAATCTCTGCATCGCTGATATGATTATCTCCGACAAACTGAAGTGCATCTTCATTCGTATACCAAAAACTGGTAGCACTACGATTGAGAACCTGTTGATTGAGGCTGACCCATCGTGCATCAGCTCTAACAATGGAATGCCGCCGTATGGCCACGATGGATATCATGTCGTTAGGGAAATGGCAGGAGAAGAACGATGGAACTCGTATTTCAAGTTCGTATTTGTCAGAAACCCATACACTTGGTTCTTGAGTAGCTACTCTGACCACATGAACTACAGCCTTGAAGATGTGTGGGGAGTGCATGAAATTTTACAAAAAAATCATGCATTGCCCCTGCCATGGGACAGCACAATCAATGGCGCCAAAACGCTTGCTCACGTAGCTATGATGCAGTTCTGGCACCACGGAGATTTCTTGGGAGGCAAGCATGAAGCTTTAGTCACACAGTCGGCGTGGGTGCCAAGCGACATTGACTTCGTTGGTAAGATTGAGAGCTTTGATGTTGACTTGGAAGTTGTGTCTGAGGCAATAGGCATAAAGCTGAGCAAGAAGCCAGAGAAAGAAAACAGGAGCTATTCAGAAAGGTTCAAGCTTGACGAAGAAGGTAAGCGAATCATAGCCGCCTTGTATCATGACGACTTCAAACGGTTCGGATACGACTTCTGATAGCCTTGGTCAGATGATATACCTGCACAAGCTGCAGGTATTCTGGCACACCAAGAAAGGAAAGAACTTGATTGCAAACACGAAGGGCACCGAAGAGGTGCCCATTCAAATTGTATCAAGGGCAAAAGACATCCTGTCGATGAACAAGTCGGCAGAGATACTTAACAGCTTAAGGAGTGCCACCATAGGGAGCAAGGTGGTACACAACTTCCGAGTAATCAAGATATTCGAGAGTAAGCCTATTTCGCGTTCGTTTCACCACAAGGAAAAAGACTACGACAAAGAATTCAAATGAGCAACATTACGATGTTTCAATCCGTCACCAAGACGGACAAGCCGCACTACATAGACGTTAATGTTGCCCTTGAGCGCATCGTCACTGGTAAAAGCATGGAGAACATCTTGGCCATACGCGCCGGAAACTCCGAGCTTAAGCGCTCACTACCAGTAGCTCTTTTCTCTGGTGTATTCACTACGCGCAGAGACGACGCTCTTGAAACCCACAGCGGCCTCATCGTTCTAGACTTTGACCATGTAAACGCAGAAGCATCGAAGGCTCTTCTCTCTACGGATGAGTACGTTTACGCGTGCTGGATATCTCCATCTGGCGAGGGCCTCAAAGCCCTCGTCAAGATAAGCAACCCAGAACGCCACAGAGAGCACTTTAGGTCGCTTCAGACGTACTTTGACAGCACGTATGGACTCCTGGCTGACCCGTCGGGAGTTAACGAATCTCGTGCGTGTTTTGAGAGCTATGACCCAGAGTTGGTTCATAACCCCGACAGCAAGGTATTCGGTGGTATGCTCCGCGAACAGCAGGAGCAGCAGGTGGCACAAATCCAAGAACTGCACACCGACTACGAGAAGCTCAACATTGTAGCGCGCATGGTGCGTCGTGCACAAGATGGAGAGAAGCACATCACGCTACTGCGTGCAGCCATCCTTTGCGGCGGCTATATTGCCGCCGGTCGGATGGAAGAAGACGAAGCCGAGCGTGTACTGCTACGTGAAATCCAAAAGAAGGACAACGTAGAAGACATTGCTAGCGCACGCAATACCATCAAGGATGGCATCCTAGAGGGGAAGCAAATGCCAATCCGAGAGGTGATTGAAGATGAGGCACGAATCCGTAGGGAGATGCAAATCAACGACGGAGATATGTCGTTCATTTCATCTGATGACTCAGACTACAACTGGATTGAGAAATTCGCTAAGGGAGAAATAGTGCGAGGCCTAAGCACTGGCTTTGAGTGGCTTGACCGACACTTTCTTCTCAAGAAAGAGTTTACCATCATCAACGGCCACAGCAACGTGGGCAAGACCACGATGGCGCAGTTCCTCATGGTGTCATCAGCTGTCCTGCACGGATGGCGTTGGGTGGTGTACTCAAGCGAGAACAAGACGGCATCGTTCAAGATGCGCCTAATGGAGTTCCTCCTTGACAAGCCCATTGACATGATGCGCTACGAAGAGCGCAATGAAGCGTTCAAGTGGGTGAACAAGCATTTCACCATCATCAGCAATGCGCAGGTATACAGCTATGCAGACCTTATGGTATTCGCAGAGAAGCTCGTACGTCAGGAGCGATACGACGGCTACCTCATCGACCCATACAACAGCTTGAAGATTACGGTAGGAAAGAACAGCAGCGGCATCACGTCTCACGAGTATCACTACGAGGCAGCATCTGAGTTCCTAACCTTCGCTACGCAGAACGATATGGCTGTATGGGTGAACACACACGCCATTACAGAAGCTGTCCGTAGAAAAGGCCCTGACGGCCTACCAGTAGCTCCGTTTGCAGAAGATACCGAAGGCGGAGGCAAGTGGGTTAACCGAGCTGACTCATTTGTTACGTTTCACCGTAAGGTTTTACACCCCGAACCAGAGATGCGATACCGCACTGAGATACACGTCCGAAAGGTGCGCAATACGGAGACTGGTGGCTCTCCGACTCCGTTTGACCAACCAGTTGTATTTCAACTCAACAACGACCGCACAGGTATGTACCCAATGATGGGAAGCAAAACTTTTTCTCCTATGCATTTGAATTCCAGTCGCATTGTTCTACCTTAGGGGTAGTGAACAATGAGACCATTGAGATTGTACTACCAAAGCCGCCAAGTCTTAACGCGTATTATGCGGGCCGCCACTTTATGGTCCGAAAGAAGCACAAGGACGTATACTGGAAGGCAATCGCTGCAGCCCTTGCGCCATTTGGTAAGTTCCGCATGGAGCGAATGTCTATTGCTGTTCGCTATAACTGCAGGTATGATGTTGACAATGCTATTTGTTGCAGCAAGTTTCTTGCGGATTATCTACGCAATCATGGTCATATTCCTGACGACACTCCAAAGTATTATCTTTCACAGGAAACACGATACGACCAAAGTCTACCTAAAGAGCAATTCATAGCAACCATTACTGCGCATGGACCAAGAGGAATTGAGTCGGACCTACTACAAGGCGACAGAGCGGATAGCGAATGCAGCGACGCTCCTGTACGAAAGCCTGCACGACGAGGCCGGAAACCCAAGGGTTGACGCTGACCGACTGCACAACACCATACGTAAATTCAAACGAGACATTGATGGAGAGTTCGACATGATTCGTGCTGCTCTGTTGGAATACTACGATGATAACGCTGATATTTCTTGACGGCCTAAACGGCATCAACTACCACAGACTGATGACTCCCTTCCTCCGCCTCAAAGCGGAGGAGGGTGTCAATATCCACTTTTTCTCAAGCTTCAACGAGCTTAAGGAATTTGACATGACCAAGGTTGGCTCTGTCATCGTTTCTCGTCGGTGCACCGTGTCCAACTATATTGAGTTCAAGAAGTGGCTCAAGAAGTATAAGGTGAAGCTTATCCTTGACAATGACGACTTCTGGGAACTGCCAGACGACAACCCAGCCAAGGAGCATTACAAGAAGCAAGTATCAAATGAGATTCTTGCAAGCATTCGCATTGCTGATGAGATATGGACTCCTTCTGAAACACTGGCGCACAAGATGCGCAAGGTGAACAAGAATGCCGTATACCGAATCATCCCTAATACGATATACGAGAAAGAAAAGCAATGGGCTGAGCAGGAGAAAGACCCCAACCCAAAAGGTCTGGTGCGCTTTGGATACATCGGAGCCAATGGTCACCGAAATGACCTGCTATCAATGGGCACCACGTTTGAGAACCATGAGCTCTACTGCATGAACCTCATGGACTATCCAGACATCCTTAGGGCCAAGTACACATTGTATCCGCTTGACATCCACCTATACGCGCAGCTATATCGACACTTTGATGTGTCTCTAGCTCCGCTCTTGAACAACAAGTTCAACCGATGCAAGTCAGAACTGAAGGTGGTCGAGGCCGGATACACTAAGACGGCAATTGTTGCATCAAATGCAACACCCTACAAGCAGTCAATCATCCACAATAAGACAGGAATACTCTGCTCCACACCAGAAGAATGGAGAAAAGCTGTCGCTGATATGACGTTGGAGAAAGCGCAAAACCTTGGTGGGGAGCTATATGAGTACTGCAAGAAGCACTACGATATCTCCCAAATCAACAAGGAGCGACTAAAGGGCTTAGTATAGCTCGTTGCACCCGCATCGCTCTGCGAAGAGGGCATCAATCTTAGCAATCTCGCTCAAGATTTTCTTTTCCTCTTGACGTGCCGACTTGCGCGCTGCATCGCTTGAATCGCAGTTAGCGAAGAGTGAAGCAGCCTTCTGAAGAAGGTCATCAATTTGGATTTTCTTGCTCGGATTGGTGTAGTATTCCCATTCCATTGGTAGTTTGTTTTTGGCAATAGCCGTTACTTCCTGATTCAAAGGTAGTTAGATTTTTTGATTAGACAAAGCGGGAGCTGATGTGCCGAGCAAGAGCCACAACCAGCAGGAATACCAAGATGAAAAATGACATCTTGTATACTTTGTAGTACCAGGGAATCGCCAACAGCTTGACTTGCGGAGGGCAGTCAACCTTGATGTAGTGAGGTATCTCTATGGTCTTTGTCTTCGCAGATACCGACAGCTTCTTGTTGCCGTCTTTGTCTACGATGGTCTTAACGACTACTTGAAGCGAATCGTTTTCTATTACGGAACTGTCGCCAACGGCTGGTATCTCCAGCGTGTCCACTATGGTTATCGGTGGCATCGTAATCGTATCCCATCTCGTAACAACCGTGGGCTCCGACAACAAAGCTGGGTTCTTTTTGATAGCCTTTTTTAGGTGCCATTCTGCAGAGCACCCAACTAGCAATGGGATTGCGATAACCAGGGGAAACCATTTCACAGCGTCAAATACAATAGAGCAGACGAAAATACGACGAAATAGACGGACATGAAAACGTCCTGCTGCGTCATTCTTTTGAACGAGGGTTTGAGGAGGAGCTGTCGATTGAGTTCAGCAATGATTGAATCTTGGCGAGCCACAGCTTGGCTTGCTTGATGATGCTGAAAATACTTGAGTTTGTAGGCTTCATTGTATGCTTTGATTGTTGAGTCCATGGAAAGAAAGCGGTTGTTCATCGCAACCGCTTGTGCTTTGGTCATCACCACTACGGTGTCCTTATTTTCTACTCGCTGTATCGGATACGCCGATTGCGAGTACATCGAAGTGCTGCACAGGAGCAGACTTAACAGCCACAATCTCATCTTGCATGACCTTTACTTGTTCAACCAATTGTTCCTTCTCCTCTTCAAGCACCTGTATGGTCTGCTTCATTTCTCCTATGCTCTTCGCAACCTGCTGGTCTGCTTTGGCTGATACAGCACTAGCCTTTCTCATTGTTTGATTTGATTTCTCAATAATCAAATCAACCGGGTCAATCGGCTTCTCTGGTTCATTCTTCTTGGCGATAATGGCGCCAACAGCAATTCCAGAAATTAGGAGGAGGATTGAACGTGTCATTTGGTCTGTAAGAGCATTTCGTTTTTAGCACTGGTATAGGCAAGAGCTGAATCAAGACGACGAATATGCTCAACATATTTGTCTACTTTGACCTCGAGTTCATTTACCCTACCCTGGCATCGGTCGTCTATCTTTCCATTGGTCATCTTCTGGTCAACGTACAGATAGCCAATGGCTACAAGGGCGATAAATGCGATGGCTGCGACCGGATTCTTTTGGAACTGGTCAAAAGAAACGGGCATTTTCATTACTTGGCAAACTTCTCTATGCCGGAGATGCCAAAGCATCCCAGAGTTACTATAACAAAACTGTTATATACGTATTCGTTGAGGGGAAGATGCGTACCCATAACTCCCGTCACGAGGTCAGCAATCATCACCATAACCATTACCGCAAACGATAGTGCGCCAAGTACGTTCTTCTCGTTGTAATCGTTGCTATTTTTGAAAATCTCCGTCCATCCCATGCAGCAAAAATACATGGGTTAAAGAAGTGATTTAGTGGCGAAAGAACTGGCTTACTCGGGCAACGGGATATCGTAGAGCACGTAGTATAGCGCATCGTCATCGTTTCTAAATGAGGTATTTAGGTTCTTTTGAGCCTTGTCGATAAGGTCGTAGTTCTCAAAATGCTCACCATATTGAACGATTGTTTGGTATGCCTCCTTCACCTGGTCTAAGCGAGCGCGCCTGTTAGCGCGCTCTGCTTCACCAAGCTCAACCCACGGAGCCAAATCCGAATCCTCAAACTTTTGGTCCTTAAGGTTGTAGTAGAACTGCTGTCCGATGTTGACTGGGTAATCGCGGAACACCAAGTTCTGAGAAAGCTGTGCCGTAGTCTCCAGTGGACGAAGGTCAATTTCTGGGTCTTCTGCCCTAGCCTCCATACGCTTTAGAATCTCTCGGCGAATGAAGTCAATGTTGGGAGGCACAAAGTATTGACGGCCAATGTATGCACCAGTTCCAAGAGCCTTGGCATACCAAGTTGCATCCTTGTTGTCAACGATTGGCTTTCCGTAGTTGTCCTTGCCTTCAAGAATGTTGTACCAAAGCTTCACCGAGATGTTTGGCTCGGCGAAGTTCCCAACCAATGACTGGAGGCTTTCGCTTCTAGCTATGCCCTCTCTTCCAAAAATCAAAGAAGAAACTTCATCGTATGGGTCTTCGGAAGATATGTTGATGTAACGAATCGTTCCATCTTCAGCCATAGATATTGGTACAACGTTAGAGCCTTTCATCCAGTCAGGCATCAAGAACGGAACGCCGCGCATCTTGACAGCAAGCTCTTTCTCTTCCTCGTCATCGAAGAACGACTGAGCAATAGCGATGTATCCAATGTTTGACATCGTAGATTGGATAATCAAGGCTGACAACGACTTGAGACCATCTACCATGTATGCCTGACGCTGTGATGCGGACAGGTTTGTATTGTTGATTCCCTCGTTGATATCGGCTATGGCATTCTCAAAGATTCCATAGTATGAACGGAATGCTTCAAGACGGAACGAAAGGAAGTCTCCAAACGGAAGCTTAGATATCTGACGGAACGACGGGTGCAGGCGAGACATCGTTGGGAAGGTCTGCTTGATTCGCTCTGCAGTCATTTGACGTACCTCAGCTTGCTGTTCTGGACTCAGCTCAGCATACGACTTACCCTCTGGATTTGATGCAAGACGCTTGGCAAAGTTCTCTCTCTTGTAGAGATATGCAATCATCTTGGTATAGTCGTCAATAGCTCCGTATTGATAGCCAATGCGTGAGCCCTTTGTATTCAGACGATTCAACCATGACCAGGCCTTGTTAGGGCTCACGTCGTTGTACATATCCATGTAGGACTGGTTGACAGAACTAAGCAAGCCAGCATTTATAGACGCGCCAAGGAGTCCCAACTCTGCAAGCTCATCAAACACCGCCTCAGTGTCTGCATCATACTGACCGGTTTTCCATTTTCTCATGCGGTTGGCAAAATCCTTAAATACAGTGACCCCACCGCGAGCGCTGTTGTATGGGAGGACGCCATTAGCAAACAGGAAGTACCAACCGCCCATAATGTTCTTGCGCCACGTAGGAAGGTTGTAAAGTACACGAACACGACGAAGCTGCAGAAGCTGCTTATAGTAGAACTTAAGAGCTACGTTGCTTGAGTCGTAAAGCGGCGTCTGCTGGAATAGCGTTAAGAAGTCATTGGCTGCCCACTTTCCATACATCGGAGACTTTTGCTCTGTAATCTCGGTATAGTCAGCCCGAAGCTTATCCATAATCATGTTCCGGAGCTGGGCAACGGTACGCTTATTGTTTGTGGCAGTATCGTCTGGGTCAATAAGACGCATTTGAATAGCCAGAGAATTCATTTTCCCCCAGCTAAGCTTTGCATCTTTCAGCGCCTTCACTACTGACTGAGGAACAATCAATGCGTTTAGGCCTGAATTTCTAGCGGCTTGGTTGACCCTATCAACGAGCGTGTATCGCTCGATGATTGACGTAAGATTCGTTACGGTCTGACTGAATTTTACAAACGGATTTGTCTCTTCGCCCATGAGCTTACGCAGGCTATCAGGCAGGTCACTGCGCTGCTTGAACTGCTTTGAAGGAACGCGGAGCTCACCAAGCTTCGAGTCGCCCATTGACTTGCTTTGTCCCTTTAGTTCAAGAATTCCATTGACTTTCTTTCGCGCATTATCTGAAATCTTCTTGCCAAATTCCTGCTGCACAAAGGCCATGTAGTCATCTTGGTCTGGGACTTGACCAGGACGGGCCTCATCAAAAGGATATTTTTCACCAAAAGGGCCACGAATAAATATCTGGGTTGTATCGCTACCCTCTTCCTCTAAAGCCATATCCTCGGCCATTCGTTCTGTTTCCAGAAGAATGATATCGTTAATGGCCTGTTCACGCAACGACTCATCTACCTTGAATTTCGGGTCGGTGAATAGACGATAAGTACGCGTTCCATAGTATTGGTTTCTGTCCTTGATTGTCTCACGAAGTACATCGCTGAGGTTGTCAAAAGCAGTGCTATTCATTAACGTGTCCTGAAGCGCAGCACGAATAGAAACAAGTATTGATACGTCGGACGCTATCTTAGGATATTCTTCTTGAAGCTGTGCCGCCGCTTCAGCGCGGACAGCCTCATCTTCAGAAAACATCACGTCATAGGTAAGCTTGTTTACCCTTTCTGTCTGCTCTGGGCTGAGCCCCTTTTGCAGAACGGTTCCTCTGATTTCTTTCCGAATCCTACTCATGGCCAAGAACAAGCGGTTCATGTGCTGAATGTTCATCGACTCAGACACTTCCATGGCCTGAACAATTGCTTTTGGAATTCCACGAAGTCGGTCGCTCTTAAGGAATTTTTCTATCCGCAACAATACATCATCGCTCAACGCCCCAACTTTCCTAATGAACTTTTCGTCTGAACGCAGTTGACGCTCGTATGTCGTTGGCTCAGGGCGTCCGGCCATATTTTCGTAACGAATATCCGTAACTGCACCGTCGGCCTCAAACGTTGATTTGTTCGCACGACGGAATCTGTCGGACTTGAGTCGAGCAGATACTGGTACAGCCGACACATCTCCACCCGTTTTAATAGTCTGAGTAACGCCAGTCATGTATGAGGCAATGTCCCTAGCAAGTGCAGAGTCCTCAAAAATTTGAACCCGCTGACCAGTGAGCTTTGCTACGATGTTGTTTAAGAATGCCTTGAGTTCCTCTAGAAAATTGTTCTCAAACGTAACTTGGTCATCGGCAAGCAGTGCGCCAAGGTCTGTCATGAACTCTTCTGACTTATACGCTCCGCCAGAACGCGAGTCTTCGCGTTCATCGTACAGATTAGCAAAGTCATTCAATCTCTTGACATCACTTTCTTTTAGTCTGCGTATGACTAATTCGCGAAACTGATTGAAGTCATTGAGGTTTTTGTCAAAATGCTGACTCCAAACATTGTGAAATATCTCGTGTGCGGCAGTCTTAAATGGCGTTTGGACTCCCTTATATCCAATGCCTCTAACGTCGTCTTTCTGTGGGCTGAACTGAACAACTACCCTGTCTCCTAAGGCTGCAGAAGTGATTCCAAGAGTACCCTTGACCGACTGTGCAGAGAACCCAGCATCTCTAGCTGCTTTTGTATATCCCTTCTTTCCAAATCCAACATTGAAGTACTGAGCATTTGGAGCAACGCTCTTGAATGCGTCAAACGCAAGCAACAGCTTCTCCATCTCACGACGGAACGATGGAGTTTGAGACTCCATCTCCTTGACGTACGCAAGGCGTTCGTATGGGTCAAATAGGTTTGCGAACTCGCGATTTTTGAACTGCTCTATGGCTGTGTCCTCAATGTTTGAAAGCCATGTCTCATCCTCTGGCGTAAGTCCTTGCTCAATCTTAGATTTAGCCAATTCGTTACGTTGTTCCTCGGACATTCTTGCTGTTCCAGGAAACGACCGCCGGAGGATATTAGTCCTTAGGATTTCTTCTCTAGCTTTTTGAAGAGCTCTACCTGCTGTAGTCTCTTTTTGGCCTGCTGCAGGCTGGAATACTCCCCCAGGTTCTTGCCCTTCTGGGATTCTACTCTGTACTTCTTGGGCGACAGTTTCCGTATCACTTGGTTGAGGTGCTTGTTGTTGACGTGATTGAGCAGCAAAATCATAGATGTCTTGAAGTTGCTGTGCGGCTGAGTTGAACTGCTCTTCAATAGCAGTTCTCTCAGCCTCCGATAGGTCGGGGTTTTTCTTTAGGACATCGCTTGCGTTGATGATGTCGCCAACCAGGGTATTAGCCTGCGCTATTTCCTCGTCAGACAAAACAGCAAGAAGGTCCTCTTGAATTGAGCGCATGCGAGTGTACTTCTGCTCTACGAGGCTCTTGATTTTTTCATCAATCGCCTTACGCTCAGGACGCCCCTCTTCGATTCGACTTCGGCGAAGGTCGCTTATCTGGTCATCCAGGTTTGCAATCTCTGCGTTGTTTACGGCAAACGTGAGGTTGCGGATTTCAGCAAGACGCTTTTGGTCTTGCTCCGATGCAAACTGCGCATACTGGCGCTCGGCCTCCGTAGGAGCCTTCTCCTTGATGATGTTGTAGGCAGTGGATAGACCGGGCGTAAGAACCTCAGAAAAGGCCTCAAGGGCGATTTCTCGCGGCTTGATTTCTTCTCCTGCGACAACCTGTCCAGATAGCTCTCCAGCTGCGCCGAGGCCGGCTTGAATGCCTGCCTCTTTGGCTGCTACTTTCGCTACCTGCTTAGCGGTAGCTCCTGCCAAAGCTGGAGCTATCAGCTTACCGCCTACCATTCCAGCAATTGCATCAAATGCGGCAACTGGGATAGCGCGACGGAGGCCCATTTCTTTGGCCTTAGCCATCAGTTCTTCGTCCGCAAATGCTTTGGATAGCTGTTGCTCGTCTGTAACGTCTACTCCGTTCTCAGCTAGCACCTCGTTTATCTTGCTCCCGTATTCAATAGCTGCAGACGTGGCTGCAGAGAATCCACCCATGGCACCAAGGGTTGCGCCTCCAGCTGCGGTCACACCAGCAAGCGGTCCGCCAACCGCGCCAAGCGCAGCTCCAGTTCCAGCTCCAGCCCCAGCCCCAGCAACCGCCCCAGCGATACCGACTGGAGATGCAGCAAACTGAGAGATGAGGCTCTCCGCTGAACTGCGAATAGCATCAAGAAGGAATGCAGGCGCCCCAACGAATGTTCCGGGTGCAGCAGCAAGCCAGTCTCCTTTACGAGGAGCATCACGCTGCTCAATGTAGTTTAGGTACGCAAGGTCTTCGATGCGGTTTCCAGGACGGGCGACTCCCGCTGCAATCTGTCCGCGCAATCCGCGAGCAACTGAGCGATTGTAAAGACGCTGAAGCTCATTCGGAGACTCGTCTACAATTCGGCTTCCTGGGTCCGCATAAGCCTTACCTTCAACGGCTGCCTCTAGGCCAGCAAGTGGCTTCTCTTCTTTTAGCGATGGAAAGAATCCGCCAGTGTCTTCTCGTTCTTTCTTCTCCCCATGAAAAAACGGATACGTGAACTTCTCGTCTGCCTTGAAAGACGTAGCTCCGTATGCCGTAGATGGTGACTTCCTAAGCTCGCTTAGGCTACCAAATATTTTTGGAACGTCACTTTTGGGAGTCTCATAGAGGTCTCTCCACGAAAAAGCCGCAGGAGAAGTTTCCAACTGTGATGGAAATTCGCCAGTGCTTTTTTTTTTAACCTCTTCCGCTACTGCCGGCTGAGCATACTTCTGAGTGAAGTCTTTAGTAACGAAATCAATCGCAGACTCTGGGGCACCCTTTTCACGCATCTTGTTCAAGACGTTGGAAAGTTTGGCCTGGTCTGCCGGGGAGAGAATCAATTCGTCTTCCATATACTTAGTAATCTATACCGTAAAGGTTTTTGTATGTCTGAGCTAAAATGGGGTCGGTAAATCCGTTGTTTGACGGAATACCGACTGGGCTAAGTGCACTATTTCCAGTGGCTGGAGAGTATCCGCGAAGCTGCATTGCTCCAGCCTGACCGGCTGGGGTTCCAATACCGCCTGGTATGAACTGATTGTACGTGGCATTGAGCTGTTGGATAGCGGCAGCAATAACCTGCGATTGCTTCACGTTACTCAATGATGACAGCACCTGTTGCGTTACTGGAATCACCTCGCTCACGACTTCTGTGTCTTTGTTGGCCAACTTCAGGCTTCGGGTTGCAACAAGCTGTGGCGTTCCATCAATGCCAACACCAACATTCGTGATGGTGTATTTTGTATTAGTCGCTGGGTCAACATAAGATGGCTTATCTCCAGGAATCGGGAAAGTGAATACGAATCCCGCATCTCCAGCTCCGGTAGATATCGGAGTGCCCTTCTTGTCTCGCTTGTTAACCTGAACCAATGGTACACTTCCGCTGAACACATTGAAAGTTGGGCCAGTGCCCCCATCGTCCTTAACTGATTTCTCAATCAGCGCCTTTGCTCGGTACAACGCAAGCTGGCGAGCATCCTCTTCCTTCTCCGTAGTGATGTCGTTTGCAACCAGCGTATTCAGGGCGTTGAGAAGGTTCTCTCCAAACATTCCCAGATACTCTTTCCTCTTGTCCGAAGACAGGTTTTGCAGGTTTCCAAACTGCTCAATGCCCACTCCAAGGTCTTGAGCGACAGACGCAATCGCCTGGTCTTCCTCTTCTTGTGTGAGCTGATTTATGTCAAAGTATGCGTTCACCGTGCGGGCAAGAGCCTCGCGGTTTATCTTACCAGTCTTCTGGTCGTAAACGTTGCTAAGGCCACCGCCTTGCTTAAGTGATGCAAGAAGGCCCTCTGCCGCCTTTACTGGGGACATCTCACGCATCTTGTAGCGGTAGAAGTTACCAAGCTTAGGGAGGCTAGATATCTCAGATTGGATTACGTCTGCCGGAATGTATCTATTCCTATCTGCGTCGATTTGCTTGATGAGTTCAGCCGGGTTGTTGAACTTCTCTGGCTCAGCCAAGATGCTAGCCTCTCGCTCGTCAAGCTCCTTGGTCCAATCAAGGTAGTTTGCACCAATGTCCTGGTACGCACTGAGCAATTGCTGACGCTTCTTCTTTGCCTCAAAAGACATATCGCCAGAATCAAGGCTTTGCTGGATTTCATTCCAGTACTTCTCAAGCTCCGGAAGAACTCCTGGTGCAATCTGTCCTCGAACCTTCTTGAACTGGCTTAGGTATTCTAGCTTCCGAAGTTCAGCCTCTTCACGTCGAGCCTTGGCCGCCTCATATTTGGCGCCAAGGTCGACCATTGGAATCTGACCAACAGGTATATATTCTGCGTTACGCATTACTTGAATTGGCGTTTACTTAGCAAATCACGAACAAACTTGTGGAGCGCGGAATTGCCCTGCTTGGACAGATTGCGCATTTGGTCGGACTGCTTAGGGTTAAAGATATATTCGCCGCCAGTCATTTCCGCAATCTTCTTTCCGTCTTTCATAACGTCAATAGGATTGGTCTTATGGGAGAATGCGCCAGGTGTCTTTAGAGCCTTTCCGCCTTGAGCCATCCCACGTGGCTTTACGGCCACTTCATCGAGCACGATAGTCCCAGCTGGTGCTTGGTATTCGCCTACTGCAGCAGCCCCAAACAAGGGAGCTGGCTTCTTCACGTTGGGAAAATTCAGCTGAGTTCCCAAGCTCCGAGTGCCCAAGTTGCTTGTGGTTTCTTCACCCTTGTCTTTCTTCCCGAGTTTGGGAAGGCCTCCTAGCGTCTCTGCAAGCCCACCAGCAGCCATACCTAATCCAGAAACCATGTTCTGGGTTGCCGCATCTGCAGCGGCTCTAAGGCCACTGCGCTGCTCTCCAAGACGAGCACTGCTTGCGCCTATCAAGTCAGAATCGCGCTGTTGGCTCATCTGTGCGCCGTAAGACCCAAAGGCCTGAAGCGCGCGGGCGGTTGCCTCCTCTTGTGCACGAGCAACAGATGGGTTGATTGCCTGTACTGCACGAGAGCCGCCGGCCTCTTGGGCCGCGGCTAGTGAAGACGCTGAAGAGCGGGCTGCCTCATCGAGTGCCATCTGTGCGTCGGTCTCTTGGCGAGCAACACGACGGCGAGCAGCCTCGGACATTATGATGCCCTCCTGCGCTTGGTCGAGTTGCGCCATCTGGCGAAGAGCTTTCTGACGCTGAGCATACGAAGCTCCAGCAGTGGCGAGACCATAGCCGAGGTTCAACAAACCTCCTACAACGAATTTCTTAGGTTTAGCCATATTACAAAAGTAACGTTTTTTACTGACCTTGCTGGTTATGTAGGTTAGACTTAGAGTATATCAAGTTGATAGCATACAACTCATGTGGAGTGGTCACAGAGTTGGTAAGAGTCAACTGCAAATAGTAGTCGCGCATCGGGTCTCCCTCGATAGACGGAGTAGCCACAAGAACGACCACATCGTTTTGGACAAGCCCAGAGGCTGTTGCATTGCAGGTAATTTGCTTCTCCCCGCTCTTGCTGTCAGCTCGGTAGCCCAGTGGCTCAAGACGGCTTGATGCCGCATTGAGCTTGTACAAGGCAGTCGTGCTTCCAACTGGGAACGGAATGTTGTTGATTGCGTTCTTGAAGTTGATGACGCTCCCAGATGCAGAGTTTACTACGCCTAAAGAGAAGAACTGAGACGTTCCATCTACCGATGTGATATTAGCTGTCGAAGTGGTGGATACAGCTCCCATCGTTGAATCCTGATGGATTGGAGCGTAGTAGAATCCTTCCTTGTCCTGCCAGATGGTGCTTGCAATCGCTGATGTCTGGTTAGAGTTGTTCATCGTGCAAGACCATGCAGCGCTATTGCCCTCTAAACTAACAGCTTCGTAGACCTTAATCATGGACGGGTTGAAGTTTGAAATTACTTCAACGATGCTTGGAGCAGCAACGCCATAAAATGTATTACGAGCAACAGTAGGATTATGTTCGTAAATGATTCCGTTCTTGAAGGTGTAGAGTGCGTCAGAAAGCGAAACAATTTGCTCAGGTATGTACGAATACCTTGTACTCCAGAAGTTTTCACGAATGTCGTAAGCTATGGTAAATGCAGGAAGTGTCTCAACTGTCTCAGTAATTGTTCCTGTAGACTCGGCAGAATCCGTCAGCGTAAGCTGAGTGGTCTGCTGACTAAAGGTGGACAACATGAACGCATCAAATGATGAGCTTGTCACGGCAACTGGGACAGCTGAGGTGAGCGCTCCATCCTGGTATGCAGGAGAATAGCTTTCAGCAAGGGCTACAATCGGCTGATTGGTAAGCTGGTTTGTAATAATCAAACCAGCCCCAGAGGTGCCAAAGGTATCCTGGTTGATGTCAAAGTCGCGTGGGTCAGACTCGAAGTTGAACGTGAGGCTGTCGTCGTAAACTGGAGTAGCATTGATTACTGATGCTGCACTATTGGTAGAGCCAAATCCAATTGCGGCATTTCCTGTTAGCGTGTCGTCAACCGTAATCTCTGAAGTGTAGAGCGCCTCAGCACTGATGATGTATTCGGTGTTTTCCTTGTCTACTCCACCAATGTATCGCCGGTTTGTGGCTGTCGTTTGCGTAGAGTATAGGTTGTCCTCGAAGAACGCGTCAACAAGCTGTTCGCTGATTACCTCGATTCCACTCTCAAAGCCTATGCGACAAACCTTCGCTGCAATGGCGTCAATGAAGAATACATATCCGCGGTACGAAGCGACAGATTCCGGGTTGTTGTTGATTCCAAACTCGCCAGTGTAGTACTTGACAGGACCAAGAATCAAATTAGAAGCCACAAGAGACTCTCCAGTATCTGCGGTTATGATGTTACGTCCGACAGGAATAACGCCAGTACGACGCTCGTGAAGCACGTACATGAGCTCATTGTATGGGACAAGGCTCCTGATGGAGCCGTAGTCGTATGCCAAGTCCTTGTAGTTAATCTTCGTCATGTTGAACGAAGAAAGGCCAAGCGTAGTGTTCTCGTTGTTGAATGGGTCAGACCACGTTAGGGAACCAATGCGCTTGTATGTCTTCGCATCTGGTAAGTATGGGAATGAGCGACCAAGTGACTGGTATTCAGAGTCGTAAAAATCACTCACGCGGTAGTCCTCAATGAAGTCAACAATGTTGTTTTGCGCAAAAGCAACTCTTGTATTGGTGACTATATTTTGATTCTGTGCTCCGGCTCCAGTCAGCAGCGTACGCAGACGGAAGTAAGAGTCTCCGTTGTTCAGCAGCAAAACTGAATCTGGGTTAGACACATCAAAAGTGGCTGTGTATGGAGTGACAAACGTATTGTTTGACGTACCATAGAACAGGTAGTTGTATCCAGTTTCAGATGTGCTTGGAGTAACGTTTCCAACAATGATTCGATTCCCGAAGTCATCCTCTATGATGTCCCCCTTGTAGAATTGATTCACTGAATATGCGGTGATAGAGTTACCGCTTTGGGCGGTAACTTTTACCGAACTAGTAAGAGAAGTGCGCTCGGAGTCATGCACCCCTGCAGTGATTCCAAGGTTCGTTCCAATTTCGTAGTATACCGTCGTTGAAAACGCCTTGTTTTCTCGGTATATCTCAATCACGCAATCGTCATTCCAATCGGTGTCATTGTTGAGTATGCTCTTGGAATTGAAGCCAGTTGCTGAGGGATTCTCTTCGATTACCAAAAAGGTTCCAGTGGTATTCTGAATGGCAGCCCTTGAACTTCTGTCCAACAGTGGGTTCAGCAACGAATCATCTATAAGGTTTACCGTTTTGACGACCTTAAATACGTACTGAACCTTCTGATTGTTACCATACCGAACAATTCGAACCTTGTCTCCAGCTGCAAAACCATATTCAATCAGTGCTCCGTACTGATTCGTGTAAGAGTTCTCCTTGCTTTGAAGCGTATTCAGTGACAGATAGATACTTTGGTTTGACCCAAAAGAACCCTGGTTTGACTTATCGTTGAAGGCAAGATATGCACCGCCAACGCTGTACTGAACCTTGTTGATGACCGAACCTCTTCCTACGTATACTGGAGAATATCTCTTTGCCCAAACTGGAGGCGTATGCTTGATTCGCATCACTACGTTCGCAAAGCCGTCTAAGTCGTTCTGAGAGCTTCTGTTGTTTGTGTGAAGGATATCAGCAGCTCCAACCTTTTGAACGCCTCCTGCACGGCCCCTGTCGTCAAAGTAGACAATGCCAAGTTGGTGCATAGAACCCGACTTGAAACAAGGCGTGCCATCCATTTTGTTCTTAGCAATCAAGAAGCATCCGCCCTGCGTTACAGATGCGTTAGCACGAGTTACTTGCCCATCGCGATTTTCTTCTTGTTGGAATCCGGGTGCTAGCTTGACATTCTGTCCGCGCCCATTATTAACGAAGTCAGGGATAATGATTCTGTTGTTCTGTCCCTTTGAGTTTGCCGGGCCCTCAATGAAGTCAAACTGTGCGCTGGGCGCTTCTGGGTCAATAACGTCAGCCTGCTTGGTTCCAAAAACAAACTTATCTACAGAAATAGTGAGCGAGTCAATAAGGACCTCATACACTTTCAAAGTAGAAGTACTTCCTTGAGAAACTGGGCGCAATCTAGAGTATCCTTTGCCCTTGAATGCGGCAGACTCCGTATTGCTTGGCGTATCTCCACCGGTCGTGAGATTGCTAAATCCACCATTGCCTGGCTGAGGATTGGCAAGCAACGGGTACAATTTCCTGCTGTTGGCTGGACCAATGATAACATCTTCAATGAGCTGAATGACTCTTTGCCGAGTAGTGTTAGCCGGGATGTCAATGCGCTCACGAATCTGAATTCCACTAGTGAGCAGCTTGATTCCACCCTTGATGTGGTTGATTGGAACCTGAATGTCTTCCGTCTCGCTAGTATTCTTTTGCTTGATGAATCGAATAGTAGGCGGACAGTTCAGTGGTCCGTTAGCATTAGGTCCAGGAGTTCCTCCACTATTTTCAGCTGGTATCCTCATGCCAGAAAGTGCCTCTAACCGATTAGATGCATTATTTTCATCCGGCTCTACATTGATAGATGCCGAGCCATTACCAGCAAAGAAATTATAGTTGTTGTCACTTCCGAGAAGGTTCTTGAGAACCATGAATCCATCGTCCCAAGATATAGACAAGAACAGAGATGAATCTTCTGTTACCGTAGCGGGTATCTCGGAGTAATCAATCGAGAAGTATTTGTTCTGAAGGGTTTCATCTTCCGTGAAAGAAGCTGGATTCGAAACAAACGAAACGGTTAGGTTTGCAGGAGTTATCTTTTGGTTGTAGTTAGGGACAACACTAGTTCCCTCTACCGACAGATTAGGATATCCTTCGGTATATCCACCATAGAACAAACGTCCGCTACATATGGCCTGAGAATCAGCAACTTGAGGCACATTGTCGTACCGCTTGTCTTGAACCTCTGCTGCCAGAGGGATGTAGCTCTGGTCATCTCGGAAGTTTACGACTTGAGTTGTGCCGGTCGCGTTGTTGAGCAACGTAGCAATCAGGAAGAACGGAGAATCTTTGTCGCCGCGACGTGCGTAGACTTTGATTTTGTTTACGTCTCCCTTGTTGTTGTTTACCTCGATGTTGATTTGGTTGAACGTGTATCGGTCAGCATTGTTGATGAATCCGTCCTTGAGCTGGTACTCTGTAACGCTCAGCTCCGAATATGGGCTGAGCGCAGACTGCTCACCATCCATGTACTCGTACTGGTACGCAAACTGAAAATTCTTCTCGAAGATATCGTTCTGAGGGTAGTTCGCGTTGTTAGAGAATGAAATGGTAGGAGGTTCAAGCGGAGGCTGCTTAGCCGTAGTGATGTACAGCAACTTTTCCGCATCAGTTCCAGTAGAAAATGGAGCTGGATATCCGCCGACACCAGTGAAGCTTTGCTCTGCCTTGGTTGCGTTAATCTTCTTTGGCGGAGTGAGTCCATCGTTCAAGTACAGGAGGATGTCTGTGTTCGAGTTACGAACTACAGACATCTGCACAAATGAGTTCTGCGAGAACTGCAGCACAGAGTCTTGGTATACCTTGTACGCCTTCTTTCCGTTAGCGTCGTAACGGATGATTAGGTGCGAACCATTGCTGTTGTATACAGCAAAGTAGATTTGATTGCTTGTCTCATCGGCAACAGACCCAATAGTCTTATTTGTTCCGGCTGGCATTGAGCCATTCTCAAGCGTGCTAGACCGAGCTACGTTTCCGTAAGCATTTTTGATTACAAGCGCATCTCGTTCAACGTCCACTGACACACGCAAGTTTTGCGCGTCAGTCATTTCGACGTTCTTTACGAGGCGCTCATCATCATCGGTGTTGAGATAGCGCGGTATGAGCTTATCAATAGACGGCATAGATTATGCTTTAGGGCTGAGACGGTAGTTGCGGCGGATGATTTGCAGAGCATCATCCTTGCTGAACGACTTCAGACGAGCGTTTGCCAGACGGAGCTGGTTGTAGTATTCGGCACGTGCACGCTGCTTTTCCCCCATCGGCACACTTGATTTGCGCTCCAGAGTCTTCCAGTAGATGTAGGCCCTTAGGGCTTCTTCGGCAGCGGTTGGTACACATGGGTTTTCACATTTAGCTTCGTCAGAGATATACTCAATAACGACTTGAGTAGTATCGGACAGCATAGAAATCTCAATGCGATTCTCTGCCCAATTCATGCGGTATTCACCAGCACCCTGGCCCCCACCCATGCCGTAGAGACGACCCACAGTCGTCTCGAAGATGAAGTTGCGGAACACATACGAATCAAACCCAAGAAGATAGTCTGGCACGTCGGCAGCAGGCTGATTCTTCAGCAAGTTCATGTTCTTGTTCTCTGCGAAAACGTAGATAAGGCCGTCGTTACCGAGCTGTCCGATTTTTGTCAGGGCCAACAGGTCACTAGGAATCTCCACATACCCATACTGCTCGTTTACCGTGAGCTGCGTACTCTTGATGTTTGCAGAGATGTCCATTCCGAACTCGCGGATTCCGCGAAGTGCGTACTGGCGGATTTGGTAATCAGATACATTGGACGCGTAATCGTCCTCCTGCATCGCAATGATGTAGTCGTTGATTACCTGGTCTAGTGCAATAAATGCGTATGATGTAGCCATTATTGAGCTTCGTCTTTAGCGGTTTCACTTGATGCGTAATTGTACACGTCGTTGTCCCTTAGGTTCACTCCAACGAGCATCAAAATCTCCGTAACAATCTCAGTGAAATACTGCTCTGGAAGCTCGAAGTCAACGCTGTTCGCAGCTGAATACAGCTCAACTCCTGGGACTACCGAGGTATAACCGTACGTTGGTGCAGCAGTAGTCTTTACTCCAGTCGTGGGAACGATTCCCTGAGGCAGCTTGTAGTAGCGAAGCACGATAGATGTAACACTCGTGTTGACATTAGGGAACACCTCAATTTGGTTTCCAATAAGCGCAACTGGGGCAGTGCTTGTTGGCTTAGACAGGTCGCTATTTAGGATTCTGTCGATGTGCTCCGTGTTGTACACAACCTGGACCTGATATTGCTGGTACTGACCTAGCACATACTTCCCTGGAGTGGTGATTGAAATGACACGAGCAAAGTCTGCCGGCTTGTCAACCACACCAGAAGTCAAGTTCAACGTTGCCTTCTTTGAAAACGTCGACAGGTCTTCTTCAACCTTTTTTGCCTTTGCAAACTGACGTTGAGCGTCGGTTCCTGCCCGACGCATTCGCACAGCAAGACTCATTTCGTCAAACAAACGGTTGAATACGTTCATCTGAGCGATGCCTGCGAACTCATTGAAAATGGCCGGCGTGATGAATCCACGCTGGTCTTTGTTCGCTATGTCTTTTACTGCACGGTATACTCTTTCTACACTTGCCATAGTCTTTGGCTTTGAAGCAAATATACAAAAAGAAAAAGGGGGCCTAAGCCCCCAGATTCGTCAGACCGCGGATACCAACCAGAGTGGCCTGACGCTTGATGTGTGAAACAAATTTACGACAATTTTTCGAGTCGTGAAACAAGTTCCTCATATACAGACGCTCCCTTTTCAGTCAAGCAGAAACGTACCATGATATCTGTCGGGTCTTGGCCGGCAGGAACAGACAGAATCAAGCGACCGCTATCAAACCAGTACACTCCATCAGGGCGCAATGAAATGATTTGGAAGTCATTTGATTGGATTACTGCAGAGCGGCACTTGACACGTGGGTCATCGAACATCTTCATGAATGCCTCTGGATTCGCCTTAGCTTCTGTGAGAAGCTCACGGCGAATTTCAATGGTCTTCTGTTGGATGTTGATACCGAGAGCTACGGCTACAGCAAGTAGCTCGTCCAGCTCTTTGTTGCGCACAAGCGCGACAGCATCGTGGAGAAGGAACTCACGGTCAACCTGAGCCTGTACGTCGCGGCTGCGCTCTACAAGCGTGAACAGCTCACCACCGTTGGCACGGTTCTGTGGGTGTAGGTCAAGGAACGCAGCCAAGTTCGGCTTGTTCTCGGGTACAATCAGCATTCCGTTACGGAAGATGATGTGCTCACGGCGAGCGTTAGAGCTTTGCTCATCCATGAATACGCTAGGCTCGTTAGGGCAGTAACGAATTCCACGCACTTGGCGGGTCTCCTTGTCGTATACGGTTGATTCAGATTTGATTTTGCAAACAATGCCACCTCCGTAAGGAATCTCATAGATTTTCTGAAGGCTGGGTGTTTGCTCCCGCTTTACAACGGGTACTCCGCGGTTAACTGTTGGAGTGGGTGCCTCGATGACACGGGGTCCGCGCTTGGCGGGTGCTGGGGTTTGTTCAGTGCTCATTGCTTAATGAAATTGAGAATTAAAGAAAAGAAGGGGGCCGAAGCCCCCTTCCTATTTCCAGGTTTAACCTTTGATAAGGATATGCTGGTTGGCGGCGCGAGTTACCAGAGCGCACTCCGAACGGTAGTTGAACTGCAGTGAGTCCTCGTTCGTGTTAGCAACGCCCAGGATAGAACCGGTCATCCAGTGCTCCATTTCGCGGCTGTAACCATTCGTGTCCTTGTAGTTGAGCTCCAAGGCAGCGGCGCGGTTGCCGGTCTTGGGGTCAACAACAGTGGTCATCGGAATCATTACACCGAGGTACTTAGAACCAGACAGCAAGGTCGGGTCGTTAAGAAGCTTCCAAGAGTGCTTGTGGAACGTGTAAGAACCACGAGAGAACGACTTGAAGCCCAGCATTGCAGCTTCGTTCACCTTACCACCGAATGCGTTAACACCGATAGTAGCGCTTCCGAATCCAGCAGCACCGTTCAACGTAGCAACCATGTCGTCGATGTCGAGGTCTTGGTCGGTATTGACGTACATGGCGTACTCAGGAGCAGCACCTTGCTTGTCAAGTTCAGCAACCAGGATGTCCATCTCGGTCAAGTCGCTAATCAAACCAGACTGTACGATACCGCGGTTCTCGATGGCAGAGAAGTAACCTTCACCAGCCGTAGGAAGACCTCCGATGTTCGTAGTGGTCAGGGTGTTGCTGATGCTCTGGCCGAGCAACAACATCATTTCACGCTTGTCGAGGAAGCGAGCACGGGTGTCCATTTCGCCCTTAACGTACCAGCGGTAGTCGCCGTTGCCGACGTTAACCCAGCCGATGTTCGTTGCTTGCGAACCAGTAACCTTGAATACTTCCTTGATGATGCTGTACGGGTTCGTACGCTTGATTACGTTAGATTCCAAGTAACCAGCGTTTTGGTCAGAACCTTGAGCAAACAGGTTGCCGATAACCGGAAGGTTAACAGAAGCCGTGCTTACAGAAGCAGTCAAACCAGAGCTAGAAAGAGCTTGGAAGGTGTAGTTAGCGGTAGCGTTGTAAGCTACTTCACCGGTCGGGCTGATAGCCGTAACGATGAAGCGGTCTTGACCACCAACAAGAACTACGTCATTCAAACGAAGAACAGAAGCGTCGCTCGTTGCCTTTTGGCCTACGAACGTAGTAGCAGCAGCAGCGGCAGAAGCCGTAGGTGCAACAGTTGCGTAAGCGTGCAAGCGAGTCTCTTCCCAGTACTGAACCTCATCGGCGGTACCGTTTCCGCGTACTGCGCCTGTAAGGTTTAGGAACCCCGTAAGACCGCCGCTGATTTGCTGGTAACCGTAGGTCTTAACCAGTTGGTCGCGGTTGTCGGGAGCGTTTACTTCGTCGATGTAGTCGGCCAAGGAGGTGTACTTGGTCGGGTCAAGGCGGCGGAATACTGCTGCCTTGTTATCATTATACACGGGAGGTGCACTAGATGTAGCCATGATTTATGCTAGATTTTGAAAGTTAGAGTTTGTTGCCGTCCGAGCGCATCTAAGATTTGCTCAGCTAAGGCATTTTTTTGGTTTTGTACTGGTGCGACTGGAGTAGATGCGTCCACGTTAGCAGCGCGTTCAACGATTGCTCGTTGACCATCGCTAAGGCCCTGCTGGTAGATGCTCTGTAGGATGTTCGGAAGATTATCCGTCACCGTGCGGTGCATATTCCATAGGTCGTGGTCCCAGTTGCCCTGGTCGTCCATGTACTTATCGAAGAACTTATCCATCTGCACATTCTCCTGAAACAATTCGTTGCGGTAGGATTCGGGGATGCCGTAGTTGAACTCTTTTCCGTTGGGCAGGTCAAAAGAAATCTGTCCAAGTTCACCGAGCGACTGGTGCATTCCGCGCATCCAACTCTCATCGAACGGATTCTCAAATGAGTCAAATGTTTGCTGTTCTTCAAACTCAGGCATTTGGAATTGCTCACGGAGCGTTTCCATTTGCGTACGAGCTTTTGTAGCGTCAAGCTTTAGCTGCAGGCTACCGAGGCGAATATCATCTTCGCCGTAAACTGAGTCATCCAGTTTGTATTTGCTGGACAGCAACAGGTTTACTTCTTCGTTAGAAAGATTGGGATATTCACTTGCGATATTGATTCGCACCGCGGTCAAATCATCCATTTCGGATGGGTCTAGAGCTTGGTAGCGGAACCAATCTTCAGGAGAACGTCCTGTCTTGGCAACGAAGTCTGCGATAACTTGAATGCGAGGGTCAAGTTGAGCATACAAATCGGAGAACTCATCATCACTCATTCCCGAGAATGCGTCATCAGTAGGCGTTTCACCAAAGATGTCATCCGGGAATGGCATGAATTGTCCCCCGTTAGAGGGTTCTGTCAAAGAACTCGGCTCACTTTCCGGTTGCCCCTGAGCTTGTGGCTCAGGTGCTCCCGCAGGCTGAGTCGATTCCTGCGCTTGCGGAGCTGCTTCGGCTGGTGCCGGAGCGGGCTCCGTAAATTGTTCTCCGGCGTCACTCATCAGGGATGCTGGCGGCGTATCCGACACCGTGAACCCTGCACTTGTGAGCGCCTGCTCCATTTGTGATTCGACTGAATTCATAGAAATTTATTTAATGGTTTATGCAAATGTATAGATATGACCACTTTGCATTTTGCGTGAGTTAAGAACGAAACTTCTTAACCTTCTTTGCTATTGATTTAGGCTGAGCTACGAACTGCTTCCCCTTAGCTGTCCCTTCTCTCTTGGCCCTGCTTGTTGCGGCGTACTCAGCTGAAGATAAGGACTTTATAGCTTTCTCTGGGAGATAGCGTTCGCCTGTTTCAGACGATGGCTTACCACTTTTTGTACGCCAGTTCTGCTGGGTCCACTTTGACAGAGATGTTGAACGCTTGGGGCCCGCATAGGAGCCTCCGGCTTTCTTGTATAACGAAACGGCTAACTGGGCCTTCCTCGCGCTCCACTCCCCAGCGTCCCCACCCTTGGTTCCAGCCTTCACTCTGGAGACAATCTGTTTCCATAGCGCAGGGTTCTTTTTGGTAGCTGTTGCCATCAGATTCCACGTGTATACTTCTGGGATTTTGGAGGCATCTTCTTGTCTGCGCTTGGGCCACCCCAGAAAAACTTATCAGCCCAGTAGGCCGCACTGCTTGGACCCTTTGCAATGTTCTTAGCATGGCGGGTCTTGAAAGCTTTACGAGCCTCTGGGCTGTAGTTGTGACCCATGTTCTGGTCACCAAAGCGAATGATTCGGGGACGGCCGTCTATCTTGACAGCAACGATACCCTTCTTCGTTGGATGAGATGGGGTCTTTTTCGGCTTACTGAAGCCTGAAAGACCATACCTCTTGAGAAAGTTTGCATCATTTGCCATGAAGGCAAAGATAGCAAACTACCGATAGTGTTCTCCCCCCGCCCAAAGCACGAGAGACTCTCGTAATCCGGATGTTACAGGTGTCACTCGGTGCAGCAAATACGATGGGAAAATTGTCACGGTTCCAAGAGCTTTTGACGCCGTTCCAATGCCTGAGCCGCTACGGATTTCAAGCTCTCCACCCTCGTAAGAGCTCTGCTCAGAAAGCTGAACTACTAGTGATACTTTTCGGTAAGAAAGCTCGTCCGGCCCAGTGTCCAAATGCCAATCGTAAAAGCCTTTCTCTGTACCATCATACTGAGTGTACTGGATAGAGTCTAGCACGCTGTATAGGTCAAAGCCCCACATGTTCTCATTAGCTGTTGCTATGTACTGCATCAGCCGGTCATATACCCATCCAAAGTTGTTGTTCTTTGGGAGCCACTTGATGTTCGACTTGCGAACGACGCTTAGCGCGTCGCCAGTAGCATTACTTGCAATACCAGCTCTGGTGAATTCAATTTTTTGGATTTCACTTTTGATTTTTGCAATTTCTTCTGGAGAAAAGGCAGCCTCAAAGAAGTACCAGCCCGTCATGTCGCGCGGCTTGCCTGGTTCGAAGATTAGATTCAGATTCATTTTTTGATTCGGTTACAGAATGATACAAGTACAAAGCGCTTACCCTTGGTTACAGCGCGAGCGCCGTGTCGGTGAGTAATAACCGATGGATGGATAGAGACATATCCAGTCTTTCCCTTGTGTGTTTGCTTCTGTCGCCAGAAGTATGTTCCTCCTCCTTCGTAGTCATCGTTGAGTGCGAGAACCATAGAAATAGAAGCGCTATCGTGATGCAGTGCCAGATGTCCTTGTACGGCCTCATCATACTTGATGATGAAGTTCTCACTAGACAACGTAGCCCACTCTTTGCCTTCAAGTGCCCACTTCTGGATGGCCACTGGATAAACGAACTCCTCAAGGATTCGCTGGTAGTGGTCCTGAAGGCCAAGCTCGTCGATTAGCATGTCACATGTAGGATAGAAGTAGTGTCGGTTCCTTGTCCACTTCTGAGATTCTTCCGCTTGCTCTATCAGCAAGCTACAGAATTCTTCGGTAAATAATGGGAATGTGAATACATCAGCAATCGGCTCATCTACAATTAGTTCCCACTCTTTTGTTTTTGCTGAGTAGGTCACAAATCGCTCTACGAATTCCTCGTAGCTGTAGTTATTTAGATTCATTCTAAATAGTGTTGGTTGTTTTTCTGTTGTGGATGTCTCTTTAGTGCTGCTCTGTCCAAAGAAAGCTGGAACTGTCGCGAGTGCTTTGCTGTCCTTCCAAATCCACGATAGGTCTTTTCTTGGATGGTCGCAGAACGTGGCACTCAGGAACTCATCAAGAGGAATGATTGAACCCAAGAAATTCTGCTCAAGAAGGAGGCGACAGCCATCGTTCGTAAGCATATACGCGTGTGTCGTGTATGTATATGCAGGCTGAACAAGATTTGCAGTGACCGTCCTAACGGGAGGATTTACAAAACTGTGCCCCAGATACATTATAGTCCATTCCTCATCCGTCACAATAGCATCCTTGCTAAATGGACGAATTACGCTGAAGTCTTCTTCAAGGATAAGGATTTTTCTATGTCGGTTGGTATATGCGTCATTCCAAATTCGCCAATGCGATACTGCGCATCCTATTTCTCCAGGAAGCACGTCACGATTCCACCAGCTATTTGAGCTGTCAATCTTCCAGTCCTTCCATACTTTGACGTCGGGAGGCATGAGTCGGTTAGTATATCCGTTTGTAGCCTCAAAGACAACTACTTCTTTTGACTTTATGCCCGAGAGTTCAAACCTAGCTAGTAGCTCTGACCTTTTTTCATCTGTTGGATTCAGGCAGATGATATACGTTTTCTCAACGTCGTGTACATCCATCTTTGGTTTGGCCGGAACAAATTCCACCTTGTCTACATCAAGTCCGTAGAATTCCATATTTGTTTGATTTTGAATTTCATAAAAAAGTGCAGCCCATTCACCAACCACATTGCTCCAGTGTCGCGTGCGGACATATTCATCCACGCACTTCCAGCAGTCAATACTGTAGGCGAATTCACTAAGCGTATCAGCTAGGCCGGCAATAGGGTTAACTATTGGCGTCACGTGATGCGCCAGCATTTCAATAGCTGTTATGCAATAGGTTTCATTGTACTGAGTTGGATAGTACCAGTATTGCATTTGGCTAAGCAATCCATAGAGCTCTTCTTGAGGAAGAGCTCCGTGGTATATGATGTTCGGGTTTTTAGATATCCTATATAGAAACCTCGACTCAAGATATTCAATGCCATATCTGGGAGTGCATATATGCAGCTCTCCCGATATTGCTCCAGATTCAAAGTCGTCAAGCACTTTAGAAAGACCACGCTCTGCGTGCGATGTATACACGTAAGAACCCAGTTTCTTCTTTCCAACCCCCTTGATTTTCTTTTCGTCGATTCCATTCCCTATTATGGAAATCTTTTCATCCCCTATTCCATATCTGGAAATGAAGTCATTCTTATGCCATCTTGTTAGGCATACGACTCTATCTGTTGAACTGAAGGCGTAATCAATGTCATCGTCTGACATCCTAACCCCATTGTACCAGAAGTATGGCTCTTCGTTATGGAGCCAGAATAGCTTTTTGTCTACGCTGAAGCCATCAAATGGCTTCAAGTAGTGTAGGTATCCAACTCCAACTAGAAAGTCTATCTCATGTGGGATATTTGACTTGTTCTCAAATGAGCAATAGGTTACGCTTCCGGTAGGGTAATCCGTATGCATTGGCTTGACTTCTCCAAATACGTATACAGCATGGCCAATCTTTGCAATTTCCTCAGAAAGGCTAATTACACACTGCTCAGTGCCTCCAGGAGCGCCTGTCTTCGCGTTCCATGGTCTTGAGAAATACCCTACGTGAAAGACTATGTTCACTGCTCAGTAGAGAAGAAAAACGTTTGGAACAGCCTTCCGTTTTCTAAGCTGTTGCCAAAATAGTCTAGAGATGAGTGAAACTGTTTACCGCGATATAGTATCAATCTATTGTACATATTCCCGACAGATGCAGTAAGCTCCCACTTTGTCATGTCTTGCGAATCGTCATTCCAATCACCCTGCCCATCAGCAGACCAAGTAAGCCCAGTAGCCTTATGCTTGAAGAATCCAGTACCACTAGACAATGGTGCGCTTGGAGTGAGATAGACTACACCAGCCCACTTCGTTCCCACATCTGCGTGTATCCACGAGCGGTCTTTCGCTGTTGTTATTTGGTATGCTCCATTGTAGTCCGACGGGAAATGATTGATTTTGCCAGCGTGTGGACCAACTATTGATTGTAATACGTCAAATGCGCTTTGATTTGAAAAGCTCTTTGTCCTAGCGCCAGGAAAGTTTCCAGTGACATTGAAGTCCTGAGCTAGAGCAAATGCTCGAACCTCATCAGGATTGCTGTAGAAACCATCTACAATGAAAGCATTTAGCATCATGTCAATTCAATTTGATGCTCAAATGTAGTGAATTAGATGTAAGGAAACAAATAGGGCGCCTTTTGGGCGCCCTTATTCGTCACGTACAGTTTCCTTATTTCCAGGCCGGAACAGCGTATGTTGTTCCGCTGATTGTAATAAGAACCCATCCTTCCGGACCTACGTATGCAGAGTCGTCTGGCGTATTGCTGAATCCACATCCGCCACAGGCACTTCCCGCTGCAGCAAATCCACTTGCTCCTTGAGAACCCTTTTGTCCCTTAGGGCCTTGAGCTCCAGTTGGACCAGTGGGGCCGGTTGCACCCTGGGGACCAGTTGGGCCGGCTGGACCCTGTGCGCCAGTGTTGCCTTTTGCTCCTTGAGGTCCTTGTGGTCCAGTAGGTCCAGTAGGACCAGTTGCTCCAGTCTCTCCTCTGATTCCCTGTGGGCCAGTAGGACCAGTGGCACCAGTGTTGCCCTTGGCTCCTTGAGGTCCAGTTGGTCCGGCAGGACCCTGTGGACCCAATGGGCCAACAGGGCCAGTAGGGCCAGTAGCACCTTGAGCACCAGTATTACCCTTTGCTCCCTGAGGACCAGTAGGTCCAGCGGGCCCCTGAGGGCCAAGAGGCCCAGTGGGTCCAGTGGGTCCAGCAGGACCTTGAGCTCCAGTATTTCCTTTTGCTCCTTGAGGTCCTTGTGGTCCAGTAGGACCAGTAGGACCTGTTGCACCTTGTGCTCCAGTTGCACCTTTCTGACCTTGAGCACCCTGCGGTCCAGTTTGGCCAGTAGGACCAGTGGGCCCCTGAGCACCAGTGGCACCTTTTTGGCCCTGAGCTCCCTGAGGTCCAGTAGGCCCAGTTGGTCCAATAGGACCAGTTGGCCCCTGAGGACCGGTAGGACCTTGCGCACCAATTACACCTTTCTGACCTTTAGAACCCTGAGCTCCAGTTGGCCCTTGAGGACCAATAGGACCTGTTGGGCCAGTTGGGCCAGTTGCTCCTTGCGCACCAGTCGCTCCTTTTTGACCTTTCGGCCCCTGATTACCCTGTGGGCCCTGTGGGCCCTCATCACCCTTGCGGCCTTTATCACCTTGAGGACCAGTCGGCCCAAGAGGACCAGTAGGACCTGTAGGTCCCTGAGCGCCAGTGTTGCCTTTTGCTCCCTGGGGTCCAGTAGGTCCGGTTGGCCCGGTTGCTCCCTGAGCTCCAGTGGGCCCAGCCTCACCCTTTTGACCTTCGCGGCCTTTTTCTCCTACGTCTCCCTGAGCTCCAGTATTACCCTTGGGTCCTTGAGCCCCTGTTGGTCCCGTAGGTCCAGTAGGACCAGTAGGTCCAATTGGGCCCTGAGCTCCGGTATTTCCCTTTGCTCCCTGAGCTCCAGTAGGACCAGCCTCACCTTTTTGACCTTCACGGCCCTTTTCTCCTGTGTCGCCTTGAGCTCCAGTATTACCCTTGGGTCCCTGAGGACCAGTAGCCCCAGTAGGTCCAGTAGGACCAGTAGGCCCAGTGGGTCCTTGTGCACCAGTATTTCCCTTAGCGCCTTGAGCACCAGTAGGTCCAGCTTCTCCCTTATCACCAGTGCGGCCTTTTTCTCCAGGCCCTCCTGTTTCTCCTTTTGGGCCAGTAGGACCGGTAGGACCTTGAGCTCCGGTATTACCCTTCGTTCCTTGGGGTCCAGTTGGTCCGGTTGGTCCGGTTGGTCCTTGGGCTCCAGTGGGTCCGGCTTCTCCCTTCTGACCTTCACGACCTTTTTCTCCTGTATCGCCTTGAGCTCCAGTATTACCTTTTGGTCCAGTGGGCCCAGTGGGGCCCTGAGCGCCAGTATTACCTTTTGTTCCCTGAGGGCCTTGGTCTCCTTTAGGGCCCACTTCTCCTTTAGGGCCAGTAGCACCGTCACGACCTTTTTGACCTTTGTCTCCAAAGTCTCCCTTGTTTCCCTTGTCTCCAGCGGGACCAACAGGACCTTGAGCACCCTGAGCTCCAGTATTACCTTTTGAGCCCTGGTCTCCCTTAGGCCCTTGAAGCCCAGTGTCGCCTTTCGGACCTTGCTGTCCATCGCGGCCTTTCTCACCCTTTGCACCTTCAATGCCTTGTGGGCCCTGGTCGCCTTTGGCTCCAGTATTCCCCTTAGGTCCAACTTCTCCTTTAGACCCCTGGTTACCTTTTGGACCAATGTCTCCCTTAGCCCCAGTGTTTCCTTTGGGACCAATGTCTCCTTGTGGGCCTACTTCTCCCTTAGGGCCAGTAGCTCCATCGCGGCCCTTTTGGCCCTTATCACCAAAGTCTCCCTTGGTTCCTTTATCGCCAGTAGGACCAGTGGGACCGGTGGCCCCTTGTGCTCCGGTGCTGCCCTTTGAGCCTACTTCTCCTTTGGGACCAACTTCGCCCTTCGGCCCAACTTCTCCCTTGGGACCAGTTGAACCATCACGGCCTTTTTCTCCTTTGTCTCCAAAGTCTCCTTTGGTTCCCTTATCTCCAGTAGGACCTGTATTTCCTTGAGAGCCCTTGGCACCCTGGTCTCCCTTGGGTCCAACTTCACCTTTTGGTCCAACTTCTCCCTTAGGGCCAACTTCGCCTTTCGGTCCCTGAGCACCCTTGTTTCCGTCACGGCCTTTATCGCCCTTTGTTCCAAGGTCCCCCTTGTCACCCTTTTGACCAAAGTCACCCTGGGCACCCTTGGGGCCCTGGTCTCCTTTTGGTCCAGTTGAACCATCGCGGCCTTTCTCACCTTTGTCACCAAAGTCTCCTTTGGTTCCTTTATCGCCAGTTGGGCCAGTATTTCCCTGTGAGCCTTTTGTTCCTTGGTCACCTTTAGGTCCTACTTCTCCTTTGGGGCCGACCTCACCTTTTGGACCTACCTCGCCCTTGGGTCCAGTAGAACCATCACGACCCTTGTCACCTTTCGTTCCTAGGTCGCCTTTATCGCCTTTGTCGCCATTAGTACCGGCAGTTCCCTTAGGACCTTGGTCTCCCTTTGGGCCCGGCGAACCATCGCGGCCCTTATCTCCTTTAGTTCCAAGGTCTCCCTTGTCACCTTTGTCTCCATTGGTTCCGGCAGTTCCCTTTGGGCCCTGGTCACCTTTTGGACCTGGAGAGCCATCGCGGCCTTTATCGCCTTTGTCACCCTCTCCTTTTTCTCCTTTTTGGCCAAAGTCACCTTGGGCACCCTTAGGTCCCTGGTCGCCCTTTGGGCCTGGAGAGCCGTCTCGTCCTTTATCGCCTTTGGTTCCAAGGTCTCCTTTGTCGCCCTTATCGCCATTGGTCCCGGCGGTTCCTTTGGGACCCTGGTCACCCTTAGGCCCGGGAGAGCCATCACGGCCTTTGTCGCCTTTCTCGCCAAGGCCTTTCTCTCCTTTTTGACCAAACTCTCCCTGAGCGCCCTTGGGACCCTGGGCACCTTTGTTTCCATCGCGGCCCTTGTCGCCCTTCTCCCCAAGGCCTTTTTCTCCTTTATCTCCAGCGGGACCCTGGTCTCCCTTAGGTCCTTGAGCTCCTTTATTACCATCGCGACCTTTGTCGCCCTTCTCTCCGAATCCTTTTTCACCCTTCTGGCCAAATTCGCCCTGAGCGCCCTTAGGTCCCTGAGCTCCTTTACTGCCATCGCGGCCTTTCTCGCCTTTCTCGCCTTCTCCTTTTTGGCCCTTATCTCCATTGGTTCCAGCAGTGCCTTTAGGGCCCTGCTCTCCCTTAGGGCCAGCAGCACCGTCACGACCTTTTTCGCCTTTTTCTCCGGCGCCTTTTTCTCCTTTGTCGCCATTGGTTCCAGCGGTTCCTTTGGAACCCTGAGCTCCTTTTGCCCCAGTGGCACCTTTTGCACCAGCAGTTCCAGCATCACCTTTGTCTCCTTTTTGGCCGCCTTCGCCGCCACCACCAGTGGCACCTTTTTGTCCTTTATCGCCTTCAGGTCCCTGGTTGCCTTGAGAGCCTTTGGCCCCAGTGCTTCCTTTGTCTCCTTTTGCAGAGGCACCACCAGATGCACCTTTAGCTCCCTTGGTTCCTTTTGAACCAGGGAGTTGTTGAACTCCGGTGTTAGTAATCTCTACAACGAGGGGTCCAGGTAGGGTAATATCAACTTCTCCAGCCATGTTAGTTTGCAGCAATATCTTGAGTTACAGTGAATTGACCATACAAGTATGTAGTCACGGTATCTGGGTTGGGGGTTAGGTTTGTAGCTTGAATTTCGTACACGTAAGTGCCCGCATTTACAAGCATATTAGCAGCGCTAATGGTAACTGTAAGAACACCAAGGGCGGTGCCAGTAACAGTGATGTTTGAACTAGAAATAACTAGTGGCCCATTGTCGTATTCACGAACCTCCATTTTCCAAGTGTAAACACTCAAGTCAACAGCGGTACCGTTTGAGTCAGCAATGGTGGCAGTAAGAACGAATGTGTCTCCACGCCAACAGACAACATCAACCCGAGTGGCGATGCTTACGACTGCAGTAGGAGTTACGGTACAACAGGACATATTGCAAATTTATTGATTGGTTAGAGCATCCATTAGGCCGGGCTCAAACAACGGAGCCTCTCCTTGGCGCTGAGAAATCAACTTAGATTGGGCTTCCGCTTGCTTGTTGATTCGGGCATCCTTTCGGTTTTCCTTCATCATATCAGTAGTCTCTTGAACCTGACCGCGCACAACCTGAGAGCCCACAACAGCTTCATTCTTGAGGCGCTGTAGTTCCATATCGTATGTGTGCTGAAGAGCCATAAGTTCGGCCTTTGCCTCAGTTTCAAGCTGAAGCTTTTGAGCTTCAAGCTGAGCCTTTATTTGCTCTGCTTGAATCTCTGCCTCAGAAGCTACTTGAGCAGCCTGAGCATTAGAGTCAGCCTGTAGTTGGGCCTGCTGAGCAGCTTCGTCCATACGCTGACGCATACGCTTCTTGCGACGCACAACGAGCAAGCGCTCTGCTTGCTCTGGGTCTCTTAGCTGTCGGATAGCAATCGCGTCTTCAAGGTCGATTTCCTTCTGAGAAAGAGCCATGTTGATGTTCTGCTCAAGGTAAAGCTTAGAGCGGTCATCCATCTCTCCCATTACGATAACACCAAAGTTGTACATCGACAGATTGTCAAACGACGTAAGGACAGCCATGTTGGTCTCCCCAATGGCATTCGTGTACGATTTGTAGATGATACTCTTGGGAGGGATTACCTGCAGACACTTAACGATGTCCTCGCAGACCTTCTTGTAGAGCACCTGGGCGGCATGCGTGATATCGTACGTAGCGTTGTTAGAAGCAGCGATAGCCTGCTCGCGAACACCAACAAGGGCGTCTGCCTTAGGAGTACTTGCATCAACGACTTCGTTGATTCCCGTAGCGTCACGAATCATGCGCAAGTAGTGGTTGTAGATTCCAACCAGCTGCTCAATGTTTCGGATGGAGTTTCCGATTTCGCGGACAGGCGGGTTTTGGAACCCGCCCTCTGGATTCTTTGAACGGTAGTAGAATACACCAGTCTGCTCGTAGATGTCTTGAATCTCTAAAGGTTGCAGTTCTCCGCCGCGTCCGAGCTGTACGTTCTCAAGTCCTTCGATGTCAATAATCAATCCATCAGGCTTAGCCTTGGCGATTGACTGCTGAATCTTCAGGTGCGTGATTTGCAGCATGTCACCGAATCCGATGATGCTTGACACCATAGACTTTGGAATCATGCCACGAAGGTTCGTGGCCACGCAAGAGTATGAAAGGCGAGCACGTGAGATGTCGTGTACGTTCTTTGGGATATTCTTCTGAACTCCGTAGTTGAACATCAACTCCGTACCAATGACGAACACGCCTCCGTATACAGTGGCGTTCTTCATGTACACAGCCTCGCGGTCAAATACTGACTGCTGTGGAGCGTTGTAGTTGTGGCCCTTGTAGTAGAAACCAATGTTTCCAAACTTGGACTCCTTCTTCTCGAAGATGATGTCATCAACAGACATGAACTCAAAGTCCATGATTTGGACCTTGTACTCGTCGTATCCGTAACGGTAGCGGTTGCTGATGGTCTCGTAGTTGTAGCCCTGCGTAGCGTAACGAAGCGGGTCGTTTCCGTAGCGGTTCATAACCGTCTGCGCAATCTGCTGGTACTGCTCCTCGGTGAACTGGTTTCCGGCCAGTCGCTTAAGCTCCATAATGGTTACCGTACGGAAGTGTCCAGCGTAGGTAAGGTCCGCCATGTTGGGGTCATCCGTGTAGTTGTGGATGAAATATGCAGGGTCTACATATTGCTCACGGATACCGTAGTTAGGGTCGTTGGTACGCTTGGTAACAGCAATACCACAGTTAACCAAATCCTCAACGCAGCGACGGTAGATGCCATCATCAAAGTCATTCCACGTAAGAGTCATTTCCGTGGCTAACTGTGCGGCGATTTCTGCGTCAGTCTTAACGTTGGTATCCAAGAAGATTTCGGTTTCTTCCGGGGTATCCGGCAGCGAATCTGGGTCTACTTTGACGGGAAGACCAAGGGCCTTTGCCTCTTGAAGAATGTCTTTGTTCTCAATGTGCAGAATGGCGACATTCTTTTTCTTGTCCTTCTCGCTACGAGAAAGCGGGTCGATGGCCTGCACCTGTGGATAGGGCCGGCGCGACAGAATCTTGTTTACTACGATACGTACGAACTTCGGGATGATTGGCACTGGAGTGTAGTCCAGAGTAAGCATCGTTCCGTCTCCGTTGTTTGCGTCCAGAGAGCTGAGAATCTGTCGGTAGATTGACGTATCCTGAGTTCCCTGTGCGTAGTCGCGGTTGTTCTGCATTTCATTGAACCGGCGACCGTATAGTGAGTTGTTGTAATCAACACCAATCCACTGCGCATACATAGCCTTTGCATACTGAAGGCCATAGTTTTGCGACATTTTTTCTTCCGTACTCGCTAGCGGGTCGGGGAAGGTAGATTGGCCTTTTGCTGTATAATCTCTTTGCATATCCACTACGGGCTAATATGCAAATATACTTATTTGATTCACCGCAAGATGACCCGACCAGGCCTGAAGAATTTCTTAAGATTGAAATCAGCCTTTTCCTTTTTGACAGTAGCACCCTGCGCCGCCAAAAGCGCTAAACCACTGGAGATTGACAAGTCAAATGCAGTTCGGTCATCTACCTTGAAGTTAATCCAATCCTCAAGGGTCCTGTCGAAATACATCTTACCAAACTCAAGGCTTTCCTCATTGAGTCCCACGTGAGAGTGGATGTACGCTTCAATAGCTTGGGCGTGGGCCTGGATGATGTCCTGCGAGTTTGATGGAATCCCCTTTGTCTTTGTGCCTCCGCCGTAGCCAGAGCCTAGGTGCTCTGGCCTGTTCATCAGGTAGTTATCGTACCCTCGCTGCTCAAAGTAGCGAGCAATACCGTACTTGTTATTCTCTATAAGAAGGCTATACCCATAGAATTTGGCGGCCATCAGTACATCCTCATAGAAGATTTTAGCAAGTGGCGGACGTGATGCATACTCCGCAACGAACATATTTGCCGGGTACTGCAGGTTGAACTTGTTGTAAATATGGCACGCGCCTTTAGAGCCGCGGCCATCTACAGTAGCGTCAATGTCGTAGGAGTCAACGCCTCCTACTCCAAGCCAATCGTTCTGTGGTCCTTGCTTATTCCTTAGCTCAAATGGTGGCATCCATGCAACGCGCCAACGTCCATTTGCGTCAGGCCTGAAGTAAACCTCCGTATCCTGCTTCCCGTCCTTCCAGACAAAGTTTCCTACAAGCACTGGATTGGGGTACAGCTCCTGATTGTACTGGATTTGCTCGTATATCTTCTGGACGTTGAAGACCGATGACTTTGCACTGTCGCGGAAGGCTTCTGCAGTGGTAAATGGGAACTGACGAATGACCTCGTTGAGTTCGTAGCTGTCGCTGGCCAGGGCCTTTCTCTCATTCTTCAAGAACGTCTTAGCTCCGATTTGTATTTGCTCTCCTTCTATGCCAAAAATTGGCTTTTCTGGGTCATCTACGATTGGATATCCGTACTTATCAAAGAAGCCCTCCATAGCTTCGTACGCCGGAATGAAGATTGAGTAAAGTCCACTCTTAGTGCGTCCGTTTTCGTTGCGCTCTTTGGGGTTGCTTGAGTCATATAGGTCGCGAAACTGGCGGCCACCTCTATCGAGCGGGTTTACAGTTGAGCCAACTATGGCTTTGCCCACGATTTTCCGTCCAACAAGCAGACAGGTGCGGTGAATTCGCCAAGATTCCCTGATATCGGTCGGTTTTTCCCACTTTCCAGCCTCATCCAGGTATAAGATGTGCAGCTTTTCACCGTCATATGCGTTGTTGGTGGTGTTTTTCCAGTTGATTACCGTATTCAGGGCGTCTCCGCGTTGCGATGTCTTGTTGTTCTTAGTGATTCGCTTGGATGGTTCACGGAAAGCAAGCTCCATCCGAGGGTTTGTGGTACCATCCTGGATGGGCTTGAAGAAAAATGGAAGCGACTTGTAGATTGGCAGCACCTTCTTCATGAAGATGTTCTCCTGTGCATCGCCTCCCGTCTTGGACATGATACCCAACAGCCTTTCTTTCACCTGCGTAGCCTCATTGATGAGCGTTGAAGCGCTCATGTTGGTGTATCCAGAGCGTCGACACTTCACATATACCTGCCCAAGTGAGCGCGGGTCTACATTGCAGGCCTCTAGATGTATAAATAGCTGACGTTGAAACTCAAGGTAAGATGGGTACCCCACGTCAATCTTGGCCCACTGCAGAAAAAAGTAATGGTTTCCGGTGATGTAAGTAGGTACTCCATTATTGAAGAACCAAACTCCGCTTCTTCGTCTCTCATATTCCTGGGCGATATATGGCGTGTACTTCTTTCTAAAGTTTTCTGGCATCGTCATCCACTCCTCCATGGAGTTCACCTTCCTGAGCTCTTCAGGGAGCTCAGTGCGCTCCCACATCTGCTGCTCTTTTGGCAGGTCGTGGAACAGGATGTCTTGCTTTTTGGGCTTCTTGGGAAGCTGAATGGCCAGGTCTCCATAGACAACAATGTCCCCAGCCGTTCCTTGGGAACAAATGTTTACGATTACCTCGTCTTCTATTTCAACTAGTCCGGCCATCAGCTATCCCAATAGATAAATACCCATTCGTTATTTTGAGAATTGTTCTGCGAATCCTCCTGAGTAGTCTCGCTCTTCTTTGATTTCTCCACTGTCGTGCAGCTGCCTTATGAGAAGCTGGAGCTTCTCGCGTTCAACAATCAGTTCTTTAGCGTCAATTGCAGTTTGTTTAATGGCCTGTAGTTCTGCCTTTCTCTGAGAGCCAGACAGTTCTTGGTCCACAGGCTTCTGTATCTCCTGAATCATGTTCTCAATGGCAATCTCCATTGCGGACATAAGCCGGCTTGCCGTGCCTACGTTGTCGAAACTATTCTTGGACTTGCGCATAGATATGGGATAGCATTACACGATACAGGCGCTCTCCGTCGACTTCCATTTCGTAGTCAGCATTCTTTTGGATGAATACCTTGTCGCCCGGCTTGAGGCCGAGCTCCTCCAGCATCTGTGATGGATAACGGATGTATCCGTACTGGTTGTATGATTTCTTTGACTGAACTAGTTCAAGCGTATCGCTCTTCAGTTCATAGTCCTGCTCTGCTGGACTGAGAAATATCCATGGTCCAAGGAGACGAACCTCTCCAGTCTCCTTGCTCTTGTATGCGTACGCCTGGCAGCTGTGTGGGTCATTACCGCCGTCCCACCATACGTAGTACAGGCTATCGTTTTCAAATACAAACTGTCCGCGGCGATGCTTCGCCTCGTCAAACTGCTGGTTGCCGTACACAAGGTGATTACCACCAAGAAGAACATGGTGGTGGAAGTACAACGTGTCCCCGACAGATACCTCAGTCTTGTATCGCTGAGGTACGCCAATGACTTCTCCCTCAACTGCCCGGTGGGCAAACTCGTTGAACTTGGTATCTAAGTACATCTCCTTTCCTGCAACCTCAATGGTGTCGTTTACAGGCTTTGGTACTCGTACTATGAAGTATCTAATTGGTTTCATTAGAAGTCGCAATCGTGTTCAATTAAACAGGGCATCTCGTCTATCGTCTTCCAGAGCATGATACCCTTTTCGGAATTGTAAATGTAGACCAGATAACGGCGAATCCCATGCACTGATAGGGCTCGCTCATCCTGAACAATTGAATCGACTACGGCATCGCCAGTCCGCTGACCGACGAAGTACGCCATGGCGTCTTTGGGGTTTTGCCCCACGATGATTTTTCTGATAAGTTCCATTTGAATTGCATTATTTCTTTAACCAGTATTCAATTGAGTTTGTTGGTTCGTCGTCGTCGTCATCGTTGTCTTCCTGTGCGGTATAGGTATGAACCATTACGTTGAGCATCACGTTTAGCTCATCTCCTCCGTCAACACTGTAACCAGTCAGGTATTCATAGCTAACAGGAGCGTCATCGTCTGATTCGTTACAGCAGAGGCCAAAGCAATATGTTGACATGAACTCAGGTCCGGCATCATTGGTCTTAATGATGTCGGCTATTTCGTCCATCTTCTCTCTTATGAGGATGAACATCTCAATTCGCTTTTCTCTGGTCATAGGGCGTTATACTACGTCCCCTAATTTAGTAACAGTGAATGAAGTCTCAAGGCCGACAGTTACTGCAGATGTAGCAGAGCACCTTAACGCAAGGTCATACGGTACGCTAGAGTCCGCGTAAAAAAAGTATCTGAGCGTAACAAAGTGAGTTCCAACCTTTGTTGGTTCAATATCCTGACATAGCACAGCGCTACCAGCTCCATCATTTAGATATATCTGAGTGGTGATGTCTGGAGTTCCAGCCGCAACCGTATACTGAACGGAAGCCACAACTTCGTACATTGACTGAGTGCTTACTCGAACATTGTCGCGAACTCCAACGGCATCAACAAGTGAAATGCTCGATGACGCGCCACCAAGGGACACGCACGACGTTGCTGGGTCAGTAGCTCCAGTAGCGGGCTGATTTGCAATTTCTGCAAATGATATAAATGTGCTTGCCGTTCCGATTGCCGTAGTTGCCTGAGGCTTACATATAAGAACCGCTGGGATAGCCGTAGCTCCGCTGTTGATTACGTAGTCAGCTACGTCAACAGCCGTGATGTACTTGTAAGAACTTGCTGATTCATCCCAAATCAAGAACTTATCTATCGTGGCGGTCTGCTCGTTGGTTAGCTGCGTAAGTGAGCTAGCTGGCAAAACGCCAATAGTGCTACCCGTTGCAGTGAGCGGAGATAGCGCAGTTACGGAAGTTGTTCCGATTGGGTTGGTGCTGAGGTTACGCTTTACGAATACACCCGTAGAACTGAGCATAAGTGCTTGAACATCAGTGGTCGATGTGGTCATCGTTCCAGTGCACTTGAAATCACCAGTAGATTCTACCGTGTCCGTGGAGAGCTTTAGTGCAGTATTGTTGCCGTCGCCGTCCTGGACGACTTGCTCAGACGCGGACACCGTAGAGGTGGCCAGCTTCAGCAATAGGCCAAAGGTGTCTTTAATTTTGGTTCCGCTAAGACTTCCCATATTAGTACTTTTGAAACAAAGATACAGATATGCCCAAGACTACTGTCAGCCGAAAGAAGCTGTTCAGGGAATTCTCCAAAATTGACCCCAAGTTCATCCAGAGAAACGACCTAAAGTACCTGACGTTTCTCTACCGAGACATGAAAGAGAACTACGGCCTCGGCGCAGCAGAGGTTGAACTCCTCTTGTTTGCTTATGACCTTGAGTTCTGGACCATTAAGCACCTGGCTAATGGCATGATGCGAAGTGAAACACAGCTGAGAAAGAAACAAATCTATAAGATGGTTAACGATGGACTCATCTATGCCCACTTTGAAAAGCTTACACCAAACAACAAAGAAGTGGCTGCAGCATTCTTCAGGGAAGAAACTAAGTTCAACTACCGAGTTAGGTATGCCCTTACGCAGAAAGCGCGCCTTTTAGTGGCGCGCATGTACAGGAAGATATATGGAGAGGAGCCCCTTAAGGTTTCTTCAACCGCACCAGAGCCCCAATAGCCATCTTCTCCTTAGCTGTCCCGGGCTTGTCGTGTGTGACAACTCGGAATGGAGCCTCAAGGCTTGCATTAGGATGCTTGACAAACTTTCCAGAATGCTTCATAAGATAGAAGCGACCCTTTCCGTCGTTCATCCAGTGATAGCCTTCTGGGGCCTTCACCATCACGTTCTTATTTAGCTTCTTTAGGTTCATTTCCTGGCGACTTCAAAAATCATATCGTCAGAACGATTCTTGTTCTTTCGGAAATCAAATCTACGGCATTCGGCAGGTATGCCAGATAGCTCAACTTCCTTCTCAAGCTTATCAAACCAGTCGTAGGATTGGATGTCTTCGATGGCCAGCTTTCCACCTGGCTTGACCTTTGGTAGCCATTTATGGATTGCTGTTATCATACTCTCTAAACTGTGCGGCCCGTCGTCGATAACGTAGTCGTAGAAGTTGTCTTGGTGCTCTGCAATCACCTGCTCGGAGTATCCATCTTGGATGCGTATCTCTACGTTGGGAAACTCGCGGCCATTGCGCATCTCGTCGTAGTGCTGAGGCACGCCGTCATAGATGTCAAGTCCAACGACCTTGGCATTCGGAAACCATGAGCTCCACAGCATAAGGCTGCCGCCCCACTGCACGCCAAGCTCGAGCACGTTTGATACGCTCTCTCGCTTTCCTTCAAATTCAGCGGAGTAGTATCCCTTGATATAATCATGGTCGGCTCCCTTGTCGGAAGTGTAGAATCCCGGACGGCCTGGGTATGCGCAGACCGAACGGTACATTTCATCTAGTGTCATTTCTTCTTGTTTACGCGGACAACTCGTAGCTTTCCGTCCTTCTCGTATACGCGCATCCCAGCCTCCTCCGCCTGACGCTTCATGGAGTTGTACTTCTGGGTTACCGTCATCTTCTTAGCTGCCGCAGGCTTCACAGTCCTCTGGGTTTTCAATGTTGCAGGTTGGCTGCTTGGCCTCTTCTAGCTGTTCTAGCCAGTCATCAAATTCGACTCCGGTCATTTGCTTAGTTTGTTTAGTAGTTCGTAGTTGTTTTTCCCTTGTGATGCACGCTCCTTGCTAACCTTCTTCTGGCCAACGACAGCTCCTGCACGTTTCTTACCGCTCTTTGCCATTACTTCTTTGCTCTGTTGCGTGATGATGGAATCATGCGGCGCTCGTCGTGGTCGTAGTCTTTGCCGTCTCCGTTGCCATAGGTGCCCGCATCGCGGTTCTTCTTATTTAGGTACGCGCGGTATTTCTTGCGCTCTTTGGTTGAATGATACTCGGTATCGTATTCAGCCTTTTTAGCGCGAGCTTTAGCGTTGCTGGCGTAGTACTTGCTAGTCTTCATTGTAGTAGCACGCCTTCACCTTGTAGTGCATGGGGGCAGAACCGGCTGCCTTAACGGCTGCCTGAATCTGCTTAACGGCCATCATCAGGTCGGGGTTCATCACCTCGATTTCCTGTTCGGCTTCCATCTTTCCGCCTTCATTGTAGGCCTTAGCTCGGTACTTCTTCATTTTTCTTTCTTTAGAAAGGGGAACGACATAGGAACAAATTTAGACATTTTTCACCCTGGGGTATTGACTGACGTTTTTTGATTTCGTAGTATTGCAGTCAACTTCAATTTACCAACCATGAAAACTACACTTCTTTCAACCCTGCTGGTCGCCAGCCTCTCTCTCTTCTCTCAGGAGCCACCTAAGTTCCTTGACGGGTTCAACTACAAAACAGAAAAGGCCGTATCCGATGACGGAGAGGCCTTTGATTGCTTCGTTGTGTCTGCCAAGAACAACGAGGAGTTCAAGTCGCTGAAGAAGTTGTTCCGCTCTATGAAGTACGAATCAACTTGGGTCAGCGGTGGAATCGTATACCGTGCACGAAGCAACGGCAAGTACACGATGATTCTTGGTCGAGCCCCTGGCTTCCAGGCGTTCAGCGTCTACGAGAACTAAGAAGGGGGCTTTAGGCCCCCTTTCTTATTTCTTCTTCTTCATCATTCCGCCGTAGCTCAACTTTCGAGAGCCAGGCTTTACTGGTGTCATCGTGAATCCAGCACCGCGGCTTATCTCGCGACCTGGAGCGTATTCAAGCGTTTCTCCCTTGAGGTAGATTGGCTGCACCTTCTGTCCGCCAAACTGCGCTGCAAGGTCTGCGCGAGTGTATTTGGCAGGCGTACGGCTTCCTCCTTTTGTAATCTCTTGAGACTTCGCCATCCCAAGCGTTACGTTTCCGGTGTTCCTTGAAGCGCGGCCTTGACCAGGACCAACCTCTGAACGAACATCCTTGCGGATTTGCTCTGCTGTTGCTAGGTCCTCAGACTTGCGCTTATTCACCATAGCGGCCTCTTCGATTTCCTGCTTACGAGTTTTTGCTACTGGCTTAGCGGCAGCCTTTGCTTTGGGGCCGATGCCACCGTTTGCGTATCCTTTAGTGCGGTACTTTTTCATGTTATTTGTTTTTTGGGCTTACACCGGTGAAGTACATCATGGCCTGACGAAGAGCGTCCATCTGCTTCTTGGTTGATGGGCTCATGTCAACAGCGTTAGAGATGTAGCTGTTCTTGTCCTTTGTGGGGTTCAATGGATTTGGCGCTCCTGCTTTCTTGAGCATACCGCCTTGGGCCATCTTCTTGACTGGGCGCTTGGCCACCATCATTCCTTTGGCCTTGAGGCTGCGGTCGAATGCTGCAACTGCGTCCGGGTCAGATTTCTTCAATGCGTTGCGCATCTCGGTGAGGTTTTCCATCTCACGAGCCTTTGCGTTGGCGTTGAACTTCTGGTCGGCGGTCTTGCCTCCGTTCTGGTACATCATGCCCAGCTTACCGCCGCCCATCATGTAGCCCATCTTGTTACGTACCTCGGTGGGCAGCTTCGCGAGGCCTTTCTTCTCTGAGGGGACGGGCTTAAGAGCGCCCCCTGTGGCGTATTTCTTGGATTTCATAACTGTTACTTCGTCTAGTTTAGTTGTTGGGATTTGTTCTTCTACGAGTGGTTTCATTTTCTCTCCTAGCTCCACTCCAGATACCAGTGCTGCACCAAGTCGTCCTGTATTGGCTGGGTCTATGGTTCGGTCGATTTTACGCGCAAGGGACTTTGCTTTGTCCAGTGCGGTAACCTTTTTGTACTGGCGAGCAATCTCATCGCGCACCATTTGCTGTTGGCGCTGGGTTAGCTTACCGATGTCTTGCAGCACGCTTTTGTCTTTCTCCGCATAACGGCGTGCCATGTCGGCAATCTCTTTGCTGTTGACTGGGCGTACTTGGCCGCGTAGTCCTAGGTTATCACGCAGGCCTCCTGCGAACTCCATGAACTTCCGCATCTCTTGCGGTACTTGCTTCTCGAATTCGCGCTGGGGTCCAGAGGTGGCCATTGCTCGTCCAAGGGCTGCCAGTCCGGCTCGACCGGCCATGGCGCCCATCATTGGATTGACCGACTTAATAGCCTGGTTCTTCCCGAATTTGGCGAATTCAGCACGAAGCTTCTTCTCCATTTCTGGGGTTGTTCCCGCTGGGCGCTTGGGTGGTTTACTGTTTCTCATAACCTAGTAAGTGAGACAAAGTTAGTAGATTTACCATCTAACAAAATACGTGAGAGATGGCTGTAAAGAGCGGTAAAGGAGTGGCTGTTGTGAAGTATGTAAGCAAGAGCAAGAAGCGCGGAAAGCATTCAAAGAGTGCCTCCAGCAACAAGTCTTCTAAGAACTATTCTAAACCATATAACGCACAGGGACGATGAGCTTAAAGAACCTACAGGAGAAGATTGGTGTAACAGCTGATGGGGCGTTTGGTCCTGGCACCATCAAGGCAGCGGCAAAGCACTTCGGCATGTCGCCGGAGCGTGCTGCTCACTTTTTTGGTCAAACCGCGCATGAGACCGGTGGCTTCAAGGCATTCTCTGAGAACCTGAACTACTCATCTAAGGGATTGCTGGGCATCTTCAAGAAGTACTTTGCTGATGCGGCTGTTGCTGCCAAGTACGAGCGCAAGCCGGAGCAGATTGCCAACCGTGTGTATGCATCGCGTATGGGCAACGGAGACGAAGCATCTGGTGACGGATGGAAGTACCGTGGTCGTGGCGCACTGCAGTTGACTGGCAAGTCCAACTACGAGGCGTTTGCTAAGTGGTTGAACAAACCTGAGCTGTTGGAGAAGCCAGATGCTGTTGCCGCTGAGCACGCATTCGACAGCGCTCGCTTCTTCTTTGACAGGAACAAGTTGTGGGACATCTGCGACAAGGGCGTCAGCGACGAGACCATCCTGGCTCTCACGAAGCGAATCAATGGCGGCACGCACGGTCTTGAGGACCGCGCTAGCCGCACCAAGCAGTATTACAGCTGGTTGAAGTAAGTTTTTGCAAATAATGCAAATCCATGCTTCGGCTATTGACTTTGCGGAAAATATGAACTAACTTCGCTTAAGCCGAAGGACAACGCGGTAGTACACCCGACATCGCCGACGCACTAGCGTCGCCCCTGTCTCAAAACAGGGGCAGAGCACCGGAGAGCACGCCCAACGCAGGACGCTGGCACCACTACGCCACACCACCCACGCGACATACCGCTGCAGAACCACCGAAGTACAAACAATACAGGCGCACTATGCTCTGACGTGAGCATCCTATTTTTTTTGCCAGATAGCACTAATTTGGGCAATGACAGCTATATTCACACCCATGAAACGCTGTCCGAGCTGCGCCATACTCCGTCCTCTAACCGAGTTCTCCAAGAACAAACGCAAACCAGACGGACTACAAACCTCCTGCAAGACCTGCGCTAAACATCGTAACGCATCCTGGTACTCCCAAAATCAACAGACACGAGTAGACCAGAACCGATACCAGCGCAACCGAAACAAAGCCTTCGTAGACCGATACAAACGCATCTACGGCAAATGCACAGACTGCGGTACCACCGACCACCGAGTCCTCCAATTCGACCACATAGGAGACAAAAAGAACGACGTCTCCAACATGATTTTCGGAGGAAATTCCATCAAAGTCATCAAAGCAGAAATACGCAAATGCCAAATCCGCTGCGCAAACTGCCACACCATCATCACAGCCGAAAGACGCACTATTTAGAACCGGTCTAAACAACGAAAATACCCGGTATTTTTTTTGAGTCATGTGGAGGTTGGGGAGAACATACACAGAGGGACGTGGGCACGCACGCACCCGAACGCGCAGCGCGCATACACGGGGGTACGCATAATGCGCGAACGCACACGCATTCTGGCGTTTGCACCTGGGCGCACACAGGACACACGCAGGGGGGCGCATGACAGCCGCACGATTCCGCCCGCCAGACGTACAGAGGGGGCGAACACACCCCACCCCGAAAATCCGCCACACCAAAAAATCCACGCAGAAGCCCCAAAAGGGTAACGCATAGGGCAGAGTCCCACACAAGGGCAGAAAGTGCCGCAGAAGCCAAAAAAAGGGTAAAAAAAAAGCCGCCCGAAGGCGGCCTAAAGGTCGGCGGTGGTGGTTCACTCTATGCCCGCTATGTGCGCTATGTGCGCCAGGAGCGCATCGTATGCGCAGTGCCCGTAGTCGTCATGCAGTCGGGCATAGCCCTTCTCGTAGATGCCTTCCTCGTACAGCATTTCGCCGATGTAGTAAAGGTCTTGCACAAGTTCAGAGTGCCGCTCTACGTTGGCGATTGCAGATTCCTCGCTCTCGTATCCGCACTCCTCGCAGGCGTGCGTAGTTCCGCACCCATACGCATCACACCCATCTGGGTATGCGTGGTGGTCGGGCGCAAATCGCTCGTACACGCTCACGGCGAGGGCGGCCGCTTGCTCGCACGCTGCGCGCTTGTCGCGGCTGTGTGCATACGCCTTAAGAATTTCGGCGGACTTCAATGTTACCTCAATGTTAAATTTTTGCTCGTTTGTCATGGTTTCTGTTGGTTTTGATTAGTTCAGCAAACCTACGCGCCCAATGTTATCCCAGCGTTAACCAATGTTATCTTTTCGTTAAATCTTCCCTACGTGTGTGCGCTCGCTCGCGCGCCGTGTGCGCTTGGTAGGGTAAGATAAGATAATAGGGGGTGGGTATCACCCACCCTGTGCGCGTGCGCCTGGGCGGGTGTGCGCCTGGGTGTGTGCGCCCGTGTGTGCCTGCACGCCTTACGCGAGATTCGTGTTCCAACATCCGTGTTCCAACGGCCTTTCCAATGTTACCAAATCGTTAAGTTTCGGTTATCTTTTTGGTTTCGGTTTGGATATGTCAATTTTTTTTAGTTTATTACCCTCCTTTCCGTAGGGAAGGAGGGATACTAAACTATTTTCTCGTGGTGGGCTGTATGGTCGGCTCAAAACCACCCCAAACGGCGGCAAACGGCCTAAAAACGGCCTCAAATCAAGCCTGCATTTCGTAACCTTCGCTTAACATTGCCTTCGGCAATCAACGCGCGTGCGCGTGGACACGCTTGCGCTTTCGCAGCCTATGGCTGCTCAACGCGCGAGGGGCTTTCGGCTCGGTTGCCGTGTTCCTACGTGAGCGGCGGGGCGCACGCATACGTACGCTACATACGTACGCGCTACACGCGCGCAGTTGAAATCTTACGAATGTAAGATTTAACGAAAACATAACATATCCTTAACATCCACTTAACATTGGGGTTATACGTTTGCATTGTTCAACCGACTAACCAAAAAACGACCGACCATGAACAAGAAAATTGCAACCGCCCTTTCAGCCCTTGAGCGCAACATGGGCATTGACTTCGTGCTTGACTTGTACGATGACTTCCTCGCCACCGATGCCTTCGCCTCGTATGCAGGGTTCCGCGACCGCCTAACCGCCGCCTATGCAGACGCCTCACCCGAATGGGCAGACATCATCCGTGGCCAGGCAGACGTGTACTGCAACCGCGCCGCCCACAAGGCGGCTCTCGTTGACCTCAACACCTTTGAGCAATGAGCCGTTACGCCACCACCTCCGACCCCACACGCTACGGAACTGAGTGCGTAGTCCGTGTGCAAAGTGCGCCGTCGCTTGACGGCGGCACTTCACTTCGCCGAACCGAGCGCAAAGTGCGGGGTAAGCGCAAGGCCGATGCCGTGGAACTATTCGTGGCGGGTCGCATAGACCGCCGCGAGGAGCGCAGGGTTGAGCAGTTACACGACCGCCGAGCCAAGCGCAGACGTTAGGCTTACACACTTACGGGATATGTGGCGACCACACGTAAAACGGACACGAAGGGGATACCTATGCCCCTTCCTATGGGGGTATCGCATAGCAGCAATTGCAGCAGATTGTAACTCTGCCGCCTCACGGCTTCGGTGGTGCGAGTCCACCTACCCCCACAACGCCCAAGTGTGCAGGGCGCGAGATGCACACACATATACACATAACACACGAACACATGGCTGTAAGCGAGCAACAGCGCATACGTATGGCTACCCATGCCTACAGGTATGCAGACGAGAGGAGCAAGGCGTACCAGGACGCGAAGGCATACCTGGACAAAGTGCATGAGCAGTACGGTACTATTGACCCCGTAACAATTGCGGAACTAACACGATAAGAACATGAGTGCGCTTGTATTTGTGCTGTCCGTGGCTGTGCTTACTTCCGTTGGGTGTGGGCTTATGTCCACGCTCATCGGGAAGGAAAACTTAACGAAAAAATAACCTGGCCTTAACATTCAGGTAACATTGGAGTTGTAGGTTTGCAGCAACGATTTAGGGGAACAAGTGGCGACCACACGACAAACGGACTATGGGGTGTATGCTGTACGTTTTGGTTTGGATTGTTCATTGGTACGTAGCAGCGCGGTGGTTCATGACCATGCACCCCTCAAAGCCCATACGTGCAGGGCTTGGTGATGCACGAAACACCTATGCCTACGAGGTGTAATACGTAGGCAAAAATGCTTGATGTGTAATGAGCAACTTCAATATCGGCGACGTAGTTCGCCTTGACCTTAATGCGCCATACGAAGGCCCGTGTAACATTGCGCCACCTATGCGCGAGCTCCAGGGGCGCGAAGGCGTAATCACTGCCCGCATCATGGGTACTGACAACACCCCTCGCTACAACATTGCAGGTATGGAGGGGTGGGTATATGTGGATGAGTGGCTTACGCTTGTGAGCGCCGCCACTCCTGCGCAAGATGAAACATTAACACCAAACGAGCCAATCATGGTTACTACATACGATGGGCAAGAGCATCAACAGGCAGAGTGCCGCATTCTCACCGAGCCAAGCGAATTTGCAGGCCAGTGGGCGCACCGCCACGACCTCACGATTGCGACAGTGCGAAATGGGCGAGGCTGGAACGCCTCGCTAAACCAAGTTGTCCTACTTGACCGCGAGTGGTCAGACCTTGTGATAGAAATCTCCGGCAACCTATACCTAACTGAGTCCATTGATGATGACGACTACGTGCTTTGCGGCGGAGGCGGTTGCGACGGTGAGTACATCTGGAGTGACGAGGCCGTGTTTGCGGCAGACGTGTGCGAATACTACCACGAGTCAGATACGGGTGAGTATGTATTCTGGCACGAAGGCCCAGACGAGTACCGTACCGACGAGCCAGAGGTGGGTAACCACGACTACCACGGCGGCCCTCGTCATGACTTCAGCACTTCGGACACCGTGTTCACTATCGGCTTTGAGGTTGAGAAGGAGGACTCAAGCGTGTTTGACTACTCGTTGGGTGATGTAGACCGTACTCGTTGGTCACGTGAACACGACGGGTCACTTGACAGCGACACGGGCTTTGAGCTCGTGTCACCTGTGTACGACCTGTTCAGTTCCAAACTTGACGACGATATTGCAAACAGTCAGATTCTTCGCGACCATATCAACGCCGACTCAAGTACGGCGTGTGGTGGTCACATCAACTTCGGCAAGCGCGGCACTTCAGGTAGCGACCTGTTCAAGCAGTACGCTTCGTTTATGCCGCTGTTCGTGGCCTTGTACCGCAAGCGTGCTACCTCACGGTGGTCACGTGCCTACGCCAAGCCAGACGCGTACCTTGCCCGCGATGAGCGATACGTAGCCTTCAACATCAAGAGTTCATACATTGAGTTCCGTATCATCTCACGAGTGCATGACGTGACTACGTTGCTATGGCGCCGTGACTTGTTCCGCATCATTACCAAGTTCCCCAACGCTACGGCGGCGGATGTTCAGGGCATGATGCTCAACAAGCGCAGTGCATTGCACAAGCACCTGGCCAAGCAGTACGATGAGGAGCGGCTGTTGCGCCTTGTGTGCTGGTACTCACAGTTCGCTGACGCCATGTACGACACCTTGCAGTTCAGCAAGACAGGACAGGGCGTGATGATGGAGTTCTTCATCAGCAGCCTCAAGCGCACAAGCAAGCGTATCTCCGTGGCTATCAGCGACGTACAAGAGTGGGCGAACATCGGCTACGACCTTGTGCGTAACATGGGCGACGGCAAACTGTACACCGACAAGGTCAAGCGCATTGACGACAAGGTGCTTCGGTTCCTTGAAAACAAAAAGGGGTAGGCGACTACCCCTTCATTCCCCTTACTAACCTTAATACTATATCTATATGTGCATCGCAATTCTTAATTCAGGCAACCAAATCAGCAAGAAAAAACTATCTAATTCGTGGAACAACAACGACGACGGCGCAGGTATTCTGTACGTAGCCGACGGCAAGCTCGTCGCAGAAAAGTTCCCTAACCAACTACTATCAGAGAGCGCGCAGAACTTTGAGAAATTCTACGCACGATATGTAGAGGTGTACTCGCAGTACGGCGACCTGCCCATGCTTATACACTTCCGCATTGCTACACACGGACTAACACCAGAGTACCTACACCCATTCTTTGTGTCCGATTCCGTGGGCTTCATTCACAACGGCATCATCTTCGGCCTCGGCTCAAAGGACAGGTCAGATACCGCAGAGTTCGCAAACCTGCTGTCGTGTGTCAGCATTGACAACGTGGCTACGCTTGACAACCCCTTCATTGAGGAGAGCATCTACCGCTTCATTGAAACCGACAACAAGCTAATCTTCCTTGATGAAACGGGCGACTACCGCATCTTCAACGAGGGTGTCGGTGAGTGGGTTGACGGCAATTGGTACTCCAACAAATCGCATACCTACGACTCGCTTGACTTTGACCGAGGCTACGGCGCATACGGCAGCTACTACAAAAAGGGCGGCCTTACTTCGGGAGCCTACGCTACCAAGTACGACGATGGATACTTTGATGACCTTGAGGACAAGCGCATCATGTACCCATACGAGTCCTACTCCGCTGATGACTTTGACTACGATGCGCCATTCATTGACAAGACCTTCAAGTGTAACGGCTGCAAGAATGAACACGCAAACGTCAACTTCAACAGCGAGTGCGTTGATTGCTACGAGTACATCCCGGCCGCAGTCAACGACGTGTACGACAAACTTGAGGAGATTGAGTGGAACAACAGCTTCAGCAAGGGCGACATGACTAACCAACACTAACGATAAATGAAACTAATTGAATTGAAAGAACTGCTGTTCGCCTTCCCCGAGGACAGTGAGGTAGTCATTGAGCTACCCGATGAGGATGAGTTGATAGGTGATGACCTATACAACTTCACCGTTAGCCACGTCATGCTTGACGATGGCTACGAGATTCGCCTTTGTTTAACCCCTAACTACTAATGCTATGCCACGCGTAAGACAAGAACCTATACAGGAGATAACGATACCGATTGATGGAAACTCATTGATGCGCTTCTCGTATGACTACGACCCAAGCAACCCGCAACTGGGCGACCGCGTTATGCTGTCGCCTACCTATTGTCCACGCGAACTATGGTCTGAAAATAAGTTTGGAAACGAGTACGAGATTGTTTCCATTGCATCTAACACCTCAGTCCGCATTAGTTCACCATTTGATTCGGGCATATCAATTTTCCATTTCCATCCAGATTGGCTGGAACCCGCGCCGATTAACATAGAACCAGGTACGCGAGTTCTTTTCCACGACTTGCGGACAATGGGGGGTATGTATCGCGACCGAGACAATATCAATGGCCTCATGGTTGATGTTGTTGCAGACCAATGGCGGCAACCAATTACCATTCATGGAGACGCCAGTGAGGCGTGGTCAGGTAGGTACTTCTTTGTTTGTCAAGGCGGAGAACAAAGCCCAAACACATGGCATCGCGATTGGATGTACATAACCAGCATTCCGCCACGTGAGTCCGCGAGTGAGACCAACCCAATTCCTCGTGCAGGTGACACAATCATCATCACAACAGGGGACAGAACAGGAGTCAAGGCCTTCGTGAGGAGAGTTGAGCGCACGTGGGGAGGGGATAACACACACGTCCTCTACCTTGACAAGGCGAGCAAGACGCACTACCCACTTGCTTGCCGAGTATGCAAGCGCCACGGAATTGTATTTGAAAACCAATAGCCATGAGCTTCTACGTATTCAATAGGGAAACGCTTACGTATCGTAGGCTTCCCTTGTCTAAAACCATAGCCAAAGGGGCGGCCTTGATAGCCGCCCTCTTTGTCTTACTCTCAATCAATGTGATAGATTCTACCGAGTATGAGCGCATCCTTCAGGTGCGAGGCATGGGCAACCAGTTCAGCGAGGAACGCCTGCGTTCCAAACTCAACGAGTTGAACGTGCGGTTCGTTGACGTAGCTGTCGCCCAAGCCAAGCTGGAAACAAATACGTTTAGGTCAAACATCTTCGTGGAGAACAACAACCTGTTCGGCATGAAGGAGGCAACCATGCGTATCAACCTGGCGAAGGGTAGCCAACACGGCCATGCCTACTACGATACGTGGGAGGATAGCGTGCTTGACTATGCGATGTGGTGCGCATCATACGCCAAGCATTGCAGGACTGACGAACAGTTCCTTCAGCTGCTCAACGGATACTACGCCGAAGACCCGAACTACGTAGCCAAGCTACGTACCATAATGAGCCGAGGCTAATGAGGTTTGTAAACTTTGCAGTACGATGGATAGCAGGGAACTTGTCCATTCCTTTTTGGATGGTCGGACACGTTCACCTATCAACCAATGTATATCAAGACATCCACGAAATCGTAGCGTCTATGGGTATGAACATCATCGTAGCCATTGGCTTCTACCTTGAGTGGAAAGAACACAATAACAATAAGCAATCATGAAAGAAGAAATGTCAATCGTTCCGCTTGACGCATTCAAGCACACCTTCTCGTTCATCACGCTACCATTGGCGAGCGATGGCGCAACACGCATCGGAGTACACGCTACTGCGCTGTTCAACCGAGGCGAATCAATCACACCTGGCGAGGCGAGGCGACGAGCGCAAGAGCTTGGAGGTACACGATATATGGGCAAGATACTTGAGCCAGAGATGAACTATGCTACGGGCAATGACCGAGAGATAGCCTTTGAGTACTACGCATTCAGGTACAATTCAAGGTTCGCATTGCGCCTTGACATCCTTGAACTGCGCAAGAAATACAAGATTAAGCAAATGAAAGAGATACTTTATGGAACACAATAGCACCTGACAATCAACGAGATACAATCAACTTGCAATTTTTGCTGAAACAAAACTTGCGCAATTCACTTTTTTAACTAAACCTTTGTATTAACAAATTCAAAACAATTTTATGAAACAATACGTGATTAACATCCCCAACCCAATTCAAGGAAAGGGGGCCAAGGGATTCAACCGCAAGCCCAAGCGCGGACAGCCTACATTCTCTACGTTCATCTGCTATGCGGAGAACGACAAGCGAGCGCGTGAACTGACCGCAAATCACTTTGGTCTACGCAAGATACCCGACGGCACAAAGCTCACCGAGGTAGCATCAGACCCACGCATGAAGAAAGAGCTGTTCATTGATATGTCTGCATCCACACCAGTGGAAAGCGTAGCGATACAAGAGACGCTTCCACTCACCCAGACGTACGAGATTGTAGCGAAGCAACGCATCAGCTTTGTTGAAACGCTCACCATAGTCGTAGAAGCTACGAGCGAGGAAGAAGCAGCGAAGACCTTGCGTATGTATCAAGCAGGCGAGATTCCTGCAAATGCAATCAGCATTGGCGACGTGAGCCGTAGCGACGTGGACATTGAAAACGAACAGGTGTTCATCAATGCAATCGGTTAGCATAGACAATGAAATGGGTGCGGAGTTGGCCAAGTTAGAGGCCAACATCCGCCTCATTTCTAATTACAGCAACATAATGCACCTCACGCTTATCCGCATCAAAGCAGAGGAGTGCTTATCCAACATACAAGAAATCAAGAAATACATAGAGCTACATGAGCAATCACGAACCGAACTTCAACCCACGACGTAAGCCGCCATTCATTATTGAGGCACTTGCATGGCTATTCATTCACATCCCATACTACGCAGTGTTCTACTTCAGCGTACGTATCCTCGGACACATCATTGAAAAGTATACGATGTAATGGAAACGATAGGCACTAAGATTCTGGACATCCTCAATGTCACACCAGACGACGACACCAACAGCATCATCGCAAAGACGATGGTGCTTCAAGCGCGCAAGAAATCAAACTTCATGGAACTACTAATGAGCGAGCCGGAGGCACAGGTCATGTGGATAGACGCGTTCTCCAATGACAACCACTTCTCTCCGATTGCTGATAAGTTCCAGGAACTTGAAACTATATCTTCGTTTCTTAGAACACTCAAAGTAATTCGCAATGTATATGTTGAAGAAGGCTGGCTCTAATGCAGGCGAACGTAAGCTGTCGTATACCGAATGGATGATGAAGATTCAATCGGTACACTACTGCTGCGACGCAGAACTTGACAAGGGAATTGCACGAGATATGCAGTACAACTTGTCTAATTCAAAATGATTTCGTAACTTTAATTAACTCAATTTCAAACAAATGGCTTATCAACTTAAGACAACAAACATCAAGGGCAAAGAATACGTTCAGGTGAACGAACGCATCATTGCACTACGCAAACTTCCCGAATACAAAGGGTTCTCAATTGAGACCGAGATGGTAGCGATTGACTCTGATATGTGCGTCATGAAGGCGACCATCCGCGACAGCAAGGGAGCTGTCGCTGCTACTGGCTTCGCACAAGAAGACCGCTCATCGTCTATGATTAACAAGACATCGTACGTGGAGAACTGCGAGACCTCAGCCGTAGGTCGTGCGCTTGGCTTCCTTGGTATCGGCGTTGAGTCATCTATTGCAACAGCCGAGGAGGTATCGCTTGCTATCGCCAAGCAGGATATGCCTACCAAACCAAAGGCATCAGCAAAGGTTGAGCCTGCTGCAAGCCTTGACCTTGAGAAAGCCGCTGAGCACATCAAGGCGGGAGCTAATGCACCAGAGCGCAAGAAGCGCTTTGACGCAGTGATGTCTAAGTATGGCGGTGTCATCACCGAGGAGCAGGCACACTCTCTGCGCTTACACGTAACTGCCTAACCCATGCTGTTGGAGACATTAGGATGGGGAGCATTCGTTGTTGGAATGATTGGATGCATCGTCATATTGGCGTGGCTCCTGTTCTCTGAAGAACCATCAGATAAGAGCGACGAGTAATGGTAAGCAAGAGAGCATACCTTTTCGGAACAGTGCTGTCTATCATCGGCCTATTGGTGGCCGATGAGGCAACCACGAAGATTGCCTTCGTTGGCTTCGCAGGATTCTTGGCTATTGCCCACACCTTTAACAAGGACAGAGAATGAAGAGCGAGGCTGAGCTTAACGAGTACATCATCAAGATGGTGGCCTGCCTTCAGGTAGGCCTTGAGTACATGGATGAGTTCACTCATAGTAAACTCTACAGCAAGGGCGCCAAGTTCCACGCCAAGGCATTGGCTAAGGAGCTTGAGTCAAAGCTCGGACTGGTGTACAATCAGTTCCGTGATGGAGAGGATGAGGATACCTACCTCAGCATTGAGCGTGGTATCCGTGAGTTCGTTGCTCAGCCTATTGCTGACATCTACACCGCAGGTGAGCGAGAGCAGGCGATTACGCCTTGCTCCGCTCATGCGCGGGAGCAGGAGAGACTTGAGTGGGAGATGCAAGAGGAGGAGATGAACAAACGAATGGACATCATCGGAACCAACGGCAACGAGGGAGAACATTACCAATACATTGAAGATGAGCAAGTACACTAACCGATACGGAGACGAGTTCACGTTTGAGAAGAACGAGAACGGCAACATCGACTGGAAGGGAGACCTGAAGTACACACGATACGGATGGGACGACTCCGGCAAAAAGGTATTCGTTGACCCAAGCGGAGGGCCATTCATATGCATAGGGGTTGATATGTCACTGTATGACCTTGATGGAATCGTCTCTGGTTTCGTTGACCACGGCGACTATTGGGAGATTCTAATTGAGGATAACGCGCAATGAAACGACTAACGAGAGAACAAAAGAAGGAGAAGGCAATGATTGACATCGTCAATAAGATGTTTGAGATTGCTGGACACGATGTAACCTACGACGACATCGTAGGCGTAGACGAGTGGTGGCAGAAGTACACTATGACTGTTGCTCAGGGAGATGAACTTGAGGAGTGGGGCAAGCAGTACCTTATGCGAGAACTTAAGTTGCGTGCAGCGTACGCAGAGAAGGAGATGATGTGGTTCAGTGTAATGTGGGGGCTGAAGTATTCAGACTTTGACGAACACATCAAGAGTAAATTAAAATGAAAATAGAACTTCAACCATACTGGCACACCTGCGGAGACGGATGCTGTGATGAATACGGATACAACGTACTTGTAGACGGAAAGATAATTGGCTCTATCGGAGAAGATGCTCAAGAGTTAGCAGACCTACTAAACGAAACCTTTAACACCAAAGAGGAATGAAAGCAATCTTAATAGACGAACTATTAAAAGATGATTCAGTTCAAGAATCAGTATGTGTAGTGGTTGACGGTAATAAATTGGAGGGATGGATGATTGCTAAACCTCTCAATTACGATAAGGAATACACTACACTTAAGGAAAGATTTGCAATGGCAAAGAAAGTATTGTTTGGAAAAGCAATAGCTGTACAATTCTTTTCTGACTTGACAGAGCAAGAAAAAATTGCATATGTCAAAACTAAACTTTAACACCAAAGAGAAATGAAAACAATAGGCGTATTTTTATGCGGATTAGGATGGGGATACATCATCCGTCCTTTTATTGAAGCATTTGTTCTTGTAATTAAGAACAGCCTTAAGAAGTAGCCTTTAACACAAAAGAGAAATGAGGAAACTATTAGAGCGTTTGTATGTGATACAAAAGAAGACGCACGTAAATGAGTACGGAACATACACACTTAAGCGACTCAATCCATATCACCCATTAACATACATCGTTATTCCAATGTACTACGCTTTGGCTATTGCTATGTTTGGGTTTGTAGGATATAAGCAAGAGATGGATTCCGATTTTTTTAAGTGGCAATAACCTTTAACACCAACGAGAATGAACG
>JACCED011956592.1_pt1 | contig 62233 bp, 63 predicted proteins | sample 7455021 | NCBI WGS metagenome assembly JACCED01 (sample SAMN15323456, study PRJNA562643) | freshwater metagenome | isolation source: river surface water | place: USA:Blue River Watershed | collected 2017-08-19 | reverse complement strand
TTTAGCCCAAGTATTATCTACGGCATCTTTGGGAAGAAGATCTTCAGCGGTAAGTTTATCTTTAGGGAAGCAATCATTAGGGTATTGTTGAGTTTCGAAGTCAATAGGTTTATAAGTTTCATTTTTTTCTTCTTCAGAGGGTCCAACTTCAGGAGTGGGATTAGCTAATAATTCAGAGTTAGCTTCGAATTGTTCTGTAAGATTTTTTTGCTTTTTAGAATTATAATTTTGTACTATCCAATATAAAACAGCACCAGCTAGGACAATAACTAAAATTTTATTAATAGCACTTTTGCCAAAAAAGTTCATCTTATATTTATTTTATATTAATATAACAAAAAATATTTTTGAAAAAAATTGAATATTTAATGTATAAATTGTTGTCGTAAATTTTTTAAATTATCTATATTATTTTCGCTAAGCATTTGATTATATATTTTTTCTAATTTATTAAATTTTTCTTTAATAGTGTTTAATTCAAAATGAGATTTACTAATAATATCATTTCTAATTTCAAAAATTTTATGATTTAAAATATCTATATCTTCTTGAGCTATAAGTTGTTCTTGAGAAATTTCTATAACTTCTAAAGATTTTAATTTCCATATAATCTTTATATTATTACCATCTTGAATAATAGAATATAATTCAAGATATAAATTATATTTATTATTAAAGTCTAAATCTTCTACTAGTTTTAATAATTTATTAAAATAAATTTTAAATATAATTTGTGAGTTAGAATTAAATCTAATTAATGGTTCAATATTTGGAGAATTATCTTGGTCTAAAAATTGACTAAATAAATCTTCTAATTTATTTTGTAATGTTAATAAAAAATTTTGTAATTCTAAATTTGCTATACAATTAAGATTATAAATATTTTTACTATTATTTTTATTTTTAATTAAAGTAGCATTATTAATAGTAATAATAGGTTTATTTTTAAATTTACATTGAATTTGATCATTATATAATATAGGTTTAACTAATTGTAAATCATTAATATCAAATGCAGATATGATAGTAGATTTATTAGATATAATATTAGTAGTCATAATAATTTTCTATAATTCTAATATTTAATATATATATGTAGTTGTACGCAAAATCTACAAAAATAATAAAAATATCTATATAATTTATAAAAATGTCAGAAAGTAATAATGTATTAAATTCTGATAATAATTTTGTTAATTTAATTAATGAGTTTATAACTGAAATTATAAAGCAATTTGTTAAAACAGATAGTAAAGAAAAAATAAGGCAAGATATAGTAAATCCTTTGTTAAATATTTTATTTAAAGAGTTATATCCTTATATTTGTTTATTAGCAATATTAATGATAGTAACTTTAATTCTAAGTGTATTAAGTTTTATAATTTTAATAATAATATATTTAAATCATAAAAAATAATAATGGATGAACATACTAAATTAAAGCTAAAAAGGTATCTCCAACAATGGAATTTATTAGAGGATGAAATAAGAAAGGAAAATATAAAATTATCAGAATTATATAAAAGACGACAAGAAATAGAAAATAAAATTGAGAAATACAATAATTTATTTAATGAGAAAAAATTGACAATGATTGATAATGAAAGTAATGTAAAATATAATATATTTTATACAAACAAAAAGAAACAGATTTCTTTAAAATTATTAAAAAATATAATAAATAGTTATTTCCAAAATATGAATTTTAATAAAGAAGATTTTTATAAATATATATTGAAGAATAGAGAATCTATAGATAAATTAGTAATAATAAGCAAATAAAAAAAAATATAAAAGTTATTTTCCATAATTTTTTTTTTTATTAAAAGATTTTTGATATAATAGTCTATTATAATCTTTAATTAATTTATTATAATCAAAACTAAAATGTCCAGATTTTTCAATATTTTTTAAGGTATTAATAATGATGTTATTCATTTGAGAGATTTCAGTATTATAGTTGTCTAACCATTTATTATAAGGGATTTCTTTATTATTTTCTACAAAAGGGAAAGGTAATTGTTGTTTTGTTGTATTATTCATAATTAGAAGGATAAATTACGAAATTATTTAAATGTTTAAATAAACTAATCATTTTTTCTTTAAATATTTTAAATAATTTAAAGAAAAATTAATATATTAATGTACACCCAATAAAGGACCAAAAAATAACACTTTGAATAAATAAAATGGACGAATTAATAACTGAAAAAGAATATTTATTTGATTTATATTTTGATGAAATTTTAGATTTATATTATAATTTATGCAATGAGTTTGGAGTATATGGATTTTTAAATGATTGTAAATTTGTAGATTTATATAATGTAATATTAAATAATATAAAAGTTGATATTAATAGTATTAGTAATATTTTAATCGATCCGAATGAAGAATATGATAGTGAACATTCTTATATAGATGATTAATCAGAATGATATATATTTTTTTCTAATTCTTTAATTTTTTGCATAGTATTCGGAGAATATATACAATTATAAAATTTATTATATTGCCATAATTTAGAATAATTAGTAATCATTTCATTATCATTATTGTCTAAATTTTTAACAATAAACCAAGCTCTTTCCCAAAACATATTATTAGTTTCATTAAAATATTTTTTGATATAATAAACACGATTATTAAAAATAATAACTTCCTCCATTTATAAAAATATAAATTTAATATTGTTTAAATATTTTCTTTAAGAATATTAAATAATTAAGATGTCAATTTTTGAAAAAAATGTAGATCATTTATATGAACTAAATTTATCTAAACATTTTGGTGAGGAGAATATAGTAGTATTTGATGACTTATTACGTATGATTTGTATTCAGTTTACAATTCAATTTATGTATTTTATTTATAATCCTTCTCAAAATAGTTTATTAGATGAAAAATTTTTTGAAATTTTATTTTATATGATTTTAGGTATAACAATATATTGGTTAATTATCAGAAAATTAATTAAGATAGTATAAATTAGAAGAAACTATAGAGTATGTTAGAATTATAATTTTTTTTTTATATTTTTTCATATATTGATTATGAATTATTTAAATAAAATTTTTAAAGATAAAGATATAGATAATAAATTTAATATTTTACAATCTGAAATAGATAACACATCTTTAATATCTGATAATAAAATATTACAAATTATAGAGCCTTTATATAAACAAGATTTAAATAAAGCCAAATTTAATAATAATTTATATAGAGATTTAGAAATATTAGAAACATTTGATAATTCTAAATCACAGAATACAATTGTAAATAAAATAAATTTTACTTCTACAAAAGGCGGTAAGAAATTATTAGATTATATAATAACAAATCCAATATATGACATAAATATTTTGAATAATAGAAAAAACTCTTTATTAAATCTAAGTAATAGTATAAATCCTAATACATTAGAAAAATTATCTAATAGTTTTGTGAATTTAAAAAAACGAGAATCTGTAATTTATTGGTTTTTACAAAATAATGAATCAGATTTTGAGTCAATAAAAAAAATGTTATATTTTCCAAAAATATTGTTTATTTTAAATAATTTTGGAATTGGTTTAACTATTAAAAATTTATATAACATATTTTTATCTCCTTTAGTAGGTATTTTATCACCAATTTCTTATTTTATAATACCTTATTGTATAATAAGATATAAATTTCATCTTAAAATTCCTTTTGTAACTTATATAAAACAGGTAATAAATACATTAATTATAATGTATAAAACTAAAAATACTAAATTAGTTTCATTAAATACTTTATGGATAGGTTTTTCGGCTTTAGTATATTTCCAAAATATAATAACATCATTTAGTTTATCAAAACTGTATTTTACTTTATCTAAATTTATTATTAATAAAATAAATGATTTATCGGAATATACACAAAATACTAAATATATATCAGAGATATTATACAAACCAGAAAATATTGAAAGCTATTTAAATTTTAAGAATGGGATGGATAATTATAATAACGATTTATTAAATAATAAAAGTTATAAATTTGAATTTTTAGGAAATTTTGGTAATAAATTAAAATTATATAAAGAATTAAATAAAAATTATTTAATTAATTTATTAAAACAATCTTATTGTTGTGATTTTGTTTTTAGTTTGTATTGTTTACAAAAGGAGTTTAATTTATGCATACCTAATTATTTAAATACTAAAAAATCAAAAATACATATAATTGACGTTTATCATCCTTTAGTAATAGATAATAAAATAACTAATTCAGTTATAATAAATAATAAAAGAAATATGATAATAACTGGACCAAATGCAGCAGGAAAGTCAACATTTTTAAAATCATTAGCGATAAATACAATATTATCTCAATCAATATGTTTATCATTTTCAGAAACTATAAACTTAACTCCATTTTCATATATTGCATCACAAATTAATACATATGATATAAATGGTCAAAAATCATTATTCCAAGCTGAAATGTTTAATATTAAAAGTATTATTGATGATGTAAAAACTACTAAGAAATCAATAGTTTTTCTAGACGAAATGTTTAATAGCACTAATATAATAGAAGGTGTTTCTGCATCTTATTCGATATGTGATATGTTATCTCAAATTCCTACAAATTTAACAGTATTTGCAACTCATTTCTTATATTTATGTAATTTATCTAAAAAGAAAAAATATAAGAATTATAAATTCGAAGCGATATGTAATAATAATGAAATAATATTTCCTTATAAACTTAAAAAAGGAATTTCTTCACAATATATTGCATTAGAAATTTTAAAAAATAATAATTTTGATGAAAAAATAATAAATAATTCTATAAAAATTAAAAATAAAATATTAAAGAAAAATTTGAATTAATTTTAATACTCTTAATAAAATTTTCGTTTAAAAAATAAAGAAATAAATATAAATAAGTATAAAGTTAATAAAAATGTTGAAAATTAAAGTAAAATTTATTCATCTATGTCTTCTAGCAATAGTTTTTTTTGTATGTATTGCATTCTTATATAAGGATATTTTTTCTTTAAAACGCGAAAATAATTTGTACAAATCAACATTAGAAAATTTATTTAACAAAGTAAATTTTTTACAAAATACTCTAAATTCCAATTTAGAAAATAATCAAAATGTATGTCTAAAACCTTCACAAAATAATGTTGAGATAAATTCGAATAATTCTGATAAATTAAAACCAGATGATTATGAAGAATTATTAAGACATATGAGTGAGCTTATGATAAATGAGGAAGACAAAGATGATGATGAAGAAGATGAGGAAGAAGATGATGAAGAAGATGAGGAAGATGAGGAAGATGAGGAAGATGAGGAAGATGAGGAAGAAGATGAAGAAGATGAGGAAGAAGATGATGAAGAAGATGAGGAAGATGAGGAAGAAGATGATGAAGAAGATGATGAAGATAATAAGGAAGATGATGAGGAAGATAAGGAAGATGAGGAAAATGCAGAAGAGGAAAATATAGAAGAGGAAAATGTAGAAGAGGAAAATGCAGAAGAGGAAAATGTAGAAGAGGAAAATACAAAAAATTTATTAGAAAAAAATAAAAATTTTATAAATATAGATAATGATATAGATAATAATATAGATTTAAATAAAAAACACTATACAATAAAAGAATTAAATTTAAAAACTATTAATGAGTTAAAAGAAATTTTAAAAAAAAAACAGTTATCAGTTACAGGAAATAAACAAACTCTTATAAATAGAATATTAAATTAAATTAATAATTAAAAATATTTCATATATATAATATAAATAAAAAATGAGTTGTGATAAATGCACAAAAACACCCGCTACTAGAGAGACTTGTTTTGATCGAATGGCAGATGGTAGACAATTTACAAATTGGACTCCAAATTGTACTTTGTATTGGCAACAAAATGATATAGGTAAATATGGAAGTAGTTATGATCAACGAATGTGGATGATAAATAATGCAGAAAAATTAATGCAACAACAAAGAAATACTTTACCAGGTGGGGTTTGTATTCCTTGTTTTTCTGATAATGAACAAGGAACAGTATTGCCAGAACAACAATCTCAAAAATGTAATAAAAACTTCTGCGAATTTAGTACAACAAACAATATGGGTTTAGGATTAGGTAGAAATTTTTCTACAGGAAAATAAATATTCTTTATTATAAATAAAGAATGAATAATATTATTAATTTAGACAAAATAAAGAAAGTAGAAAAAGATATTCAAATAGATGGTTTTATAAATGATATTGTAGATAATAATAAAATCTATTATATTGCACCAGCTCCTCCAGATTTTAGAGAAGGCTATGCTGGTTCAGGGTATCCTTTTTATAGTATTAAACAGGCCTATGATAATACACCAAATCATGGTTATCAATATTTAAAAAAAAATAATAAATTTCGTATAAAATTAATAAAACCAAATGCTTATTATAAAGATTTAAGTTCGGAAATAATATATCCACATTTAACTATTTATTATGATAGTAATGGAATAGAAAAAAAAATAACTATAGATTTGAAAGACAGAATTCCTTTTAGACATATAAGATATAGTGATATAAATAAAGAACAAAATGTAAATTTTTATAAAAACATTGATTTACCAATTAGATCACAAGAACAGATCTTACTTGATTCAAAATATCCATGTAATAATATTATGCCTACAAATTACTGGGGTTTAAAACCGGCTTTATAATTTAAGATAATGTAAATTTTCCACTGGATAGAGTGTAACTTTAATTCTCATACTTAATTGGTTTTAAATCTATCTTAAATATATTAGATATATTAGATAGACTATAATTTTTATTAGAATCAGAGTTTTTAATATCTGTTTTATTATAACTAGTATCAATATCTGTTTTATTATAACTAGTATCAATATCTGTTTTATTATAACTAGTATCAATATTATCAATATCTATTTTATTATTTGAATTTGAATAAGTATTATTAAACGATAAATCAATTAAATCTAATGATTTTTTTTCAGTAAAGTATGGAACTAATTTTTGAAAACTATTCCATATTTTACATTGTTCAAAATTTTGATCAGTTTGGCAATAATCATTAATAGATTTCAAACAATTATCATCAGCATTAACAATTATATTATCAAAATTGCTCCAATCTGTAATCATACTACATTTTTTATTAATTGTTTGGCTATTAAATGGGTTTTCTTTTGATAAATCAATATCTTTTTTTAAATTATTAAATTCAGTTACTAATTTGCTATATATATCATTTTGTTTAAAATTAATATTTTGAATATAATCATATAACGTTTTGACTTCGTGGATTGCATTATTTATAGTAAGTGCTTTATTATATATACCAAAATGTGTTATATAGTAAATAATTTTATTATTTGAATTATTCAAAATATTAGTTGTGGCATTACTAAATTTATTATCAAATGTAAGAATTTCAGTAGAAATAGGTAAATTATTAGAATTATCTAAATTATCGTCAATATATAGTTTGATAAATTCAGAATTTTTAACAATAGTAATTAAATGATATCTATTATCAAACAAACTTAACTGAATATTTGATAATTTATAATAAATTTCGTTGGAAAAAGCACTAGATATTTTAATAAAAAATTCTTTATTATCATCTTGAATAATAGATGCATATAAACCTATATTATCTTTTGTTGCATATAATTCAAATAATTTAAGTAATTTATCTGTATCTGTAAATTGTGTTAATTTAATATTGAGAAAAACTGTAAAATCCTTACTCATATCAATACCTAAATCCATAGAAAATGGTCCTTTGATTGAATTTGCTTGCATTTTAATTTCTCTTAATGATGTTAAAATAGGTTCTTTAGTAAAATAAAATGTATTTGGTACTATTTCATTATTAGCTAAATTATTCCAAGTAATACCTTCGTTATAAGATTTTTTAGAATAACTAGATAAATAAATAACTAATTTATTACCTAATAATTTAATATTTTCGTAATCTATATAATTAATATCCTCATCTTTTGTTTCTAACTGAACTTTATTATCTATAGCTTCAAAATTTTCTAAAATTTTTTTTTGTATTTGTATAAAAGTTATAGACAAAATTAAAATAGTAATAATTATAAGAATATAATCTGGTTTATAATTACCTAGATTTTTTGTAATAAAAAAATAGAGTAAAATAATTAAAATAATACAAAGAAAGATTACATTATAATAATTCATTTTAATTTATATTTATATTAATATAAGATAATTTACACTAATTTTTAAGTGTGTTATTATACAAAAAAAAATATTATATTCTTTATTAAATAATATAAGTAATGAATAATCAGATCAAGACAATAGATATTTCTTATGATTCTGATAGTGATACATCATCTAATTATAATACAACCTTTCAAAAAGGAGGAGATAGTTTAATTAAAAATTCTAAAATTAATAATGCTACAATTATTCCCCCAAATATAGCTCAAATAAAAAACACAGATATGACTTCTTCGCAAGTAGATAATTTTTCACAAGAAGTAAAATTATCTTCACAAGGAGAAAATACTTCTTCACAAGGAGAAAATACTTCTTCACAAGGAGAAAATACTTCTTCACAAGGAGAAAATACTTCTTCACAAGGAGAAACTACTTCTTCACAAGGAGAAACTACTTCTTCACAAGGAGAAACTACTTCTTCACAAGGAGAAAAATCAGATTCTGAAATAGGAAGTAAAGAATATAAAATATCCGTGCCTCCATATCAAGAAGCTTCCATAGAATTAGTTAAAACAGGAGAAATAAAAGAAACTGAACCTGTTGAAATCTGTCCGGCTATATCTCCAAAACCAGAGTTAAATATCGATAGTCAAGAAGGGGGGAAAAAAAAATTAATAGACTCAGATTCAGATTTATCATCAAAATCATCAGAGGATTCAGATACTGAATCATCAATTGAATTAGATATTGATTCAGAATCAGATACTGAATCATCGAGTAGTAAAAAAGTTTTAAAAAAACAATCCAAAAAATTATATAAAGAATCAGAAAATGAGAGCGATTTAGATAGTGATATAAATAGTATTTCTTCGATAGATTCGACAGCTATTTTATCAGCAGATCCCTTATATTTTAGATTAACAAAGTTTTTAAGCCACAAAAATAAAAATGTAGCAGAAATATTATCTTCTAACGAAAATTTATTAAAAGATATGAATAAAAATTTAAATAATATTTATAAAGCATTAAAAAATATGAATGATACTATGAAAAAGAATCATTCTAAATAAATTATATTTTTATTTCATTAATAATTCGGGATTGATAATATTTTTTTTTTTTATATAAATAATTTCGTTTTCAGTAATATTTTTATCTTCCTCAATTTCTAAAAGGGGTGTTTTATGTAGAACTTGATAATTATCTTGAATAATTTTACAAATAAATCCATATGCATCATTGATTTGTTCTATTGTATTAGAACCAGTAATAATAATACAACCTGATTGAAAAACAGCTATTGTAATTTTTTTACAGTCTGTATTTTTTTTTTTTTTAAGCGAGCAATGAATTTCACAATTACATTGACCATTTCTATTTTCATTCCAATAATACTGTATTTTAACACCTGGATAAATACATGGCTCATAACTACAAACCATATCATAATGAAAGATTAATAATTTATATAAAGTTTCTCTTTTAATTTCGAAATTAATTTTAAAATCACTATTAATTAATTGAATTTTATAATTATCAAGTTTAATATTATTAATATCTGTAGCAATAAGATTATTTTCAGAAGCATTATTTTTAATAAAATCGATAATATATTTAATACAAATAATACCATCATCAATATTTTTAACACCAGTCATTTGTATATTTCCATTTTTAAATATTTTCATATTAATATAATATAATTGATTATCGAAAACTTTAATAATAGCTGTAGCTTGATTATCAAAACGTTTAATTTGTTTAATTTTTCTAGATTTTACAATTTTTTTTATATTGGTTCCTTTTGAAATAGATTCAAATTTATTTTTACCATATTCTAAATAAATAATACCATTTTTATTATCATTTTTGTCAATAACATTAATAGAATCAAATAATTGTTTTAAATTAATTTCGGTATTAATGCACCCAGTAGCAGTAATTGTAGAAATTCTATATTCTGTTGCATTAAATATGATATCTTTATTAGATTTATAATCTGAGGTAAAATTATTTTGAAACATAACTAACTTATATTATTAAAATTATCCTTTAAATATAAAATTCTTTTAAATTTAAAATAATTTTAAAAGTTTCAAATTTTAAAATTTTTATAATTTCTATGAATATCAAAAAAAAGAATGAAGTTAAAATTTAATAAAATTTTTAATTTTTGGCTATTTATTTTTTACAAATAATTTATAATTTTTTTCGAAATCATTAAGATCATTTTTCCACATATTTTCAAGTGTTGTCTTTTCTAATTCATCTAATAGTTTATTTTTTTCATTTAATTCTTTTACTAGTTCTTCTTTTTTTTCATAGGTTAAATTATAAATAGGCATTTTAATTAAATAATCATATTTATTCTCAATTAATGGATATTTATTTTGTTTTAAATAATTTTCGATATCTATTTTTTTTTGATTAGATATTTGAAGTTTATTATTAATAATATCTAAAATAAATTTAATTCTAGCATCTAAATAGATTATATCTTTTTTTAATTCGTCTATAATATTATTTTTTCTTTTATCATAATATTCAATTCTTAAATCATAAAATAATTTTATAATTTCAGTTGCTGAATTACATTTAATAATATTTCCTTTAGCACTGTACATATGCATATTAGATGTTGATAAATTTTTACTAGAAGCTAATTTAAATTCTTTTTCAAATTTAATAAGACCTGTTGTATTATCTAATTTAAAAAGGTTGTTATTGGATATTTCTCCGGGATAGAAATCTAGAATAAATTTAACAGTAGATTCAGTATAATGACTTTCATAATCTCTTAATATTTTAGGATTTTTTTCCATATATTTTTCTAAAAATTCTTTATAATCTTGAGTCCAAGTTCCGATAGGTAATTCTGTAATTTCAATTTTATTAGATGAAATTAATTTATAATTACCAAAACTGTATAAAGTAGATTTAATTTTTTCGATTCTACCAGTAAAACCTTGGTACCAAGGTTTTATTTCATCTACATCAATATCAGATGTACTAGCATCTAACATCAATCTAATAATTTTAACAATATCTTCTGGATTATAACAAGGGATACTTGAACTAAAACCTGTTCCTATTCCCGTAACACCATTAACTAGAATCATAGGAATAATTGGCATATAAAATTCAGGTTCAATCTTATATCCATCTTCATCTAAATAATTCAGAATATTATTATCAGTTGAATTAAATATAATTTGCGTAATAGGAGTGAGTGCTGTATGAATATAACGAGCTGAAGCATGATCTGACCCACTAGAATGAATACGAGTACCAAATTGTCCAATAGGTTGTAATAAATTAATATTATTTGATCCAACAAAATTTTGTGCCATTCCAATAATTGCTTCTTGAAGACTAGCTTCACCATGATGATAACAAGAATTTTCGCTAACATATCCTGCTAATTGTGCAACCCTAAGCTCTTTGGTTAATTTTCTTTTAAAACAACTATATAAAATTTTTCTTGTTGATAATTTTAATCCATCACAAATAGATGGAATAGATCTTTCTAAATTATAATTAGAGAAATGAATTAGTTCTTTATTTATAAAATCACTATAATTAATTTGAGAAGCATTATAATCTAATGTAATGTTTTTATCGTAATTATATAACCATTGTTTTCTATCATCTGCTCTTTTTTTATTAAACGCCATATCTAAACTTTCTTTAGATTTATCATGATCCCATGTATAAGTAATATGTTTCATTTGTTTAAAATATTCTTTAGCTTCTTTATCTGTTGATGTACCTAACCCCTTATAATATTTAAGTTCCCATCCTTTAGAGTCATTATTTTTTTTCCATTCTTCATAATCATTAATATTATAAAATTGTACTTCATTTTTTCCTTTTTTAACTTTAATAATAGGTGTTAACATAGATGTTAAAAATCCATCTTGAACAATTAAAGAAGGCCATAATGAATTAAATAAATTCATTAATAGAGCCTTAATATGAAAACCATCAACATCAGAATCAGTTAATAGCATTAAACTTCCATATCTAAGTGATTTTAAATCTTTATAATTTTTTTTAGATTCTAAACCAATAATTTTTTTAAGTGCAGTAATTTCTGTATTATCCGCAATTTTTTGTTCGTTTGTATCTAATGTATTTAGAATTTTTCCCTTAAGTGGAAATACGCCATATTTTTCTCTTCCGACTACTGATAATCCTGCAATAGCCATAGATGCTGCAGATAATCCCTCTGTAAGAATTAAAGTACATTGATTTGATTTTGTAGTACCTGCCCAAATAGCATCTTCTAAATTAGGAATTCCTTTTAGTTTAGATTGTTTTTTCCCATCTGTTTTTGAAAGTTTTTTACTAGTTGCAAGAGTTGCAGTTTCATAAATCTTATCAGCTAAATCTGAATTCATAATGTCTTTAATCATTTTTTGAGATATTTCACATTTTGATCCGAAAGATTTAATAGGCGTAGTTAATGAATCTTTTGTTTGACTATCGAATGTCGGATTAACAATTGTTGAATTAATAAATAAGAATAAATTATCCTTAATGTGTTGAGGTTTAAAATTCACTTCATTTTTATATTTTTTTGATAAAGCTTCAGTTAGTTTTTTGATCAAATTATTTAATACATGTTCAACATGTTTTCCTCCTTTATTAGTAAAAATTCCATTAACAAATGATATACATTCAAATCCATTATCATTATGACTTACAATTAATTCCCATCTATTATTAACTTTTTCGTAAATTTTATTTTTATCATTTAAATATAATTCTGAATACTTTTCAAAATTTTTAATATCTATTTTAGAATTATTTAGACTAACTTGTATAGATTCACTAGTTAATCCAGCTATATCATATGTTCTTTTAGTAAATAATGAAATAATATCATTATTTAATCCAGAAATACCTAATTTATCATAATCTGGAATAAACGTAATTTTTGTAAAAGGATATTTAGAATAATTAGTAATGATAGGATCAGTTTTTTGTGTCATATTATCTGAAAATTCTTGATAATAATGTAATTTTCTTTGAGCATCGACCGTCTCGATAATAAATTTCTTTGAAAATATATTACAAGCTTTAGAACCTAATCCGTTTGTTCCGCCAATAATTCTTTCAGTATTATCATCATAATTTGTACTAGTTAAAAGATTTCCAAATATCATTTCTGGAATATACATATTATGAATTTCATGTTTAATAATATCAATACCATCACCACTATTATAAATAGTTATACTATTATTTTCTTTATTAATAATAACATCAATATTTTTAACAAGATTAGTATTTTTTTTTTTAAGTGATATAAGTCTTGTAATATGATCTAAAGAATTAACTAAAATTTCGTCAAAAATTTTATAAAGTCCAGGTACATAATTAATTTTTTTTTTCTCAATTTTATTTAAATTTTCGTTATAAATCCAATTTTCGTATTCATCATCTTTAATAGATCCAATATACATACCAGGTCTAAGTAAAACATGTTCTCTTTGCGAAAGTTTTTGATATTTTTTTGAGATTTCCTCTTTATCAGACATAATATTTATAAAATCTAAATAATATATAAAAATAATTTTTAAATAATAATTATCAAATTTTAATTTTTCTTGTTATTTATTTTTTTGATTTTATTGCCTTTTTTAGGTGTTTATAGTGAGTTTTTTTTATAGTATTATCTTTATTTTTAACTAAAGAACGAAGTAAAGATACACTATAAAGACTGATACCAGTAATATATGATTTAATTTTATCGATATTTTTTTGACATGATTTAAGTCCCATTTTTTTACAATATGTAACAAGTTTTTTTTTGGTAATAATTTTTTTTAATTTGTTAGAAGTAATTTTAGAGCCACCTACTTGTATAAAATTATCATGAAAATATTCAAATGGCAATACAGGATCTCCACCTATTTGTACAGGTTCAGGACTAGCATTTAAACCAGTTATACCATATATAACAGTATTAGGATAAGTAGCAGATTGTTGTTGAGCTAAATCATGAGCATATGAATCAATATTTAAATTAATATCATTTGTAATTTGTTCACCTAATGAAGCAGAAACATTAAGATGTTCACCTTCTGTAATAGATGTAACTTCGGCAGGAGAGAAGAAATTTGCAAAAGATTCTAATAATGACATTGTTTTTAATATAAATATATAAAAAAATTATATTAGTATATTAAAATGAATAATATGGATAATAAATTATTTAATAATTTAACAAATTCATCACCATTTGATGAAGTGAATAAAAGTAATCATTTTCAAAAAACGGCAATAAGTCATATGATACAAAATACAGAATTATCTAATATATTTTTTAGTCAAAATAATATTGATGCTTTACAACAAGGTATAAGATATTTAGTATGGAAAAATAGTAATGGTAAACATAAAATAGGTAATCAATCTGAAACTCAATTACAAATTATAATGAGAGGAATTTTTTTACAATATTCTAAAAATTTAAGTTATAATATTATTGAACAAGTAAAAGAATTAAATCAGAAAGTTTTAGATTTTATTATTCCTCAAATATTATTAGAAATAGATCAATATAATTATTATATTAATGACATCTATAAACAACCAATACCTTTATCTAGAAGTATAAATACATCATCTGCTGGTACTAAATTTTTATTTACAAAAGAATTATAAAATTTTTCTTAATAAATAAATTATCTATAATTAAAATAAATGGAAAATAATATACCTTCAAGTATAATTTTTGGAATATGTAGTTTTGTAACATTATATTTACTAATTGTTTTAATTTATATAAATTTAGGAAAATATGATTATTTTTTTATATCATTTTTAATTGGGTTATTCGTAGTTATATTTATTTTTGTTAATAATATATCAAAATATATACAAGTAAAGAAATCACTAACTGAAGTTCCTAATAAATTAAAGAAAGTACAAACATGTCCAGAATATTGGTTAAAATATAAGGGCATTAAAGAAACAGAAGAAAAAGAGCCAATAATTAAATGTTCTTCTAAAAATATTTACAAAACAACTTCTATCGGTTCTATTGGATATAATGAAAATGGTAAACAAAATATAGATTATAAAACAATAAATTTAACAAATATAAATAAAGAATTTACAAACGAAGAAATTTGTAAAAGAATGTTTCTAGAATATAATAATTATAAGGAAGAAGATATAGCTACTAAATATACTGATGAAGAAAAATTAAAAGTTAATTGGATAGAATTCAATAATAATTGTATAAAATCAACTTAAACAAAAATAAAAAAATTTGAGTTTAAATTTAAAAATAATTAATTTAAGTTATATTTATATTAATATGGATTATTTGCAAAAATATACACCTATAAAAAGTAAAGATATCTATTGTAATTATAAACAAATTTCTGATATTAAAGTTTTTTTGAACAATTTTTATGATGAAAATAAAAAAAAAAAAATTGAAGATAAAATTTTATTAATATTAGGTCCAAGTGGTTCTTGTAAAACTACAATATGTAAATGTATATTTAACGAATGCAATTACGAACCAATTAAATTAGATTTATTTTCATATAATAACTTAAAAGATAATATAAATCAAAGCATCAAACATAATACTTTAGATAATTTCTTTTTGAAAAAAAAAAGAGTATTATTTTTAGATGATATTGATTTAATTTCACAATATGAAAAAACATTTATAAGTTTTATTGTGAAATTAATCAAAACTATTAATATACCTATTATTTGCACTGCTAATAATATAGAGGAAAAAAAAATTTCAGAAATAAAAAAAAAAGCTACTAAAATTTATATAAGAAGAATAGGTTATAAAGAATGTTTTCAATTTTTAAATAATATTACAAAAAAAGAAAATATAGATATTAAACCAGAAAAATTATTAGATATTGTAAATGATAATAATAGTGATTTAAGATTAATATTAACTAATTTAGAACAATATTTGTTCAATTACAAAGAAACAGATAAAGATAATATTACAAAGAATGTTATCGAGAAAAAATTAGAAATAAGACTGTCCGAAAAAGATTTATATATAAATTATGGATTGTTTGATTTTGTAAAGGAAATTTTAAATAAAAGTTTAAATGACTATCAATTAAATAATATAATTCATAATGATTGTTCTCTAATATCTTTACTTTTACATGAAAATATATTAAATGAATTTAATAAAATTAAAAATAAAGCTTCTATAAAAAAAAATATATTGGAATCTCTTATTGATATATTAGAGATTTTTACTAATTCTGATAATTTTGAAAAGTTTATATTTATTAATAATGATTGGTATTTTTATGAACAAATATCTTTATTAAAAATATTGGCAGTTAATACCATAATAAATAAATTCGAAAGAATTAATAAAGACGAAAATTTAATTTTTACGCAACTTCTAACTAAAAGTTCATTAAGATTTAATTATAAAAAAAAAAAGAGAAATTTATTTAATAAAATATCTTATAATGAAGATAACGGAAATACCGATTTTATATTTCAAATATTATTAGATAATATTAAAAATATAGATAATAATGAGGGATCCTTTCATAAAGAAGATCTAGATTGTATTACTAAATATGCAGAAGTATTTAATTTAATTAATAAAGATAAACGAAAATTATTAATGAATAATAAAAAAAATAAATAAAATAAATATAACCTTATAAATAAAAAGAAATGTTCTCAAATACATCAAAAACAGCGGGTATTGCTCATTTTTTCGAATCGAGTGGTTTAGTTATACTTATTATATTTTCTATAATTCTATTATTATTCATTGTAATTAATACTATAATTAAACTTAAAGGAACTAGTTTAAAAAGTAAAACATTTTTAAAAAATCCTGTTAAACCTAGTAATGAAATAATGCAATTTGTAGCTTCGGATAATGAATTACCACCTTTTAATAATGGAAATGAATTTGCATATTCTTTTTGGATATATGTTGATTCAATAAATATGTCTGATCACAATTTAGTATTTTTACAAAGTTTACAAAAAGATATTAATGATATTAAAATTAACGATAGTAATTTTATTGTGTATTTAGAAAAAAAAACAAATAAACTTAAATTTAAATTTAAAACAGCTAATGCAGAAAATAATAATGTAACTATCGATATGTCTTCAGCGCCTAAACTAAAAAAGGGTATAGATGGAATATTAACTATTAATGGCGATACAAGAGAAAATATAGATTTTAATTCAGATACTTGTTATTATTCTGAATATATAATAGATTATTTACCTTTACAAAAATGGATAAATATAATAATAAATGTAGAAAATAATTTAGTCTCTATATATTTAGATGGAGAACTATTACAAACTAAGAATTTAAATACACAATCAACAACAAATAATTCTTGTAAAACAGAAACACTAAATAATATTATTTCTAATAAAGGAGGAAATATAATAGTTGGTAGTAATCCAAAAAATACTTTAGTTTCTTTCGAAGGTTTATTATCCAAGTTTCAAATATTTAATTATTCAATTAACGATGATTATGTAAAAAATATTTATAAACAAGGTCCTTTACAAACATCATCATTGAGTAAAATAGGAATTCCCCTATATGGTATTAGAAACCCTTTTTATAAAGTAGATGATATTATTGTTACACAATAGATTTATGTTTAATACAAGCTAAACCATGTTTACAATACCATTTATTAAATCCTATAAATTGGAATATAATATGAGTTAAAAAACCAGCTATAAATAGAGATAATTCCATAACATGATATTTGTTAAAATATTCGTTATTTTTAGGTTTAGGTAAAATAGTTTTAGCTATTAATGAACCAATATATCCAAAAAATATGATAATAATTCCTACTAAACAAGCTTCGATAAATAATTTCATTATTTTAAATATTACACCTGTTTTAAAATAAATGGGACATTTTATTTTTATTAAAAACTATAAAAATTATGGTTTTTTAAATTATATTAATAAAAAATCTATAAAAAAATATATAATACTAATAAATAAATGTTAGACATATTAAATATTAGTTTACAATTATTAATTTCGGCAATTATAATAATTTTAATTATAATTTTTATTATACCATTATTTTTTAAAAATTTAGATAATTTAGAAGAAGTTCCCACAGCATATAAAACAGTAGATAAAGATTATTCTGTTAAAATTATAGATGGTTATATGCCATTAAATTCGAGTGAAGAATATATAACAACTAAAAATAAAGATGATATAAATTATGTTTTTATTCCTAGATCCGTAAATAGATATGGTGGAAGTGAATTTAGTTTTTCTTTTTGGATTATGAAAAATAAAAATTCACAAGATCCTAATTCTAGCTTGTCAAATAGAACTTTGCTTCTATTTGGTTTAAAAAATAAAGATACATTACTTACCAAAGAAGTAGAAAGATTGGAATCTAAGATAATTAATAATAATATGATTAACGAAATAGATCCTTTAACAGATAAAACTCTGATTAACGAAGATAATCAAAATTATTATGTAACACAAGAAAGTAAAGTAATTATTAAATGTCCTATGATAAGTTTTGATAAAGATGGAAAAAATTTATTAGTAAAACTTAATACTTTAGATAGTATAGAAGAGACAATAACTATAGATGCACCTATATTAAATGAATTAGATAATAATAAATGGTCATTATTAACATTTACTTTTGAAGATAATAAATCGTCATATGGTTTTGCTTCTGGACTAAAAATAACATTTTATTTAAACGATAAACAAGTTTCTACACAAATTTTAGAAAAGAAGGAAATGAGATTAAATGATGGTAGAATATATATATTACCAAAATTAGGTGATGAATCTCCAATGCTTTCTTCAAATAATGGTTATATTGCAGACGTAACATATTTTAATAAAGCCTTAAATTTAAATGATATAAAATCTATATTAAAACAAGGTTATACAACCAATACTTATAAAACACCTAGAATGAAAAATAATGATTTATTATTAAAAAATCGCTATAATACTATATCTCTATATAATGAGACACAAGAATTATAAAAATTTATTTAATATAAATAAAATATATAAGTAATTAAAATATATAAAGTTAAAAGAAACATGGCAGGAGGATTAATGCAATTAACATTTATTGGAGGACAAAATTTATATTTAACAGGTAATCCGCAAATATCCTTTTTTAAAGCTGTTTATAAAACACATACAAATTTTTCTATGGAATCAAAACGTCTTGATTTTAATAGAACAACTTTAAATATAAAAGATGTAACGAATATTAGATGTAAAATTTTACGTCATGGTGATTTAGTTTCTAATATATATTTATGTTTAAATTTACCAAATATATATTCTAATGATAATTATTGTTTTAAATGGGTTGAAAATATTGGTTTAGCATTAATAAACAATATGGAAATATATATAGGAGGTTTATTAATCGATAAACAATATGGTGAGTGGATACATATATGGAATGAATTAACAATACCTTATAATAAACAAAATTTATATAATAAAATGATCGGAAATATTGTAGAATTATATGATCCGGAAATCTTTAACGAAGGTACATATCCTAGTTCTACTCAAGGTTCTGAAAATCCATCGATAAAAGGTCGACAATTAATTATACCCTTAACTTTTTGGTTTAATAATAATATAGGCTTAGCTTTACCATTAATTAGTATACAATATCAAGAAGTTGAAATAAGACTAGAATTAAAAGCTTTGATAGATTTATATAGGATAAAAGAGAATGGATTTTTTATAAAACCAGATATATCAGATCCAAATCATCAACTATTAAATTATGTTAATTCGAACGAAATAAATTTAAACGAGACAGATATAGAGGCAAATATATATTTAGAAGCCAATTATATATATTTAGATAATTTAGAAAGAGAACAGTTTGCAAAAAAGGAGGTGGATTATTTAATAGAACAAGTAATTAAAATAGAGAAAAATTATATTGATACTAAAAATGAAATAATAGAATTAAATTTACATAATCCTGTAAAGGAATTAGTATGGGTTTTAAAACGTTCAGATACTAATTTAACAAATGATTGGTTTAATTTTACAGATGTTGATTTAAAAGAAAATATTATAAAAAAATGTAAAATAATTATGAATGGTTTGGATAGAATTGAAGATAAAAATAGTGAATATTTTACTTTAATACAACCCTATCAACATCATGGACAAACTAAAGATGGAATTTATGTATATAGTTTTTCTATAAAACCAAATACTTATCAACCTTCTGGTTCTTGTAATATGTCGAAAATTAATAAAATACAATTATATTTAAATTTAAATACTCCAATACAAAATACTTATAATTATAATCTAAATATTTATTCTATTAGTTATAATTTCTTGAGAGTAATATCTGGACAAGCTAATGTAGCTTTTCATCTATAAAAATTTAAATAATATTTTTTTTAATATATTTTTCTAAATATAGTATAATATAAATATGAATTTACAATCTAAAACATTAAGAAAAAAAACACAATCAATTAAAAATAAATTAAATACATTGGAAAATAAAATCGAAAAACCAAAAGAAGACAATATGTCAAAATTAGTATCAAGTTTAGCACAAAATAATAGATATAAAGAAAGAATTATTATAGATATAACTAATTTTTTAAAAAAATATTATAATTATTTTAATTATTTAGAAGAACAATTAGGTAGAATTACTAAAAAATTATCATACAGTGATAATAATACTCAAAAAATTATATCAAGTATCGATTTTGGCATAAATGATATTAATGGAATATTAACAAAAAATATTAATTTATTAAGAAGACATTATGAAAGGATTGGTTTAACTGAGGATAGTGACGAAATGAAAAATCTTAAAAATTTTGAAAATGGTCATGCAACATTATTGAATGATTTAGAATATTATAAAAATGTAGCCAATAATGTAGCTAATTCAAATTCTAAAAAAATATCTACAGCAACTATAAGTAAAAATAAATTGAATTCATCAAAAAAAAATAATTGGTTTCCTTCTTTTGATTTTTTATTTAGTTCGTCAATATCTCAAAATAAAACAGGTGGAGGAAAGAAGAAAAAAAATAACGAAAAATAAACAAAAATGCTTTAAGTATTATAATATATTTAAAGATTTTCAAAATATATATAAATATACCTTAAATTTATAATTGTTTCTAAATGAATGAACCTGAAATAAAAGTTCCGAAAAAAAGAGGAAGAAAACCTAAAAATTTTTATACAGAACAACAAGATGCTATTGAAAATAAAGTGATTACCGAAAAAAAAGATAAATCTATTAAATTAAAAAGAGGAAGAAAACCAAAAATAAAACAAGTAGAAGAAGTAAAAAAATACGAAAGTAATAGCATTGACAATGAACAAAATATTAATAATACAATTATTTTAAAATTACATAGTGATGCTATTAATAATACAAAAAATGAAATTATTCATAAAGATGAAAATAGAGAAAAGGAATTTTTAAATTATACTGAAATTGATATATTAGCTAGTCCAAAAGGCTATAATGCTAATGAAACTAGTAATTTTTTTTCAAATCCAGAAATGATTAATTTTAATAATGATAATATTAATTCATTTAAAATAAAAAAAAAAAATAAATTAGTTTCTAATGATAAAATCGAAAATTTATCGGTTCATAATGTTTTAGATGAATTTATTGTAAGAGATTCTTGGCCAATTAGTACTGAATGTTATTGTTTTTGGTGTTGTCATAGTTTTTCTAATATACCTTATGGAATTCCTTTTAAATATGTTAACAAAAAATTTTATGTTTATGGTTGTTTTTGCAGTTTAGAATGTTGTGTTGCATATAATTTTTCATCCCAAAATAATATGTATGATATGTGGGAAAATTTTAGTTTAATTAATTTATTATCTCATAAATTAGAATATAAAGATTTTATTAAATCTGCTCCTCCTAGAGAAACTTTGAAAGTTTTTGGTGGATATATGAATATTCAAGAATTTAGAGACTATACTAATAATAAAAAAATATTTAATATTCTTAATTATCCTATGATTTCTTCACAACACCAAATTGAAGAAATTAATGAACAAACATTAAATAATAATAGACTATTTGTACCTATAGATACAGATAAAATTAAAAAAATAGAACAAAAATTTAAATTAATTAGACAAAAACCAATATTAAATTCTAAAAATACTTTAGATCATACTATGAAATTAAAAATCGAATCAGATAATAAAAATACTTAATAAAATTTAGGTTTTAATAAATTATGTTTATTAAATTCATATTGTCCTATTTTTTCTCCCAATTCATTATCATTTATTATTGTATAAATAAAATTATCACTATCTACAAAATATCTAATCCCTTTTATTTTTTTTATTTTTAAAATTAATTCATCATCTTCATTATCCGCATCTATTATAATATTTTCTTCTAATTCTAATATTTTTTTTTCTAAATTATTTGGTAATTCGTTTATATCAATTGATTCTTCTTTGTTATTTTCTATATTATTTTCTATTTTAATATGTTCCTTAATATTAGATAATTTTTCAATGTTTTTATTAGAATTATTAGATTCTATATTATTATCTAAATTAATTTCGGTTTTACTAATATCTATAATTTTTGAATTATCGTCATTTGTATAACATTCTACTATTTCTTCTACCCGTTTTTTACTATAATTATTAGAGTCTTTGTTAGATTCCTTAATGATTTCTATATTATTATATTTTTTATTAGTCAAAAATTCAATTTTTTTTAATAATAATTCATTTTCTTTTTGTAATTTAATTTTCTCATTAGTTAAACGAATAATTATAGATACATTTTTCATCTCTTTATTAGCTTCATTTAATTGTTCTTTTTCTTTTGTTAAAGTATTAATTATGTTAGAAGAATTTTTATTTAAATTTTTAATATCATTTATTTCTTTTTGTAATGATTCGTATTTAATATTTTGTTCGTTTTCATATTTTCTTAATAATTCAATAATTAAATCCATTAATGTATAAAGTATATAATTTAATATTTATTTCTTTATATAATTTATATATTTATATAAAGTAGTAAATGTTTACAGAAGATATTGATAGAAACAGAACTAATAGTAATATTTTACCTGATAATGATAAAAATTTATTAAATATTCAAGATGAAATTGATTTATTACATTATTGGAAAAAATTTGCAAAAAGATATAGTATTTTACATGCTAAAAGTTGTTATTATTATAAAACAATTAATACTGTTACAATGGTTCCTGTAATTTTACTAACTATTGCTGGTGGTTTTTTAAACATTATTTTTGCTGATCAATGTAGTGAATTTATTTATATATTAATTGGTGTTTTACAATTAATTGTTGCATTTTTAACTGGTTTATATAATTTTTTTAGAATACCCGAATTACAGGAGAGTCATAATTTACATTATTTACATTTTTTAAAACTTGAAAATAATATTAAAGTGCAATTATTAATTGGAGATACTAAATATAAAGAATTTGCTAATTTATATGTTTATGTTGTCTATGTTAAAGAAGAATTAAATAGATTAATTGATAGTGCACCTCCTATACCTGAAAAAATTATAGATAAATATAATAAAACCGTAACAGATGAGGATTTATTTTTAGAAAAAAAAAAAGAGCTTATTAAAACTAATAATTATATTAAAGACATTATTTATAAACCAAATACTGATTTTGTTAAAGAATCTAAGAGTGAAAACTTAATAATTAGTAAAAATACAAATAATCACTTAAATGATAATCAAATTATAGAAGATAAAAAAGAAAATTATACAATTAATATTGGAGATACAGATCTTATTAAAGATTTAGAAAAACAGAAAAGACAATTGCAAAAAAGTCTAAATTCAATTATCCTTAATATATAACAGGTTAAAATATTTTATATTATTCGTTAGCAATATATAATAAAATTTGAAAAATTTCAATAATTACTTTTATATCTAACTATTAATCTTTTTATTAAAAATTGATGAAATTATATAAGTTAAAAAAATTGTATGAACAAAGAATTTAATCATGAAGAATTTATTAAAAGTATTATAAAAAAATATAATATACCATATTCGGTATTAATTAATAAAGATAATACTATTAATATTGAAGAAATTAAATATAATAATTTGTTAAAAATATTTGATTTTAAACCAAATAAATGTAAAGCATGGATTATTGATCCAAAAACTAAATGCAAACATCAATGTACTAGAAGAATTAAACACAATGAATTTTGTTTAGTACATTTTCAATTGATTTCTAAAAATTTATTAAAAGCTGGCTTTATTACAAAAGAGTTTATTGCTCAAATAGAAGAAAATCAAAAAAATTTAGATGAATTAGAGAAAATTAATAAATTTTTATTAGACAAAAAAAAAGAAAAGAAAATTAAAATTAAAGTACAAAAAATTACTATTGATTCTATTGATTATTATTATGAACCACTTTCAAAATATATTTATAGTATAGAAAATAATCAATTTTTGGGAAAATTAAATTCTCGAGGAAATATAATTTAAATTTTTTTTTTATACTTAAAGAACGAAAACTATATAAAGCTAAGACACATATTAAATTCGTGGAGAAAAATTGATTTTAAATTAAAATTACTTATTTTTCTATTAATAGGTGCGCGTATGTTCCAGTGGCAGGATAGCCTTCTTATAAATGGCCAACCGGAGTTCGATTCTCCGTATGCGCACCAATTAATTTTTTTTATTAAAAAAATAAAAATTTGAATATTTTTAATAAATTTTATATTTACACTTAAAAATGACAAGGAATAAATCAAATATTTTGACTTTAAGTAAAGAAGAATTAGAAACTTTTACAAAAGAAAGTAGATCATGGAAAGGATTATTAGAAAAGTGTGGTTATACAACATTTAGAGATAATACTGCACTGAAAAGAAAATTAAATTGTTATAATATTGACTTTACACATTTACCTACAAGAAATTTATCTAGTCAAAGAAATATTACAAAAGAAAAATTAGAAGAATATGTCAAAAATAGCACTTGTTGGAAAGATCTTCTAAAATTATGTGGATATAATAATTTTGCTGATAATAGATATGTTCAAAAAAAAGTTAATAAATTTAATATTGATGTAAATCATTTTCAAGATTATTATTCTAAAAATAAACAATATACATTAGAAGAGATTTTTTGTGAAAATTCATTATATCAAGGACATGGTAGTGGTATTAAAGCTAAATTAATTAAATATTTTAATTGGGAGTTAAAATGTCAAAATATAAAATGTGTTCTAAAAGATATTGATAGTAGTAAATTTAAAGATCCAGATACTGATAAACAAGTCCCATTATTAATTGAATTAGATCATATTAACGGCGATAATACTGATAATAGAATTGAAAATTTACGCTTTCTTTGTGTATTGTGTCATTCTCTAACTAGTACTTATAGAACAAAAAATAAAACTTACAAAGAAAAAGAAGAAATAAGATGTATTGATTGTAATAAAATTATTTATAAAGATTCGTTAAGATGTATTGATTGTGAACATATTAAACAAAGAAAAGTAGTTAATCGTCCATCATTAGAACAAATTAATAATGATTTACAAGAATTAAAAACAATGGTTGCTGTAGGAAAAAAATATGATGTTTCAGATAATACAATTAGAAAATGGATTAGACATTATAAAAATAATGCTTCTGTATAAAATTATTAGTTTTGTATTATTAAAATACTATTATCTATGTGTATTAAATATTTTTAGATTTTTAATTATTAGATAATATTTATAAAATACTAGATAAAATATTTTTCTTTTTGTTAATTGCGTACAATTTATTATTATAAAATAATCTATAGTAATATAATTTAGATGTCTAATAAAACTAGAGTTTTACTTTGTGGAACCCACCCTTGTCAAAATAATGGTTATTCAAAAGTCGTTTTTGAAATATCTAAAAGATTAGCTAATTATTCTGATATTGATTTACATATATTTGGATTTCAAAAATTTTATGAAGATGCTCACCATGACGAAGAAAGAAAACTACCTGATAATGTAACTGTATTTGATGTCTATGGAACTGAAAAACAAAAAGGAATAAATAATAGTGGGTTTGGTGATGATTTAATACAAGATTATGTAAAAGAATTTAAACCTCATATGGTAGTTATTTATAATGATTTAATTGTTTTATATAGACTTATAAAAAAATTAATTGAATTACCAGAAGAATACAAAACTTTTAAAATTATTCCTTATATAGATATAGTTTATAAAAATGAAAAGAATGCCTTAATAAAATTCCTTGAAGATAATACTCATGGCGGTATTATGTTTACTAATTATTGGAAAGATGTAATTAAATTCCAAGGTTATACTAAACCTTTACATGTTGTAGAACATGGTTTTGATAAAATGAATTATTTTCCTATACCTAAAGATGTTGCTAGAAATTATTTCAGTTTAGATCAAAATGATTTTATAATACTAAATTTAAACAGAAATCAACCTAGAAAAAGATGGGATACTTGCATGCAAGCTTTTATTAAATTTATATCAACACATCAAAATGATCCCATTAAATTACTAGTAGGAACTGCTATGCAAGGATCTTGGGATTTAATTGATGTATTTATTTCTGAATGTAGAAAATATGGTATGGACCCTGAAGAAACTAAGAAACATCTCATTATTATGAATAATCCCCAAAAAATAACTGATAAAGATGTAAATATTTTATATAATTGTGCTGATATCGGGTTTAATTCTGCTGATGGTGAAGGTTTTGGTCTATGTAATTTTGAACATGCTGCAATTGGTATTCCACAAATTATACCAAATGTCGGAGGTTTCAAAGATTTTTTCAATATAGATAATTCATTTATTGTTAATCCAAAATGGTCTTATTATTCTGATGTAAGTCGTGATATTGTATCAGGAGAAGCAGAAATTTGTGATATAGATGATTATGTTAAAATGATGGAACATGCTTATAAAAATAAAAACTTATTAACTAAATTTGGTCAAAAAGCTAGAAAACTTATTTTAGAAAAATATAAATGGGAAGATAAAGCTAAAGTATTTTATGAATGTATAAAATTCCATACTAATGATATGGATAAAAATACTGAGAGTTTAATTGGTAAGAACAAATCTACTGAAATGAAAATAGATTTATTTAAATCATTTAATTCCAAAAATAGTCCAATAATTACTACTTCTTCATCTCTAAATAACTCTTCTAAAATAACTACATCTTCTGCCACTAAAAGTAGTCCTGTAAAAGAAAATAAAGATCCTAATATTATTCAAGCACAAAACAAAATATTTGTTAAAAATGCTGAAGTTTATGATCCAAATACAGAAGAATCTACCAAACCAACTACTCCCACAAAAACTATTAATATTTTAAATAATAGAATTACTAATGATGCTGAAAAAAAAATAGATACAGTAGATATAGAAACATTATCAAAAACTGATAAAGATAATGAATCTGAGAATGAAATGAAAAAATTATTAGATATGCAAAGTCAGATAAATTCAATGATTGAATCTATGAAAAATAATAAAAAATAAAATTAATTTAAAGCTTTAGTTATTTATTTTTATTAAATGTTTAAAGCAGTTTTTTTTGATTTAGATAATACATTATATAATTATGATAATTGTCATAATTTAGCTATTAACTATGTTTTTGATTACATTGCTAATATTAATAATTTAGCAATTAATAAAATTAAATTAACTTTTGAAGAAATAAAAAAACAAGTTAAAATCAATTTAAATAATAATGCTTCATCGCATTCTAGAATAATATATTTTAAAAATCTTGTTAATAAATTAAATATTAATTTATCACCAACTATTCTTAATGATTTATATTGGGAAAAATTTTATAATAATATAGAGGAAAATGATAATATTACTAATTTATTAAAATTATTTAAATCTATTGGAATTAAATTAGGAATAATTACAAATTTTACTACTGAAATACAATATAAAAAATTAGAAAAATTAGGTATTTTGGAACTTTTTGATCATATAATTACTAGTGAAGAAACTGGTTTAGAAAAACCACATGAATATATATATTTAAAGCTAAAAGAAGAATTTAATTGTGAACCAAATGAGATCTTAATGATTGGTGATTCTTTAAATGATGATATTTTACCTGCATTAAGATTAAATTTTAATTGTTGTCATTTAAATTTCGATCAAAATGATGATATTATTTATCATAAACGATATATTTCATTTAATTCTACATCTAAGTTATATGAGTTTTGGAATAATTTTATAAAGGAACTTATTGAATTTGTTAATTATTCTAAATTAATAGGAGAGAGATATGATTTAGTACAAGCTGGAGGTGGGAATATTTCTTTTAAATATGAAAATTTAATGGTTATAAAAGCTAGTGGTGTTTGTTTAAGTGATGTTAATTTATTTAATGGATTTTCTATTTTATATAACAAGGAATTAAAGGAAAATTTAAATCATATTATTAAACCTTTATCAGAATATCAAATTATAAATACAAATAATAATTCATCAATTGAAACTTATATGCATTGTTTCTTAAAAAAAATAACTATACATATTCATCCTATTATATTTTTAAGATATTTAGTTAGTAACCAAACTTATATAACTGATTTTAAAGATATTTTATCTAATTGGAAAGCTATATTAATAGAATACTATGAACCAGGTTTAGATTTAGCATACAATATATTAAAATATTATAATAATAATAATATTATATTGTTACGCAATCATGGTATTATAGTTACTGGTGATAACTGGAAACAAGTTTTTAATTTAATTAATATTATAACAATACAATTGGAATGTAAATTAAATATTAATTTAGATAGATATAGATTTTGTAATAATATTTCTACTATTATTAATAAAAAAGACTTTATTAGAAAAAAAATTTGTTATTATTCTGAAGATTGTATTATTAATTCTAATCTAGAACATAATCTTAAGTTATTTAATAAAAATTGTTTTCCAGATAAATTAATATATTGTGGTAAAAAAAATTTGGAAGTGATTTTAGTTGATGAATTATATAAAAAATATAATAATGAAACAATTATAATTTTAAACAATAAATTATATATTATTGCAAATAATTTAAAAAAATGTAAGCAAATAGAAGAAGTAATTAAAGCTAATTTACTTATTTTGACAGATAATTCTAAAACAATTTATAATTTTACCGAAAAACAAATTAATGCCTTATTAAATAGAGATGATGAAAAATATAGGCAAAACTTATAAATTTACCGCTCGGCTTTTGTGCCTTTTAAAATTTCAAAATATTAGTTATTAATATAGTTCTATATTATTTTTAGAAAAAACTAAATTTTACCTTAAATTTATTTTTATAGATTTGTTTCTATCCAAGAAATAACATTGTTCGATTTGTTTTTTTTAGCTATATTATAGAATGCTTTCTTTACATTCTTTATATCAACATTTCGTAATTTGTAATATTCAAATAATTTTACAGAATCGATTTTTGCTGCATGATATAGGGGACTCAATAGATTTTCTAACTCACTTGAGTCATTTATCAAAAGATTTGCAATATCAATTTCTTCTGCTATTAGCACATTTTTTAGTATATTTTGTCTTTTTATTGAATCCTCATTCAAAAATGTATAACATCCTTTGTTTACTAAATATACGAAAGCACGATTTGCATTTATTTTATTGAACCGTTTTGCAAAATTATACAAATAGGTATCTCCATACATTATCTTATCTACTCCAATAGATATCATCCAATAAAGTGAAAATCCATCATCTGATTCACATGATTTAAAAACTTTATCAAATAGCTCGCGATTATATAAACACAATGAGTTAGTAGCTTCTATAAACCAACGTTGAAACCAAAACTCATAAATATTTATATTTTTAACTTTAAATATGTCAACGAATACATCAGCTAAATAATTTAATGAAAAATAATAGCTACCAGGTTTACGATAATATTTACTAATCAAATTTAGATATTCGATATCATTGGATAATGTTATTTTTCTCCAAATATCTAGTGGAAGTTTGAATGATGCTTGTGAATTTATATCACTATTTTCAAGAATATATTCACACAAATTCTTACCTTCTGTAATCAAATCATAATTTTTATCATCTGATTTTGAATACAGATTAGAATAAGTATTGTTCCATTCTTTCGAAACCAAACAAATTTGAGAATGTCTGTTTTTCCCTAAAATTAGAAAGATTTCTGATAAGATACTATCTGATGGTAATTGTGAAATCAGATAGTATAAATCAGCCATTTTAGGGTAGTTTATTATTAAATAGATAAATATCTTTCAAATTTTCTCATTTTTTAATTAAGAATTAAAAATAAAAATTTGAGAATCATTTATTATCTATTAAAATTTTATTGTATTAGTATATTAAAAATACTATTAATTTAATAGAGATTCCTATTAATTTAATAGAATTTCCTATTAATTTTAAAAAGGCAAAGTTGTTTAACAATCATAATACATATAAATTATTTCTAATAAATCTTCATTTTCTTCTTTTTCAATTCTTTTTATTTGTTTTTCAATTTCTTCTTTTAGTTTAGATAATCTTGTTTTTATTTGTGGATTCCTTGTTTTGCCTTTTTCTGTATATTTATCTGGATTAAATCTTATATATACAAATTTACCACCATGAACCATCATTAAATCATCATAACGAATTTCTTCATCATTATAATATTTATGTTGATTTTCATCAGTTTCAATACATAATAATGTATTTCCAATTAGTTTCCTATGGTCTATTCTTCTTCGATGGGTACAATCGCAATTACCAGTCCAGAGGGGTTTATCGTGAATAAATGCTTCGAAATTTTCATTTATATAGTCTCTTACTATTAATTCTTTTGACTTTCCTTGAATTTGCTTTGTTAAAGGATCATTTGGAAATAAATTAGCGAAACAGAAAGTACAAAATCCTTTGTATTTAGGGTTACCTTGTATAATACATTTAAAACTTTTATTATCTTCAAGATAGTTAGATTTACACATTTTATGAGCTAAATCAATCATCTCTTGTGTTCTACATAATGAACAACAAGTCGGACTTTTATCCCCCTCTAAACCAAAAGAAGGTCTGGCTTTTCCACAAAAACATGTTTTATTTTTAATATCAATCATTTTATCAGTTTTACATTTATAACAACATGTAGGATATTTATCATCTTGTAATCCAAAACAAGGTATCGTTCCACAAATACATAATTTATCTTTAACATTATACATATTAATTTCTTTACAATTACCACAATGTGTTGGATTACCTTCTTCTAATCCAAAAGTTGGTTGTATAATATTACATTTAATACATAATTTAGAATTAACATTATACATATTATCTTCTTTACAATCAAAACAATGTGTTGCTTTATTATCTTCTAATCCAAAATTTGGTCTTTTAATATTACATTTAATACACATTTTATGTTTAACATCAATCATAATATCTGTTTTACAATTACCACAATGTGTTGGATTACCTTCTTTTAATCCAAAAGTTGGTTGTATAATATTACATTTAATACATAATTTAGAATTAACATTATACATATTATCTTCTTTACAATCAAAACAATGAGTTGCTTTGCCCTTCTCTAATCCAAAAGAAGGATTTTTAATATTACATTTAATACATTTTTTATGATGAACATCAATCATAATATCAGATTTACAATCTCTACAATGAGTTGCTTTACCACCTTCTAATCCAAAAGTAGGTTGTTTAATATTACACTTAATACATTTTTTATTTTTAACATCAACCATTTCACCTGTTTTATGTTCTCTACAAAATTGTGGTTTTTCTGTTTTTAATCCATAATAAGCCCTTTTCTTACAATTATCATTTTTACATTGAACCATTTTAAGTATATAGTAAAATATATATTTTTATTTAATTTTCAAATTTTATTTTTATATAATTTTTTTTATAAAAATAATTAATTTTATAATCTTTAATTTTTTGATGGATAATCTGCTATATTTTTAAGAGGTTTACAACCAGTTGATTCACTATAAATTGGTTTATAACCAGATTCTTGACAATGCTGAGATATTTCGCATTTATCCCTAATATTATGCCAAATTTGATGCAACTTACTGCAATAGAGATTTTTCTCTTTATTATATCTTAATCCGTTCCTATAAGTATGTTTATTGCTAGGTTTGATTAGAAACGCTTCATTATTACATTTAAATCCCATACAATCCTCACTTGGTTTAATAGTACTATTAAATTTATATGGTATACATTTATTATATATGAATTTATCATATTCAAGATAATCCATTATTAAATGATTGGTATAATATTCGCGGTTTTTTTCATTTGCAAAGGCATTGCAATCCATTGTTCGTTCTGCAAAAATATTTCTATTCTTTTGGTTTTCATAACATTTCATATTTTGGCAATTAATTTTTTCGGAAATATCAAATAATTCACTATTATCGTTATCAATAAAAACACTCATTATTTATTATATAATATAATTATTTTTTTGTTTTATTTTTTTTTGTTGGTTTAGGTTTAGGTGCAGTTTTAGAAGTAGGTTTTGTTTTTGGTTTAGATGGTGTTTTATTTTTTTTAGGAACATGTTTTTCTATAAATTTATTTATATTATTAATACTTCTATCATCTTCGAAAACTATAACTTTATCTTTTACAAATAATTTAAGAGTAGGATAAGAAGATACATGGTGATCAGAAGAATTCATAAGACTTAAATTACTACTTTCAACTTCAGCACTATTAACATGTGTAGTTCTTACAAAATTATTCCAGGTTGGACGAAATTGTTGGCAAAAATAACACCAATCTGCATAATATAACATTAAAACTGGTTCTTTCTTTTTAGTAACTTCAAATTTCTTAAATTTTTCTGGACTATCAATATTTAAAAGCATTTCTTTTTATAATAATCAAAAGAAAATATAAATTAATCTAAATTTAATTTTTCTTAAATATAATAAAAATTATTTAAAAACAAACAGTATAATATTAAATTAAAATTATGGCATCAGCAATTAAAAATTATGCATCTTCCTTAGAAAAGAATGATGTAGTTGATAGTATCATCGAAAGTGAAGTAGATACTCCAAAAGAATCTACACAACTAATTAATGATATGAATGCAGAAGAATTAAGAGTTTTTAAAGATAAAGTAAAAGCATGGGTTGAATTAGATATGGTAATTAAAAGATTACAAGTCGCTATAAAAGAAAGAAAGAAACTGAAAGATACCTTAAATGAAGATATTTTACGATTTATGATTAAATATAATATTGAAGATCTAAATACTAAAACTGGAACTATTAAATATAAGAAAACTAAAACAAAAATTCCTTTATCTCAAAAGAAAATTAAAGAAAAATTATATGCAATTTTTCAAAATAATGAGAAAATTATTAAGAAGATAGATGAAGTATTTGAAAATAGAGAAATTAAAGAAAAAGAAAGTTTAAGAAAGGTAAATTTTTCTTAATAGATTTAAAGTTTAATAAATAAATCAATATTAGCCATATTAAGTCTAATAAATTCTACAATTGATTTAACTTGTTTATTAGGAATAACATCTTCCATTTTTAAATTATTTGATGTAATAGGTTCTTTATTAAATTTTTTTACCCAGATTTCAAGATTGCTTCTATCATATGTATTGCCATCAGGAGTGATAACAGGATCAATAAAAATATTGTGTCCTAAAGGACATACAATAATATCAGGAGCTGGGACAGTATATCGAGAGTTTTTTAAATACCAAAACCAAGTAGAACATCTATTAATTAAAGATAACCAATAAAAGTGATTATATTGTTTTGATTTTAGATTATCAATTGTATTTTTAACTGCATAAAAATCAGCTTTTTTTACATCATCTAGTGTATATAATCCAGATTTATGAAAAATATTTTTAATAGTTTCACCAATAGATTCAATATCCTCAATTTTTTTACTCATTTTTATTTTTAATTTAAATTCTAACTAATTCTTTAAATTATTATTTAATACTTATAAAAATAAAATTTTAAAATCATAAAATTTTTTTTGAGTAAACTATAATAAATAAAAAATTAATACTTAAAAGTTATTTTTATAATACTAAATTAATACATATAAATTTTAAATATATTTTAATATTAAAATGATTTTTAGATATTTAATGTTATTACAATGTTTATTTATAACAAAAGGCTATTTAATACCATACTTAAATAATATAGTAGGCGAAAATCATAAATTAATGCATATAAATAAAGATATGATTTTACCATATTTAAAACAGAAACATATTGATTCAATAAAGGATGATTTACCATTCTATTTAAGTGAAGAATTATCTCAAGCACATGAGATGTGTCAAAATTTTTCAGATTTAAAATTTATTAGTATTTTAAAACCAATTAAAAATAATAAAGATTGTGACTATGTAATATTTTATCGCAGAACTAATAAAATTCCTTGTGTTTTTACAATTGAAGGTATTTATAGAATACCATATTCTAAATCAAATATAAGTTATTGGGATGTTCTATTAATATTAAACCAATTTACAGAGAAGAATGGAGTTTATTTACAAACAAATGAATTAAAATTATCAAATAATACAAGATTTCATAAAATTATTTCAATCGAAAAAAATTATAATTTACCGAATATTACATAGAGTTCCTATTTAATATTGATTTTAGAACAAATTTCTACATTTGCAAATAATTTAGAAATTTTATGTTGTAGAATATATTTTCTAAAATAATTAGGAACATAAGAACAAACGGGAATTAAAGAAGAAGCACTATACTGTTGATTTATAAAATTTTTTTTATAATAATCATCTGCATTATGATAATTATCAAATTTATAGCATTTGAATAGGTTATTTGCATAACTAGTACAATTGATACAAAGATAAATATCTAAATGTTTTCCGAACATTTATTTAATATTAATGCAAATTTCTTTAAATAAATAAAATTATTTAAAGAAATATAAACTCAAATATTGAGATAAAGTAAATTAAAATTTGAATATAAATTATTTTAATTATAATAAAGTTAATATGAGTTCAAGAAAAAATTTAGTCTTAGTAGAATCTAAAGGTAAGATTAAAACAATCAGTAAATATCTTAATAATATACCAGAATTAAGTTCTTTAGGAAAATTTACAGTAGAAGCAACAAATGGTCATATACTTGAATTAGATAAAAAAAATGGTATAGAAGTAGAAAATAATTTTAAGATGAATTATTTAGTATCAAAAGATAAATCACATGTAGTATCTAACTTAAAAAAAAAAATGAAAGAAGCTGATTTGGTTTATTTATGTAGTGATATGGATTTAGAGGGAGAATTTATTGCATATGCCTTAAAAGAAACTTTAAAACCTAAAAAATATAAACGAGTTGTTTTTAATGAAATAACACCAGATGCGTTAAAAAATGCTTTCTTAAATCCACGAGATATTGATTATCCTGCTGTAGAGGCCCAGGAAAGTCGTAGAGCTTTAGATAGAATAGTGGGATTTAAATTAACGGAATGTTTATGGAAAAATTTTACTGCTAATAATATTTTATCTGCTGGAAGAACTCAATCTGTAGGATTATTAATTATTGTTGATAAAGAAAAAGAAATAGAAAATTTTAAATCAGAAAGTTATTATAAAATTAATGGTTCTTTTAAAATTGATCAAGCTTCCATTAATGAAGCAAATTTATATTATAATTCAGTAATATTAAAAACAGATAATAAAAAAGCATTAGATATTTTAAATATTTTAATTAAAAGTAAGGATCTATTTTATATTTCAAATGTAATTGAAAAAACACTAACAGAAAAACCACCATTACCATTTATAACAAGTACATTACAACAAGAAGCATCATCTAAATTACATTTAAGTATCAAACAAGTAATGGCTTTAGCACAAGAATTATATGAAAAAGGTTTAATATCATATATGCGAACAGATAGTTATAATTTATCAGAAACTGCTTTAAATAATATTCAAAACTATGTATTACAAACTTATGGAGAAGAAAATTATAAAAGAAGAACAACATCTAAAAAATCTAAATCTAGTCAAAATGCACATGAAGCAATTAGACCAACAGATGTTGCTAAAGAAAATACAGGTTTAGGAGATAAACAACAAAAATTATACGATTTAATTCGTAAACGTACAATTGCAAGTCAAATGATAAGTGCTTTATACGAAGAAGGTACTGTTAATATAGCAAATAAAAGTCTTAAAGATATGTATTTTGTTGGTAAATTAAAAGTATTAAAAAATCCAGGTTATTTATTAGTATATAATGTAAAACCAGAAAGTGTTGATTTGAAAAAATGGATTGAAAAAATGAGAAATTCTAAAAATATTAAATTAGAAAATTTGGATGCAATAAATACATGGACTGTACCACCAAGTAGATATTCGGAAGCAACATTTATTAAAAAATTAGAAACTGAAGGTATAGGTCGTCCAAGTACTTTTGTTAGTATTCTAAATAAATTATATGAAAGACAATTTGTTGAAAAAACAAATATTGACGGACCAAAATTAGAATATATTCATTATAAATATAAAGCCGGAAGTAATAAAATAGAACAAGAAATTGAAAATACTGAATTATACATCGAAAAATCAAAAATTAGACCTACAAATAGTGGAAAAGTAATTTCAGATTTTCTAGTAAAAAATTTTAGTGATATTATAAATATTAGTTTTACATCTCAAGTAGAAGAAAAATTAGATGAAATTTCTACAGAAAAATTAACAAAATTAAAATTCTTATCAATTTTTTATAAAAAATTTATGGGAACAATTAATGAAGTATGTATCAATAAATTACCTAAAAGTTCTTTAAAAAATGATCACGAAAAAAAATTATTTACTATTAAAAATGTAGAATATATTGTGAGAAATGGTCGTTATGGACCTTTAGTAGAAACAAAAAAGGAAGGTAAAAAAGAATATATAAGTTTAAAATCATTTTTAGATATAACAAAAAAAAAAATAGAAAATATATCAGAAGATGATATTAAATATTTATTACAATTTCCATTAAAAATTGGTAATAAAAATAATAAAGATATATATTTATTATTAGGTCCATACGGGTTCTATTTAAAATTCAATAATCAAAATATTAAAATTCCATGGAAAATTAAAAAGGATATATTAAATATGAGATCTTATAATAATTTAGTAGATTTAGTAAATTAATTTAGGAATTATTATTATCAAAATCAATATTTAAATTAGTATTATTAATATTATTACTTATATATGCATTAGGTGGTTTATTTGTATTAAATGTATTCAGTGTATTTTTTTTTATATTACTAATAGCCGGCATAGTAGGGATATTAGGTATTTTAGGTAATGTATTTGTTATAGGTTGAGATATTTTAGTTTCGTTATTAATTGGTAAAGATTTAGAGTTAGAATTTGATGTATATTTTTTAGTATTAGAATTTGTTGATGTATCGGTAATATTATTTTCATTATTGTTTATAAATAAACATTCATATCTAAATAGAAAATGTAATAATAGATACAAAGGAGCCAATAAAAATGCTGCTATAGAAAATATTAGTTTTAATAAAATTGACCAATTTCCTTTAGTATTAATATTCCAACTAATATATGCCGCCCATAAACCTAAAATAACATTAAAAATTGTATAAAATTTATCTAATATAAATTTAATGTCAAATTTTTTAATATTATTAGATTCTTTATTTTTATCTATATTGTCAGATTTTTCTGATATACTTTTATTGTTTTTTTCTTTTTGTTCTGTGTTTTCGACAGTTTTATTTTCTATAGAACTATAAAAATTTTCTATTTCATTTTTTTTCTCTTTGTTTATGAATTTTTCAATATTATTTTTAATATTACTTGATAATGGACTAATAATTTTTAAAATATTTGAAAAATCAGCAGAATCCATAATATTTTATAATAAATAAACAAAATAAATAATCAAAAATATTTAATATAAAAATTTAATAAAGTTATTCTGTTATTTTTTATAACTGGATTGACAAGTAAAATTATAATTAGGATATTGTTGAATGCCTACAGCTCCATGATAATTATTACCAGGTCTAATATTATTATATTGTGATTTTGCTTCTATTGGAGGTTTAGCTGACATTAAATTAAAATGTGTCATATAACCTTCATCAGGAATTACTGGTATATTTGCATGTGGAGCATTCTTATCAAATGGTTTTCCTGTATATAAACCACCATTTAAAGAAGGTGGTGGTATTTGAGCATAATTATTTTTATCAAAATTATATTCACCAAATCCTAAAGTAGAACCACCAAAATAATTATTATTTTTCATGTTTATAATTATATAAGAATAAATTTTTATAATTAAAATAAAATAACATATTAAAATAATTTATAATGAAATCTTACGAAATTCAAAATATTATAAATGATATTAGATTTAAAGTAAATAATAATATCAAAATAAATGATGATGAATATATAGACTTTAAAAAGAATTATGAAAATCTTTATAAAATAAGTATTAAAAAAGAATTTGATATAAAACAATTTAATTTTTTTTTGTATAAATTAAAACAAATAGAGGAAAATAAAATCAGTCAACATGATGCTTCTGTAGCTATAGGCAGTGTTTTAGTAGATAAATATGTTAAACCTGAAATAAAAAAATAAATTATAATAATTTATATTTTTTACACCATAACTTACAATCAACAAGATTTTTATTATATATTTCGATTAATATTTTTTCTTCATGATTATTTTCTAAATTTTCAATTAAATTTATTGTTTCGACTATAGAATTAATTTGTAAATGAGTATAATATATATTATACTCTGTTATTAATAATTTTAAATATGTTGGTATTATTATATTAATCTGTTTATCAAAATATAAGTAATTTTTTAAAGATTCAATAATATTTTTATAGGAAACTATTTTATTTTCATCAAAATTTTCACATAATAAATATTTTTCTGAATTAGCTGGTCTACTTGACAAAGGTTTTATTATTTTAATTTTAGAATAAAATAAAGATAAGATATATATAATTAACATCGATTCTTCTGAAAATAAATCAAAACATTTAATTATCGCATTTCCATTATTTTTTTGTAAATTTATTACCATATAAATTTCACATAATATCAATTTATTTAATAATTTTTCTTGATTTTCGTAATTATTATTTATATCAAATCCGCCATCACAAGTAATTAATTTACAAGAATTTGGTTGAACTAAATTTATAAATTTAGTTATATTTTTATAATTATAAAGATCACCAATATTATCGTTAATTGAATTAACATAAATATTACAATTTTTTTTTAATTTCCAATTAGGAATATTTCTATCATTTTTATTTAATAATGAAATACCATATAAAAATGGTTTTGTAGTTTTATCGAAATATTTAAAATAATCAATTATAGCTTCCATAAAACCACCTGGTGCTTCAGCAATATTTGCTATTTTAATTTTTTTTTCGTATTTATTTATTAATAAATTATCATTTAAAATTTCCCATAATTTAAAGTAACTTCTACTAATTTTATTAATATTCAAAACACTTTTATATTTATAATTATATGATGAATAAATAAATTCATATTTATTAGTAAATTTTTTATATTTATCCCAAAATTCTAAATGATTTTCAATTTTATTTTTCTCTGTTATCAATAATAATTTTAAAGTATTATTAATACTTTTTAATTCTTTTTCTAAATTATTATCAATTAAATTGTCAATAGAATTTTTATTATTAATTTCAAATATTTTTTTCATAATTAAAAATATACCATTAAATATTTATTTTAAATTGTCTTTATATTATATTTTTTGAAAAATCCAGAGTCTATTTAAAAATGAATATCTTTTCATATCATAATCTTGCATTATTTCATTAGATTTTAAATTATTCTTTTTATATTCCATATTATAAATATTTTCAAATAATTCTGTAGAAGATTCGAATGGTAATTTTAATTTTTTTAAATTTGTTTCATCTAATAATTTAATATTTTTATTTTCTAATTTTAATTTTAATAATTTAAAATCAACTAAATATTCTGTAAATTCTTTATTTATAGTTTCAACAAATACATCAATTTTTTTTCCAAAATTATTAAATGGTTGATTTTTATCAAATGCTTTTGTATATTTTTTTTTTATTTGCCACATTAAATATTTTTCATCCTTAATACCCCTAATTATATTATTTGAACTTTTATTTAATTCTTCATCAACAAGTTGTCCATCTAAACAAGTTCCAAAAAAATATCCTCCCGATTTTAATAAAGAATCTACATTATCGATTAAATTATCTAAAGTTTGTTCGTTTTCGAAAAAGTAATGAATTGCAAATTGACAACTAACTAAGTTAAATTTTTTCTCGTTTACAATATTATAAAATTGTTTAAAATATGTTTTTTTAGGTTCTCTTATACCCCATAAAATTTGTGCAAAATCTTTAGATATTGAATGATCAATAGATGCAATATAATCAGTAGTCCATAATTGCGAAGCATCCATTTTCAAAAATATCATGTTTGATTTATGATTTCCATATTTGTCTTTATTTTTTTTATATCTAGCATAAATACCATTTTTCTCGTTCATTATATTATCAACACTTATATCTGTACCTATTACAAGATTATATCTATTATTATACCATTTATGCATATCACCACCTTTTCCACAAGCTATTTCAAATAATGATTTATCATTGATATTTCTAAATTTAGCATATAAATACTTATTTTTTATTGTATTATTATGAAAATTTAACATATTATATGTTATAGAATTATTTCTATTAATATTTTCATTATTATAATAAATATCTGATTCTAATGTATCTAACGAAAAAGTTGTGTTTTCTAATGTTTCTTTACCTGTTATTAAATTTATAGAAATAGGATTTAATATAGTATTCATAGTTTTATTAGCGGTATTTATACTATTTGCAGCAATAGTTTTAGTTATATTTGTCAACTCTGTTTTATCGTGTCTTATTCTTATTGGTATCCATCTCAATGATTCATCCAAAGATTTATCAGTATTATTATAAGCAAATTCTACTACAATATTATCAGTTAAAATTTCATTTGATTGTGTTGTATAAATATTATTACTATTATCTATCGGTAACAAACATTCGGCAAATTCATATGGTTCATATTTTATTTCGTTTTTAATTAACATCTCATCCGATAATATTTTTATTGGATCAATTTCTTCAAATTTATTATGACCCACGAATAATTTACATAATTTATAATTATTATTATTTAATTGTAATATAGAATTATCTAAATTTATCAAGAAATCTATCGAATTTTCTTCTGGAGGTTTCCATTTCATTACCATATTCCAAGTTCCAAAATAATCTGATTTATCTGTATTACTAGTATAAGCTCCAACACCTAAATTTTCTGGTGTATAAATTAAACCATCAATATGATAAGGAAATTTATTTGCGTCTTTCCTATTTAAGATTTTTTTGGATAAATTAAAAATTGTATCTTTATCTATAGTAGTACTATAAAAATCTTTGACTTTAATTTTAACTTTGTCATCTTGTTTGTCCTTTAATAAACTTTTCTCAAATTTTTCTAAATATTTTAATCTATTTTCTTCGCTTTTACTTATTAAGGGGTAATTAGTAACATCCATATTATTTAAAAAATAAATATCGAAACACATATATAATTTAATATTTTCATTACTTAAATTTGTTGATATATATTCACCGTCAATTAATGTATTTATGTTCTCATTAGTTAACCCAGTTTTATATATTTTTAATCTATCATTAATTAAATAAATTTGTTTATTAGTATCTATATAAAGTAACATTCTCTCTCCATCTGCTTTATCTGTTACTGTATAATTATTTAATATAGATGGAGTATTATATGGTGGTTCTTCTAATAAATTTTGTAATTCTAAAGCAACAGGTTTAGGACCAAAAAATTCTTTATTGATATTGTAAAAATTTTTTTTCTTTTTAATTAACTCTAAATAATTTTTTTTTATATTTTCATATTCATTGTTAGATATCAATAATTCAGTATTATGAATTTCTGATAAAATTTGAGCTAAAATTTTGAAAAATTGTTGTGTATAATTTTCATATATTTTATTATTATCTAAAATTATATTTTTTGGTTTTATAAACTCAATTTCTATTTCAAAATGTTCTTTACAACAATTAACACCAGATTCGATAAATTTTATCTTACTTAATTTAGATTGTTTTAAAATTGTTAAATCAATTCTAAATAAATTATCTTTAGTCATAAAAGAATATCTTTTCTTAAATCTAAAATCTTTTGCATTTTTGTCAATTATATCACATAAATTGTTATATTTATTTTCTTCTATTTCTATTTCTGATTTTAAATTAAACTTTACATCAAAATCATTTAAAATTATTGTTTTAAAATCTGGAATTTTTCTTTTAATTATAGCAATATCTATTTTATTTTTAGAAATATTATCTTTACAATAATTAATAATTTTATTTTTACCTTTAATTGATAATCTATGATATTTTTTTATATTAGATGTTATATCTAATGTTTCGTTATCAGTTTCAGTTATATTTTTATAATTATCAGTATCATTTAACAAATAATTAAATACTCTACGAAATTGAATATTATCTATCGTTTTACTATCAATAATTGCCTCAAATTCTAAATTATGATCTGATTCAGAATTATCATTATTTTCATTTAAAATTTTTTTCAGACTTTCATTTACCTGATTATAAATATCTATATTTATATTCATTATAAATATTTACTTTACTTAAATATTATAATAAAAATAAAATCTTAAATCAATTTAAAATTTTTTTTTTTCGTATATTTTTAATATTTTGAAAATTCTTCATTTAATTTAGTAATTAATAAATTTTTAGTAGTATTCAATGTACTTATTTTTAATTTATTACATAATTCTTTTACTTCGTTTATTTTTAGTTTATTTAAATCAGTATTACTATGATATAATTGTAAGTTATTTTTAATACAATAGAATTCAAAATCATTGGAATTTTTTAAAGATTCAATAAAATTATATTTATTATCATTTTTTTTAAAAAGCAAAATATTATTTGATTTGTTATATTCGAATATTTTATATATATTTTTATTATTCAATACTATATTTTTATTATATATATAACTTAAATAATATAAAACATAATCATTTAATTCTTGATCTGTATCATCTGCCATTAAAAAACTATTTATTTTTTGAATACCCTTTTTATATGAATTAAAGTGTTCTTTTAAACATATATAATCATTATTATTTATATGTTTTTGAATATTATCTTTTATTTCCGAAATTTCACTATTTATATTAATAGATAAATGATATAAAAACGAATTTTTTATTAGTTCGTTAATATCATTATCAGATTTTCTTGATATCTCTTTGTTAATATTGGGTTTTTTAAATGTATTTAGTAAATCAAATACATAATTACTCTCTCTCTTTAGTTCTGGACTGATCATAATATCTTCTCCTTGATCAAATTGACTCTTATCGATTTCTACATAAACTTTATTATTGGTTATTTTATTATAAATATCATTTATATTAATTAAACTCATATTATTAATAATATAGTCTCAATTATATTCTTTATATACTTATAATTTATATTTTTCGTAATCTAAAAAAAAATTATTTGTTTCTTCAAATTTTTTTTCTGTATTTACACATTTTGTATATCGCTTTGTCGCATTTATAAATTTTGTCTGTAAATTTTGTTTTTTATTATTTTTTTTATCGAAATATTTATTCAAATCACTTAACAAATTATTATCAATTATATTCAAAATATAATTAAAATCTTCCTTTTCATTATCAACATTATTTTCAGAAATTATTTTATAACATATTTCCTTGTTTTCTATTAATTCTAATTCTTTTTCTAATTCTTTTATTTTATTCTCTTTGTTATTACACTCTTTTATAAAAATTTCTATATCATTAATTATTTTATCATTTATAACAGAAAAATTTATAAAGATTCCATTTTGATTTTTACTATACCATTTAGTATTATCTAAATTATTTTCAAGATATTTTTGTAAAATATAAAATATCTGCCTTTGATGATCTATTGATAAATTTTGAATATTTTCTATTAATTTTTTTTTTGTTGAAAAATTAATTTCCATTTATATATTTATTAATAAATTATTTTATAGATTCCTGACACTAGAAAATATTAATATTCTTCTTCATTATCTTCGTCATTTTCTATTTCTTCTTCATCATCTATTTCTATTTCATCATCTTCTTCATCATCTTCATCTTCAGTCTCCTCTTCATTTAAAATTTTATCTTTTTCTTCTCTATCTTCTTTATCATCTTCTTCATTATCTTCTTCTAATTCGAAATCATCAACTAAATTATCTTCTTCATTATATTCTTCAGTCTCTTCTATTTTTTTTTTAGAAATTTCATTATTATCTAACTCAATTTTGTCAGATATCTTTGTTTTTAAAGCAATTACTGTTCCGATACCGGAAATATTCGAATCATTTATGTGATATTTTTTTCCTAATAATTTAACAGCAATTAAATCACCTATTTTTAATGATTCTAAATCATATTCTGATTTTATACTTATACTTTTTTTCGGAACTATTATTTCTAATATATTTTTAGAATCGTCTTCATCTTTTACAACACATAATAAACCAAATTGATTCTTATTTTCGATTTTTACATTTAATATACTGCCAATTATTGGATTACATACTTTAGCTTTATATGTTATATTATATAAAATAGAACCTTGTAATCCGGTATTATCAATATGACCTAAAGATATTTGAGTTATTTCAATACTATTTTTTTGAATAAAACCATGTTTAGAACATTTATTTTCTTGTAATTTCAATTTTTTTAAAATATAATTTTGTCTATTAGATGATAAATATTTTGCTGGAATTTTTATTTTATCTTGTAAAATACTATTAATAAAAATATGATTAAATTCTTCTTTATCCATTTTTTTATAATTTTAATTTAATATATATTTTTTATATATTTTATTTCAAATTTTTTATTGATTCGTAAATTTTTATATCTGTTGTTATGAATTTTATTCGGTCTTTGTTACTTTTTCTTAATATATATTCATATATTAAGCATAAATTATCCTTTTTTAATTTTTTCTTTTCAGTATCTTTTAAGACTCTATTTAATAATAATTCTATTAATTGTATTAATTTATTTTTATTTAAAGGATTAAAACCACAAATTGTTCCTTTACTTTTAGGTGCTGGATTTATTTTATCTAACATCTTAATATCACATTTATTTTTGGTTTTATTTATTTCACAAAATCCATAAATATCTATTTCTTTATTATTTAAATAATTTCTCATATTTTTAGTAAATATATCCATATATTTAGAATTTTCAAATGCATTACATATTTCATAACATTTACTTATATTATTATAAATTTTAAACTTAATAGGACCTTTTTCATATATATCATAATATGCTTCTAAATTATTATTTTCGAAAATAAATAATTTATTACTTTTTAAAGCTTTTTCTAAATTATCATTGTTATTTCTTTTATAATTATTTAATAATAAATATCTATCTGTTACTGATAGCTTATCTATTAAAATATTATAAACTTCAGATAAATCTATTTCATTAACATCAAATAATACATTAATTGCATCTACTAAATTATTTATATTTAAAAGTTCATTTATATTTGAACTTATTACTCTATTATTTGTGGTTGATATTAATGTATTTTCCTTTTTTTTTAATAAAAGCTTATTTGCTTTATTTATTTTATTATTAAATCTATAATTTATTGAGATTTTACTATTATTTATATCTAATGGTTGAAAAATATAAAAATTTGATCGATATATTAAAAATCCCTCTACACCCCTTATTTTAAAAATTTGTTTTTGACTTTCCAATTCATATAATGAATTATATAGTATTTCGTAGTTATCATTCATATTTTTTTTGTAAAATTCTTTTATTTCATCAATTGTAAAATATAATTTTTTTATTTTATTCATATAAAATATAACCACTTTTTTGGTATATTCTGTTTCATATTCAATAAATCGTTTATTTGTTATTTTATTTTTTTTTAAATCTAAAGATGGTTTACAAGTTAATTTACAGTTTTCATAATCACAATCTTTCGAATTATCTATATCTCCTATTTCTATATTTTTCTCAATACCCTGTGATGTTAAAATTTGTTTAGTTATTATTGGATGTATTAAAATATCTTTATGTAAATTACAATCTATAGAACTTTCTTTAATTATTCTTTCTATTTTAGAAATTTTTTTTTGTTTAAGTTCTGATTTTCTATACCATCTATAATCAATAGTTTCTACTTTATCACTTTTTATCATATTTACATATTGGTATATTGTTGTATTTCTCTCTTTTTCTGGTAAACAAATATGAGAATTATATCTTATACCTCTTCCAATTATTTGATAAATTCTACTTAAATTAAACCAAGGTTCCATTATATGAATTTCTCTTATATTTTTAAAATCTAAACCTTCTATACCCTTTGATGTTACTAATACTACTTTTATTATATCGCCATTTGCATTTGCATCACTTTTTAATATTTCTAATTCTTTTATATAATTTGATGATACTGGAGGATTATTTCCTGATATTATCATATATTTTTTATTATTTGATTTTATATTCATTTTTTTGGTTTGATTTAAAATATTACTATTTGAACCATATTTGGAATAACCTTGATGCTCTAAAGCTATAGCTAAAGGTATTATACCTGAATTTAAAAAACGAGAGTACACAAAAACTATACCTTTTGAGTTATTAATATAATTTATAATTTTATCTATTTTTGGTGAATAAACTTTTAAATTTTCCTTATCAAAAATATAATTATCATTTTTATATGTTACTTTATAAATATTATCATTCGTTATTTCTGAATTAAATATAGTTCTAAAACCAGTATCACTATATAATTGATGTAAATTTCCAGAAATATTGCTTTCATTATAGTCATTTGTTTTATTGAAAACAACATTCGAAATTTGAGATAAATCAAAAAATATATTTTTTTTTGATTCTATTTCTTCATCTTCTTCTAAATTTAAATTTATACTGTTTAAAATCTTCTTATTTTGTTTTTTCAGATTATTATATACCAGTTTTTGATATTCACTCATTTCGCATTTTAATAATATTAGATCCTCGATATTGTCTTTTTCTTTTATTTCTTTACCATAAATATCAAATTTATATTTATCGTTATCCTTTAATATCGAATTATCGTTATTTACATCGGGATACAATTTATCTGGAAAATGTTTAGAATCGCCAGAACGCATATATGATACATAAGTATTTGCCCATTTTATTAATTTCTCTTTAAAATCTGGATTTATATTATTTTCAATATCAAATAATTTTAATGAACCAAGTGGTTTTCTTTTATCGTTTAATAATAAAGTATTCATTATCCATACTATTTCTTCGGGAGAATCATACATTGGAGTTGCCGATAATAAAACTAATACAATATTTTTACAATATTTTAATATATAAGATTGTAATACTTTTGCACTAAATTTCGAATCTTTTTCTTTCGAATTTTTCATATTATGTACTTCATCAATTATTATTACTCTATTGGAAAATAATTTATCTAATGTTTCTATAAATTTTGGACTATTTTCTGGATTTTCACCATCTTTACAATATTTTTCTATTTCCTTCTCTATAACATTGCCTAATTGCCCATATCCCATAAATTCATATTTTTGTCTTATTAATTTACCTGCTAATTTATTTAATTTATCACTTTCATATTTTTGTCTATTAGGTATTTGATGTAAATATTCATTACCTAGACACTGTTTAATACTATCGTTGTGTATATTATATTTTGTTATATTAAATAACTCTTTTTTATAATTCTCTTGTAGTCCTGGTTGCATTATTATTAAAGCTCTTTTGTTATAGTAATTTTTAAAATTTTCTACTATATGTGCTGATGTACAAGAATTATGTGTTACTATAAAATTACCCATTACATATCGTTGATTTTTATTTAATGTTAAACCATAATAATTATCTCTCTCTCTCTTTATCAATTCAAAATCATATAATAATTCTTTAGTTTTAGTTACTCCAACTTTTATTTTTGTTTTATTTTTTAGTGGAATATCGTTTAAATTTCCGTCTATAATTAATGTATATTTATCTTGTAAATAACAATTTAATCCTAAAGAATTACCTATAAATTTTACATCATTTAAGAAATTCTCATTTTCTATTTTTATTTTATATTGCTCTCCTTCTAATATACCAATACTATCAAGTATACCACCTAATATATTTAATCTTATTTCTAGACTATTGTATTTTAATATTTCTGGAATATGTTTATTATTTAACAAATCATATTTTAAAAATATATCTACAATTTCTTTATAGTTAGATTTGTTTATTATATCATCCTTATCTATATTATTTAGCAGATATCCAAATAAATAAGCATCAAATTTTATAGGTTTATGTTCAAAATTTATTGGATTTTTATACATTTTTAAATTACTTTGTAATTCTTCCGATAATTTTAAATAATCATTTATAGATAATTCAACTATATTATCAAGTTTATCTTTTAAACATAATATATGATCTGAATTTATAACAAATGTTTCATTATTTGATAATCTCACTTCATACATTATATCTTCACCTCTAACTAAACCTAATACCTCTCTTGATGTAGAATCATCACCCATTATTTTTTCACCTATTACTATATCCTGTATTTTTTTTATCTTACCATCATACATTAATATTGGTGTATCTATTAAATGACATTTACCTGAACCTACATTATGGTACAAAAGTAAAGAACGATATGGTGTTTCTGGAGACAGTAATTTTTTTATAAAAATCTGATTTTGTAAAAGTATAAAATCATCTATTTCTGTTAATACATTTTTCTCTTTTTTACTTTTGTTTAAACCAAATTCACTTTTATTTAAAATTTTATTTACAAAATTTGAATTTCTTATATTAGGCAAAACATTATTATTAGTATTTAAATTACTATTATAAGTATTTTTAAGATTTGTTAATTCATTAAAAATCTCATTTCTTAATTTATCGGAAGTATTTGGTGAATCATATAAATCTAATTTCTCATATAAATTATTTAAAGATATTTTTGATGTTTGTTGCATATTATAATAATTTATAGTTTATATATTATTATATTTATTTGTATTAGAAATTTGACTTATTTGATTTTTTATTATTTTATTTACTCTCTTAAATAATTCGACTCTCTGAACATAATTATAAGTTATTAAATTTATTATTTCATCATAAGTAAACCAGTTTACATCTTTTACTTCTTTCGATTGCATTACATTATTTTTGTTAAAAAATATGTCATTTTCTTTTACTGGATAATAATAATGAGCTATATAATAAACATGCTTATAACGTGTTTTATTATTAGATATATATATTTCTTCTATAGGTTTTTTTACTATTCCATTTAAATTTAATTTATATTTCTTTATACCTGTCTCTTCTTCAAATTCTCTAAGAGCACAATATAAATCACTTTCATTTAAATTTCTTCGTCCTTTTGGAAGCTCCCATTCTGTTTCAGTTAAATCGGGATATTCGATATTTACTTTATCAATTATTTTATATAAATTTATAAATTCAATTATATTTGTTTTTCTTTTATAATAGTAACCTGTCAATAGTTTATTATATTTTATTTTCGAATCTTTTAATTCTTGACCTAATCTATTTGATATATTTCCATTCCATAATATTTTCCATATTTCATCTAATGTATGACTTTTTAACATATTTCGCTCTTCTATAGTCATTTTACTAAATAAATATTCTATATAATCTACATTATTTATATTGTATTTTCCTCTTATAAATTCAATAAAGGTTAAAGAATTTTTTCTCTGAATTAATAAATATTTTATCTCATTATTTATTATTGTATAACATATTATCCCATAACTTGTTATTGGACTATTACACAGTTTTATTGTATGACCTGCTAAACCACAATTTATACAAATTTTTGTTTTATCTCTATGTTGGTAATTCAGTTGTTTATAATTGGTATTAATTTTATTTATATACATTTTTCTCAATATAGTACTTTTTCTATATATCTTTAATATATTTAATTTATGTCATTTTTTACAAAAAAATATATCTCTTATTATTAAATCTTATTCTAATTATTATGGATAAATCTGTATGGACCGATAGTTTCTGGAAAACTTTTCATTATATAGCTTTAGGATATCCTGAAAATCCTTCTCCTCAGGATAAATTAAATTATAAAACATTTTATGAAAATTTTGGTAAAGTTTTACCTTGTAAAGAATGTTCTATACATTATAAAAATAATTTCGACACTAATAATATTGATAGTTATCTAGAAAATTCTGATAAATTATTTGAATGGACTGTTATTTTTCATAATCATGTCAATAAATTTACAAATTCTAAAATTTTATCTATCGATGATGCTAAATTAATGTATCCTAAAAATAAAATGAATAAAAACACTTCTAATAAAATGTTTTTGATATTATTCCTACTTTTAATATTATTTGGCGTTATTATATTTCAAAAAAATATTAGATTAAAATTTAAAAATTTGATTAAATTATAATTTTAATTATATTTAAAAATTTAGCTTTATATTAACATAATTTTGGTTAAATGAATAACGTTCAACAATTACTATATAAAGTTAGCGAAGCGTATAATATTGATTTTGATGAATTAATCGACAAATTCTCAGATGAAAAAAAATTTAAGTCTATTAATTCTATAGATCCAATGAATAATATTCAAAATGATAAAAAAAAAACTATTAATTTCTTTGATCAAAAAAAAATTACTACAAATATGAATATTTATGAAAATAAATCACTTACACCTAAACAACCCAGAAAAAGAACTGTTAATGATACCATTAAAACTTATAAATTTAGTTTTAAAAACGAATTCTATTTAGTTGATGATCATAATAATGTTTATACATTTGATATCGAAAAACCTAAAATTATCGGTATTAAACTTATTGATAATAGTATCAAATTCTACTAATTTTTAGTATAAATTTTTCATAAGTTTTATTAATAAATCTTTATACTTTAATACTTTTTTCTCACTAGGATATTTTACTTTTGGTATTAATATTATATCTCCTTTCTTATTACTAGAAGAATTTATCATTATACCACAGTTTTCATAAATTATTGGATTATTAGGATCAAAATAGTCATCTATTTCTACATTTATATATTTCTCACCAATCTTTATCGTTTTCGATATACCTCCAAATATTTCTTCTAATGTTAGATCAATATAAATTATTATATGTTTCTCCTTTATTTTTATATTTTTCGGAATATTATACTTTATATGTATTTCTAAATTATTATAGCCTTTTTTCTCTATATTATAGGAACCTTCGCCATTTATACATATTTTGGTATTATTATTTATTCCTGGTATTAAATTAAATGTTGTTTCTGTATCTATCTCTATAAATTTATTACCATTGCAACTACAATTTATATTATCACTTTTACCGTCACATTCAAAACATTTGTCTATTTTTTTATATTGAATTTTTCTCTCTTTATTTCCATCTATTATTTCATCAATTGTTATTAAACACTCTACTATATCATTCTCTATTATATCCTTTTGTTTATTATTTATTTTTTCTGATTTATCGTATTCAGATATATTCATTTTGAATTTATCACGTTTTATTGAAAATAAATCTGCAAAAGGACTAAAACTTGGAGCATTATGCATTATATGGACTTCACAATTTAAATTACTTATATCTCCTATTATATCATCTATATTTAAAAAACCACCATCTGAAAAACCCATTGTTCCAAAAGGATTAAATGAATTTGTATTTGCTTGTCTTGAACTATTCATTGAAGTCTCAAAAATTTTTTGAAATATATTTGAAATATCTTCTTGACAAACATCATTTTCATCTACAAAACCAAACATATCATAATCCTTCTTTTTTTTTGGATCTGATAATATACTGTAAGCTTGTGATATTTCCTTGAATTTTTCTGTTTTAATAGGATCTCCTTGCGTTTTATCTGGATGGAATTCTATTACTAATTTTCTATATGCCTTTTTTATTTCTTCTGTTGTTGCATTTTTTGTTACATTTAGTATTGAATATAAATCTGATTTCATAATTAATTCTATATAAATTATTATTTCTTTATATAAAAAAAAAATAATTTTAAACCCTTTAATAATTAATTTTCATCATAATATAATTGAATTACTTCTATCGTTTTCTCTGTTTTATTTTTATTCCAATAATCTATTTGATTTTTTAGATTATTTAGTCGTTCGTTCCATTTTTTATTATTATTTACTTTTAATGCACCTGTACTTTTAGTTATTGAAAAGCAAGATGAAATTGCTTTATTATCTTTATCAAAGTATTTGTCAGGATTGAAGCGGATAAATATTAAAGGTCTATGATTGATATCTTGTGATATTTCCATTAGTCTTCTAGTTTCACAAGAACAATCATAACTTTCATGTTGGTTCTCATCCACTTCTACAATTATTACTTGGTATCCTAAGTCTAAAAATATATCCGGTCTTCTTTTACTACAAGCATTCTCAATTATTTTATCGAATTTCCAGGTATAATCTTTGAAGTTCTCTCTTATAAAATCTGCTACTAATCTCTCTTTTGTTTTGTAATTTCTTACTAATGGACTGTCGGGATATACATAGGAATAACATCTATAACAATAACCATCATATTTTGGATTTGCAGATATTTCACAAAATTCAATTAAACATTTTTTTCGTGATAAATCAACCATTTCATCTGTTTTACAATGAAAACAATGAGTTCGTTTTCCTTCTTCTAAACCAAAAGCTGGTTGAGCTTTTCCACAAAAACATCGTTTATGTATAACATCAAACATATTAGCTTCCTTACAATTTACACAATGTGTTGGTTTTCCTTTTTCTAAACCAAAATTAGGCTTTATTACTTTACATTTAATACATTTTTTATGCTTAACATCAAACATATTATTTTCTTTACAATTTCCACAATGTGTCGCTTTTCCTCCTTCTAAACCAAAAGTTGGTTGCTTAATATTACATTTAATACATTTTTTACTAATAACATTAAACATTTTGTCTATTTTACAATCTCCACAATGAGTTGCTTTACCTTCTTCTAAACCAAAATTAGCTTGTTTAATATTACATTTAATACATTTTTTATTTTTAACATTAAACATATTATCTTCCTTACAATTTGCACAATGTGTTGCTTTTCCTACTTCAATACCAAATGAAGGTATAGCTTTTCCACAAACACACATTTTACTAACAACATTTGACATATCTGAAGTCATACAATTTGCACAATGTGTTGCTTTTCCTACTTCAATACCAAATGAAGCACGTATTTTTTTACAAATACAACAAATATTATGACAAACATCTATCATATTATCATCTTTATGTTCTTTACAAAATTGTGGATTTTCTCCTTTTAATCCAAATGTTGCTCTTTTTTTACAATTAATATTTTTACAAATAGCCATATTTTATAAAAGTAATAAAAATAAATTTTTAAATAATTTTCAAATTTTATTTTTTAATTTCTCTAAAGTTCTATATAACGAAACTCTTTTGATGGCCTGTCCTTATTGTACTATCTACCATTATATCGAAACCAGCATCTGTTAAATTACGACAGAAAGCAACGTCTTCTGAATTTGCATCAATAATATCATTACCTAAATTTTCTAAGGGCCTCCAAAACCATGGATATTCAATTTTATCAATAACACCTTTCTTTATTAACATCCATCCCATACCTGTATATGATACTTTAATATATTTTCCATTAACTTTAGGTTCTTTTTCGACTTCATCTACTGTCATAAAACCAAACGACCCATGTTTAAGGAAATAATCAGTATTCCAGTCTTTCACAATAGGATAATGTTTCATATCCTCCATTAAATACATTCCACTGGTAACATCATATGGACTTTCTAATAATGCAAAAAATTGTTTCGCATCAAATACCATATCCGAATCAATCCACATTATATAATCATACTGAACGTTATTTTGAAAAGGGCTTTGGTTCTTTCCTTTTAAAACATCCCCTGCCAAGCACTTTGCCCTAGCAAAGTGGACAACAGAAGAATATTGTTGGGATATAATAGGCTTAATATTATTTTTAATTAATTCAAATAATAAATTAGACCAACTGAGTAAAAATTCTTTGCTATATGTCCTACCGGGCATGGCAAAGATAATAGTTTTAGTAGGATTAGCAAGAAGTTGATTTTGTGTAGTAGCTTCAGACATATCAACGTCGGACATTTATATTTATAAAATAATACTACTTAAATATTTTAATAAAACAAACTTATTTTTATATTATAATATATTAAAATATGTCTCTATTTTCTCATAGATTAAAATCGAAAGAAGAAATATCTAATGATAATTTCAATAAAAAAATTGTTAAATATGGAAGATTATTATTAGACGAAAATGTGCGTTTAAATCTTGTTCCTATTAATATATATCGTGAATACCATGAAAATCCAAATAATTCTCAACATTTACCTTTTTATAAAGATGAAATATTTAAACATGTTTATTACAAAGATACTAATGAATTTACAAGTATGCCAGGTATATTTATAAAAGACTTTAAAGACGGATACAGATATTTTTATTTTAAAGAATTTACACAATCTAAAAAAAAATTACAAAATTTTATAGAAAATTTATATGATAAAGGTTTTAATTTTATAAAAAAATCACTTCATTCTTCCAAATTTTTAGGATATTATTATCCTAATCAACGTACTTTTATTTATGAAAATGTTTGTAAATTAAGAAGAGTTAATAAATTTAATCATGAAACTAAAAATGTTTTAATTAATAATACATATATTTTTAATGATATTTCGCCTAATAAATTAGGATTTTTAATACCATTTGATGAAAGTATCGAACATCATTTAAATAATTCAAAAATTAAATTTTCTCATGTTTTAGATGGATTAGATGTATTTAAAATTAGAAATTTTAATGTATATAAAAATTTATCTAATACTGGTTTTGTTATTAAATCAAATAAACAAAACAATTTTTATTTAGAGTTAGATAAAAGAAAACAAAAAAGAATAGGTAATTATATAGCTGGAAAAAAAACAAAAAGAATTTTTAAAAATGTAGAAAAGTCTGTATACAATATCAGTCACTATTCCTTAAATAATTCTATCAAAAATAGTTCTTCTAAAAATAGTCATTCACAAATACCTAATTCTCCATTATCAATAGCACCTAAACCAATTAATAATGCTATCCCAGAATCACCATTAATAAATGCACCAAGTCTTCCAGTTAATAGTACTATATTAAATATTACTACACCTAATTCTAGAATTAGTAAAAAAACTCCAACTGCACCTTCACGAAAAAGAGAAAATTCTCTTAGTAAATCTAATAATTTAAGATCTAATAATTTAAGATCTAATAAAGCTCATTCATTAGTTTATTCTAATTCAAGTTTGGATTCAGATTACACTACAAATTCTGAGTATAAATCAAATAAATCACGTAAATCAAAATAGTGAAAAATCCTTAAACGTTTCTAAATCATCAATAAAAATTTTTTTAATTAAATTTACACCAGGAGCATTTTCAAATAACAGTTCCTTTAATTTACTATCTCTTTTTCCTAGATTTTTATATTTTTTATTTAGATCATTTTCTGATTTTAAATAAATTGTATACAAATCAATATATTTAGTTAATAAATTAATATAATTTACAAAATCTTCTTTATTATCCAAAATATAAGTTAGTGCAACAGGACTTAATACTGCTTCAGTGTAAATATTTTTAAATTCAATTGGAGTTAAATTACATTTATATTTTTTTTTTATTTGATAAAACTCTTCATAATACATATTAAGATATTCTGGATTTAAAAAATAATCCATTTTAGGAATTAAATCACAAGTTGCAATAATTTTTTTTCCAAAAGAATGTAATGAAGTTTGAAAATGAGGTAATTTTGTATTAGATTGGGTTACAACATTAATATTATATACATTGTATTTAACTAAATTAATTTCTGCAATTTTTTTTATAATACTCAGATCATTATTTTTATAAGTTATTCCCCATCCTGCATTGTGTTTAAAATCTTTCATTTCAATTTCTGACAAATTTAGATTTAAAATTAGTTTTTCCATTACTAATCCATGAATTGTCATACAATCACTATTAAAATCTGGAATAAAATGTTTGTTATTAGATCCATTATTAATATTCATTTTTGGGTTGATATGAGTAAAACTATTGGAAAAGATCCATATATTAAAAATCGAGAAAATAGATAAATATTTCATTTTTAAATAAGTTGTTTATACCTTATTTTTAAATATATATTCAAATTTTCTTTATTTCTTTTATTTTATGAAAATAAATATTATATTATTATATTATAATTGTATTAATATGCATTATGGAATAATAAGTTTCATAATTGTTTTCGGAATTATTGATGTGTGTATATTATATTGTTTGTGTAAAAGAAGTTTTAATAATTATAATCAGTATTTAGCCAATAAATATTCCTCCAGTATAGCTATGTTAGATATTTTAGAGAGAATGAAAGAAAAACATACAAAACAATTAGAAAATAATACAGATTTAGAAAAAAATAATAAAAATGACACAAACTTAACAAAAAATGAAATAGATTTAGAAAATCAAACTATTGATAAGTCTATTATAGATATAAAAGAATAACTTATGCTTTTATTTCAAGAGAATTTTTAAATTCTTCATCTATATTAAGTAATTCTATTATATTGGTATTTAATTCTTTTAAATTACGTTTTGTATTATTTTTAAGGATATCACCTATATTTTTTTTTATTTTATTAATTTCATATCGCTTTGTGTTATCTACTATATCTTTGTATATTTTCATCCATTTTTCTTCTATAGAATATTTACCATAATCTCCATCATTTTCTCCCAATATATCCATATCATCTTTATCCTTTATAAAAGGAGTTAATTCAAAACAGCCTATAAATTTATAATGACGTTCTAGATCTTCCTTATATTTCTGTTTGTTCATATAATTGGTTTCACTTACATATATACGACGGATTAAGTATTTTTCATAATGATCTAGGAAAATCTCTTTTAAAATCTCTATAACTTCCTTTATACCTCTGTCTAATATTAATGTTTCCCAACAACCACTTTTAAAGAGATTCAGTTCCTTTAATTTATCATCATATATGATATTCATATGTTGTAAATCTCCCCTTCTAATACGACTTATCTCGTCAATTATATCGAATAACCGATTTTCGTCAATATCATAACCATATTTAAAACTATCACTCTTTAATTTATCTACACGACTACTAAAGTTTTTTTCTATAGAATCTTCTATCATAACTAATTCTTTATCTTTATAGTCCATTAATTTTGTTAATTTTTCAATAGTATCTAAATTTTTTATGTAGTTATTCATAGTATTATTATATTGAATATTTTGAATTAAAGTAGGTGTTTTTTCTTCCTTTGGTATTTTATATACCCTATTTTCTAATATTTTCTCTTTTATGTAATCTGTTAATAGGATATCGTTCTCCGATCCAGGACACTGTTTCTTTCTATTATATAGATGATGTTTCATATCTGTTTTATATTTGGTTTGATAACCACATCTAACACAATTATAGAGAATTGTTTTCATTTTTATTTCATAGATTAAATATCATTATTAGCTTTAAATAGTTTTCATTATATTCCATAAAAATCCCAAGAATTACATAATTTTAATAGACAAATTTATATCATTTTAATAGAAAATTTAATAGACTAATTAAAATTTAAAAATCCCTTAAAAGTCATATATATCCAAAGAAAATCATAAAATTCCCAATATTTTCATTCAAAGAGTTTTACCAAAAAATATAAAATAATTCATAGTTTTAGTATAATAGAAAAAATAGAAAAAAATATTTCAAAAAAAATTTTTTTATTTTTATTTATAAAAAAATTTTAAAATTAATTATATTTTATAAATAATCGAAGTCTTATAAAATCAAATATATCCAAAGAAAATCATAAAATTCCCAATATTTTCATTCAAAGAATTTTACCAAAAAATATAAAATAATTCATATTTTTAGTATAATAGAAAAAATAGAAAAAATATTTCAAAAAAAAATTTTTTATTTTTATTTGTTAAAATAATTTTTAAGATTTTATAAAATTTTATTTACTAAAATTTTTTCAATATATTTATCAATTGTATTTTTAATTAAAATTATCATTTCAAATACATCGCCTTGAAAATATTCACAACCATAATCTCGTCTTATACTAAATTCTTCTCTAAAAAATTTTTTTATTAAGTTTTCGCAAGTATGTCTATCTGAAACACTTGCTACAAAAAGCATTTCACCTCCTTTACCATAACCGTCTTGTCTTTGTAAATAATTTTTAGTTTTTCCAATTTTATAAACAGATTCATCATTATTTTTACTAGCTCTAGTATAAAATAAATAAATATATCCTTGATTAGTAGTAATAGATGAAGTAATTTGCTTATTGTTTTTTTCTACTTTATAAATTCTATTTTCTAAAATTTTCTCCTTTATATAATCAGTTAAAATAATATCATTTTCTGTACCAGGACATGGTTTTTTTCGATTATATAAATGATCTTTTATTCTATATCTTTCTTTAGTTTTATACCCACATCTAGTACAAGTATATGGTACTGATTTCATTTTCTTCTTTCAATAATAGAAAATATGTTTATAAAATAAAAATATTAAGAATTAATCAAATTTTCTTAAATATAAGTCTTTTAATTTAGTATCTAAATTACCTATTAAGTTATATTAAAAGAAATATGTATTATATTAAAAGATAAATTATCTTTAATAAGACAAAATTTTTAGAATATATAAATCGTGATAAAAACTAAGAAAATAAAATTTCAATTGAAAAATTAAAATTTTATATAGGAATTTTACTCAATTAAAAATTAAAATAAAATAATTTTTATAAAAATTTATAAATTTAATTATAAATTTTATTTATCTATTTATATGATATTATGGTTAAATTTGGAGAACATTCTAATCAATCTGATGAAGTTTTAGAAGAAATTAGTATTATGAAAAGATGTTTTATAAAAAAATATAATAGAAATTTCTATAATCTATTATATATAAATGATAAAATATATAATAAACGTTTATTAGAAGAGGAACATAAATATATATTAGAAAATAAAATTATATTTGGTAAATTTTTGGAGAAAAATATAAATAAATCAGAAGTAGGTTTTTTTGATTGTCCTGATATTATAAAACTAGGTTTAATAATAGAGTTTTCTATAATCGAAAATCCTTATATATTATTTCCTAGAGAATTACCAAAAGATTTTCCAGAATCATTAAGAAAATTAGCTTTAGAATTAATAAGTAATGAGAAAAAAGAATTAAATAAATGTTTATGTTTTAATGAAAATAAAAGATTAAAAGCATTAAATCAGGAATATAAATTATTTAATAATAAAAAATTGACACGAAATATATTTTCACCATTTTTAGATTATTTATCTTCAATATTTATTGATTCTGATAATATAGATTGTTTAGAAAAGGAATTAATAAGAAGAAGTATAAATACAGGAATAGGACATCGAGTATATAATAATGGTTAAACAAAAAAATTTAATTTTTAAATAATTAAAACTATTTAAAGCTTTAATTAAAATAATTAATTACACCAAATATGGCTGACAATTCATCACAAACAAAAACAAAAATAGAAGGAGCAACAATAGGAATAGATATAGGCACTACCTATTCTTGTGTAGGGGTATTTCAAAATGATCGTGTAGAAATTATTGCCAATGATCAAGGTAATAGAACTACGCCGTCTTATGTAGCTTTTACTAATGAACAAAGACTTGTTGGAGATGCTGCTAAAAATCAGGCACCAATGAATCCTGAAAATAGTATTTTTGATATTAAACGTTTAATTGGTCGTAAATTTAATGAACCAACTGTTCAGAATGATATTAAATTAGTACCTTATAAAGTATTACCTGATAAAGATGGAAATTGTTTAGTCGAAGTTGAATATTTAGGAGAAAAAAAAACATTTACTCCTATTGAGATAACATCAATGATCATTACAAAAATGAAGGAAACCGCTGAAGCTTATTTAGGAGAAGAAGTTAAAAATGCAGTTATTACAGTACCTGCTTATTTTAACGATTCTCAAAGACAAGCTACAAAAGATGCAGCTACTATAGCTGGTCTAAATTGTCTTAGAATTATTAATGAGCCTACAGCAGCTGCATTATGTTATGGTCTTGAAAAAAAATCCAATAAAGAAAGGAATGTTCTAATATATGATTGTGGCGGTAAAGTTTACCCTATTATTGTAGGGTAAAAACTTATAAATTTTTTTGATAGTAAAAATATACTATCTTAAATAATATTTATAGTTCTGCTGCCTGTGGTGAAAACCCACACTATTAAATTTAAAAATTTAATAGGAATCCTGTGAACTGTTCTGGAACGCCCTTAGAGCTCATAATACTACAACGTAATCAGTAATGATAAGCGTGAATGTTTAAAAAATTATGAGATTGGGTAATCAGCAGCCAAGCTTTTATTATTAAAAAATAATAATAATATATTTAAAATTTGAAATAAAATATTTAAAAATAATTTATAAAATTTATAAAATGAGTAAAATCTGTAAGATTTGTAATATTAATAAAACATTTGAAAATTACCATAAAGATAAAACTACAAAAGATGGTTATTATAGTCGTTGCAAAGAATGTGTTAAAAAAAGAGAACGAAAAAAAAATTTTACAACAGAATCACATATTATTTGCAAAACTTGTAATATATTAAAACCTCTTAAAAGTTTTTATAAAAATTCTACTTGTATTAATGGTTATTCTCCTAATTGTAAGGAATGCAAAAACTATAAAAATTCAACTTATTTAGAAAAACAAAGATTGAATGAACGTAATAGATATAAAAATGATGATATTTTTAGGATAAAAAAAAATTTAAGAAATCGATTTCGTAAATTAGTTAAAAATAAGTTTACATCTTCTATAAATCTTTTAGGTTGTAATTTTGATTATTTTACGAAATGGATTGAATTTCAATTCGAAGATTGGATGACTTGGAAAAATTATGGAGAATGGGAATATGATCATGTTATTCCATGTAATTCATTTAATCTTAAAAATATTTCAGATCAAGAAAAATGTTTTAATTGGAGAAATTTTCAACCATTAAGAAAAATAGATAATATTATTAAAAAAGATAAAATAATTGATTATACTACTCATTTAAACAAAATTAAATATTTTGAAGAAAATTTTAAATATACCTCAAAAGAGGAAGAAGGTTCAACGACTAGGTAAAGTAATCTAAGGGATATAAATATCCTATGAAGAAATACCCACGAGTGCAGGACATTCTACTTCCTTTTCTTTTTAATATAATTTAAAAAGAAAATAGTGGTTTGAAGATATAGTCTGACCCTATATGAAAGTATAGGAAGTAATGTTTAAACGGCATTACGATAACAAAGAGGGAACTCACGATGTATCTCTATTAACAATTGATGAAGGTATTTTTGAAGTAAAAGCAACAAGTGGTGACTCACA
>JACCED012390010.1_pt1 | contig 62263 bp, 40 predicted proteins | sample 7455021 | NCBI WGS metagenome assembly JACCED01 (sample SAMN15323456, study PRJNA562643) | freshwater metagenome | isolation source: river surface water | place: USA:Blue River Watershed | collected 2017-08-19 | reverse complement strand
CGATACATTATTTGCTGAAGGTCAGCGAAGATATGTTGAGAGTTTAAGTAGTTATGCTCGACAGTTTATGGGCAGAATGAAAAAACCTGCAGTGGATGATATTCAAGGATTATGTCCAGCTGTTGCTATTGAACAAAAAGTAAATACAAGAAATCCAAGAAGTACTGTAGCAACTTCAACGGAGATTTACGATTATATAAAACTTCTATTTAGCAGAGCAGGTCATACGATTTCTCCAATTTCAGGAAGAGAGGTTAAAAGAGAGACTACCGAAGATGTTTTTATATGGGCAAAGGAGAATCAAAATAAAAGAATACTTGTCCTTGCTCCATTGCACCATAATCAATTAGAATCCAATGACTTAAACATACTTATCCAAAAAGGATTTAGTAGAGTTTGGGTGAATAAAAAAATGGTTTCATTACAAGAAGCCTTAGAAAACAATGATGTTTTAACAGGTGAATTGTATATTTTAATCGATAGACTCAAAATTGATCTTGAAGACGATGAATTTCAATCTAGACTATTCGATGCCGCAGAATCGGCATTCTGGGAAGGGGATGGCACTTGTGTAATTGTTGATTTTGAAACTCATGAAGCTCATGAATTTAACAATCGATTTGAGTTGGATGGAATGAAATTTGAAATTCCAACCAAAGATTTTCTCAGTTTCAATAATCCACACGGAGCTTGTAAAAAATGTGAAGGATTTGGAAGTGTAATGGGAATTGATCATGATTTAGTTATTCCAGATTCATCATTGAGCGTTTTTGATGGTGCAGTAGCCCCATGGAAAGGCGAAACATTGGGCGAATGGCGCAACGATTTTATACGCCTTGCCAAAAAATTCGATTTCCCAATACATAGATCTTATAGCGATTTAAATCAGCAGGAAAAGGAATTATTGTGGAAAGGCAATTCACAATTGCCAGGCATCGACGATTTTTTCAAATATGTTGAGGAAAAGTCGTACAAAATACAATTTAGAGTTCTAGCGGCAAGATACCGTGGAAAAACAACCTGTCCGGATTGTTTAGGTACACGATTAAGAAAAGAGGCTGGATTTGTTAAAATTGTGCATTGCGGAAACAATAAAATCCCTCAATATCTAAGTATTCAAGAACTGTTATTAATGACCGTGGAGGAATCTCAATATTATTTTAATCATATTGAGTTGTCTGCCACTGACCAAACAATTGCAGCTAGAATCATCGAAGAAATAAAAAATAGACTGCGATTTTTAAATAATGTTGGTCTTGGTTATTTGTCTTTAAATCGATTAAGCAATTCTTTGAGTGGCGGAGAAAGCCAAAGAATAAATTTAGCGACTTCGCTTGGAAGTAATCTAACGGGGAGCATGTATATTCTGGACGAACCGAGCATTGGATTGCATTCTCACGACACGGATAGGTTAATTGAAGTTTTGAAAGAGTTAAAGGCCGAAGGAAATACAGTTGTTGTTGTTGAGCACGATGAAGATGTAATGAGATCTGCAGACACCGTAATTGATATAGGTCCTGAAGCCGGTTCATTAGGCGGAAAAGTAATGTTCTCAGGAAGTTATAGTCAATTGCTTTCGGATAATTCTAGTTTAACGGCAAAATATTTAAATAATGATTTAGAAATCGCTATTCCGAAAGCGCGTCGAAAAGGAGTTCATTTCATTCAAATTGAAAATGCCTGTGAAAACAACCTAAAAGAAGTTACCTGTAAATTTCCATTAGAATCACTAACTGCGATTACGGGTGTTTCGGGATCGGGTAAAACAACATTAATTAAACAAGTATTATACCCCGCAATTGCAAGACAATTGGGTCAACTCGTAACCGTAAAAACAGGTAAGCATAAGAAAATCAGTGGGTCAGTAGAACATCTACATGCCATAGAATTAATAGATCAAAACCCTATTGGTAAAAGCAGTAGATCGAATCCTGTAACTTACGTAAAAGCGTTTGATGATATTAGGGAATTGTTTGCCAATACGGCAACTTCTAAATTTAATGGATTTAAAAGTTCTCATTTTAGTTTTAATGTAGATGGCGGTAGATGCGATCAGTGCAGCGGTGAAGGAGAAACAATTATTGAAATGCAATTTATGGCAGACATCAAACTTCCTTGTGAATCTTGTCAGGGACAACGATATAAAAAGGAAGTTCTTGAAGTTGAATATAATGGGAAAAATATTTACGATGTATTAGAAATGACCGTAGATGAAGCCATGATATTTTTCGAACAATCAAATTCCATTGCCGATCGATTAAAGCCCTTGCAAGATGTTGGATTGGGTTATGTTAAATTGGGTCAGGGAAGTAACACGTTAAGTGGAGGTGAAGCCCAACGCGTTAAACTTGCATTTTATTTGAGTAAAGCCAGTCCATTTAAAGATAAACATACATTGTTTATTTTCGATGAACCCACAACCGGACTGCATTTTCATGATATCAATAAACTGATGAAATCCTTTCAATCGTTAGTAAACAAAGGAAATACGGTATTGGTAATTGAACATAATCTTGATGTAGTAAAATGTGCCGATTGGATCATTGATCTTGGACCAGAAGCAGGAAAAAAGGGGGGCAACCTGGTTTATCAGGGCGAACCAGAAGGATTACTAAACTGCAAAGACAGTATTACGGCAAAATACCTAGCTCCAAAACTCGGTATGAAAGCATAAACTATTAATCACTTGCTACCAACTACTATAATAGGTTGATCAACTATTGTTTTCGATCTTGATGAACCATTAATCTCTTGTAATTTAATAAAATAAATCCCGGATTGATTTAATTTTGGACTGATAATTAATTTATTATCAATTTGTTTCACGGAAGGTCTATCTACCACACTACCGATGGAATTAAATATTTCGCAGGAAACGGGTACTAAATCAATGTTATGGTCTGTGGTTACGTAAATTGATTGTCCAATGTTTAATGGATTAGGAAAAATACAGTTTACATGTGATGCCATCCTATTCAAACTTGAAAGCGCAATAAATAGACTATCTTCTTTCTGATTTAAACAGCCCAAACCATCACTTGAAACTGATAGTTTAATTCCAATTTTCTTAGATCGATACGCAAATAGATCTTTCGAAAATGAAGGTCGATCACTTGTACTATCTCCAACAATCCATGAATACGAATTCAAATTATTTTCATTGGCTTGAAAGAAATAAGTATAGTCAGCTACAGTGCTTATTGAAAAATCTGCATTGGGTAAATCAACAATATTCGCGGAATCTATGTTTGATATATATACACATCCTGAATCTGTTGTGATTTTCACATTGATAACGGGAGATTTTTTACTCACCACACCTACTAAAGTGGTAGCAGGGTAGGTTATGTTGCTATTAAATCGATCATTATATAATTCTATATTTTTCCAATTATCAGTACTTGAAAATTGCATTGGTATCTGCACCGTGTCCTCGGCCAACTTTCGGCAGAATTTCTCTGTTAATATTTCATTTTCCCAAACAATAGTTGGCATTGAATCCGCATTCCACGTAAATTGTTTTTGAGTATATCCACAAATGGATTCGTTCATATTCATTAGTGACAGACGAATTGTATTATTACCTTTTTTCAATTTATATGAGTATTCTAAACCATTGTTCAAAGTATCACTGTTGATGGCCCAGCGATATTGATTTAATTGGGTATTTAATGATATTTTAAGCGTAGAGTCTGCACAAGATTTGGAAAGTGGTCTTGTATTAAATGAATAATTAATTGGTGTACATGCTAAGGTCTTGGCTCGGGTAATGGATGTTTTACTCTCCTTACACACGTGATTACTCAATGACTTTAACCAAAAATCTACTTCAAAATTTGCAGTAGGCGTTTTGACGATTTGACTTGTAGCAGTATCTGCCAAGGATGGAAATTGCCAAGATTTTCCTTTGTCGATACTAAATAAATACGTTTGGCTTGATTTGTAGGGCCAATTAAATTTTAGTTGAGTTAACTGCGTGTCAGAAACAGAAACAACTGGACTTACAAGAGAATCTCGAACAACAACGGTTGTTTTACTGGGAATTGAAACACAACCATTTTTAGCCTTAACCCAACCTGTAAATGTTAAATTACCAATAATTGAGGCATTTTTATCAAAAATTGAATCGCTGCTAAATCCTGAAGCAGGTCCAATTATTGAAAATGAATCTACAGCAGTGTTCGAATGTGTAAGTTTTAAACGAATAGTTGAATTTACACAGTATTCGTTACTACCATCTGAGGTGCTTATTAGACCTATCGGTTTTGTCAATACTTTTACTACGATATTATCGCTATTTCTTGTACAACCCACTGAATTTGTGCTCATTGCGTAATAGGTACCTGAATCTTTAACAAATACACTATTTTTTTTGTTGTTCATAGGCATCCATGTCAATGTATGTCCCGTAATATTATTTGCGTTTAACCTCAATGAATCGCCGCTACAAATATTAACTGCGCCCATTAAATTTACTGTTGGTTTAGTAGCTCCCTGCAGTACCCTGAATCTAACCGTATCTGGAAGCGAGGTTCCTTTGTTATTCTTTACGGTTAAAACTGCTAAAAAGTTCCCAGTGGATGAATAGGAAATTTGAGGATTTTGAGAGGTAGAAGATGTGGTGCTAGCTCCGGGGAACGACCATTGGTAGGAGGTAGTTGATTGTGTGCCTGAACCGATAAATTGAATGACTTTGCCACTGCAAACAATGGAGTCTTTTATTGTCGCAGTTGCCTTAGGCAATAAAGTGGATGGTTGAATATCGAAAGACTTTTTATAGATATAATCACCTGAAGAACTGCCGTTATCATTTGTTACATTAAGATTTAAATGAAATCGAACAGTTCCAACATTTTTATTCGGGGCTTTCCATTTAACAAGCCAAGCGACTGAATCCGTGGAAACGGCAGATTTACCGGAACTGGTATGTTCTGCATAGTATCTGGTTTTACCCGAAATTGTGTAATTGCCCGTTTGTGTTCTAGAATCATTTGCCGTGAAAGTACCGGCTGCCTCATTATTTTTTGCATCCAGGGCTGTGATTTGGAAGCCGAAAGCAGATTTACCAGATTCCTTGTAAGAGATTTTCAATAAATACGTACTATCGGGAATATATCCGTTACCAGTTGTTGGAATATCTAATTTAATTTTATTAAAATTCACCCCAGAGGTCTGCAAGGAAAACGATCCATGGCAGTTTGTACAATTATTTTCCGATGGAGCGCCCGAGTAACCACCACCTGGTCCATTGGAATTTGAAATTATACCATCAATAATGAACAGGGAAAATGTTAAAAATACAAATCGGATTATTGATTTCATGTGTATGGATGTTAAATGAATAAGTTTATATAACTTTATGAATTAAATTTAGACTAATTTAAACAATTTTTTACTGATTTTGATTTTTGTTTAACCCAAATCACAATGTATTTTTTACATAGTAAGAAATGTAGTCTAACAATTACCAACATTTATCGAAATGGTTGATAGTATTCTATTTCTAAATCCGGCGAATCTTAAAAATCCGTAGATTTGTATTTTATGAGAAAACTTGTTTTGATGTATTTCGCTTCAATTGGTTTGGTAGCAACTTCTCTCGCACAAACACCAACCAATCAACAAGGTTCTGCTGTATTGGTAGAAACAGTTGAAGCTCAACCCGGGAAATTGACAATTCCTTACAAAAAGTATGTTTACCCCAATGGATTAACACTAATCGTTAGTGAAGATCATAGTGATCCGGTAGTACATTTAAATGTAACTTACCATGTGGGATCGGCTAGGGAAACTAGAGGTAAATCGGGATTTGCTCATTTTTTCGAACATATGCTTTTTCAGGGCTCGAAGCACATAGCTGATGAGGAGCATTTTAAAATCATCAAACAATACGGGGGGGATGTGAATGGTAACACAACCCGTGACAGAACTGTTTACATCGAAACATTTCCAAGCAATTTTACCGAAACTGCATTATGGATGGAAGCAGATAGAATGGGATTTTTCTTGGAAGCATTCACCAAAAAGAAATTTGAAAACCAACGCAGTACTGTAAAAAACGAAAAAGACGAGCGCTACAATGTACCTTATGGTTTTTTAATGGAGGTAAAAGATCAAGAATTATATCCAAAGGAGCATCCTTACAGTTGGTCCACAATTGGTTATGTTGATGATTTGGATAGGGCCGATAGCAGTGATTTGAGAAATTTCTTTTTACGTTGGTACGGCCCAAATAATGCGGCAATTATACTTGTGGGCGATGTAAATACATCCGAAGCCGTTGAATGGGTAGGGAAGTATTTTGGAGGAATTGAAAAAGGCCCAGAAGTAAAAAAACAACTGGTAAGTAGAGTGAATCTAAAAGAAAATAAGTACGCTACATTCTCTGATCCTAACGCTTTTGTACCATTAGTTTATCAAACATACGTTGGTGTTCCTGTTTTACACCAAGACGAGGCAGCTTTGGACATGCTAAGTTATTTAATGGGCGGAACCAGAAGTTCAATTTTATACAAGAAATTCATGGATCCCGAATGGGCTTTGGGTGCAAGCGCTACCAATAACCCACTTAGCACCATCAATCACGAATTAGCTGGGGAATTTTCGTTTGCAATTCAAGGTTATCCGTGGAGCGATGTTCCACAGTTACAAAAAATGTTGAATCAAGCGATTGATTCGTTTGGTATTGTTGGTTTTTCCGATGACGACTTGGCGCGTGCAAAATCAAATATTTTAGGTGGCTTCTCAAATGGCCTTGAAGATGTAAGCAATAAAGCTAATTTAATTAGTAATTTCTGGTACTTAGATGCGAAAAATGCTTCTGGAAAATCCATCAATTTACAGGATGAATATGATCGTTATAACAATGTAAGCAAAGCAGATATTATGCGTGTTTACAACACTTACATCAAAGGAAAAAATTCATCAACGGTTATTATTATGCCAGAGCAAAAGGAAGAATCCGAAGATGAAAATGCTCCTGCGAGAAAATATGTAAGTGTTAACCCAAATGCGGATTTCAAAGCAGGTAAATTGGTGGAAGCTGAGTATAATAGTTTAAAAGTACGTTCAGTAACAGACAACTTTGATCGCACCAAGAGACCTGAAGTAAAAGAGTTTAAAAACACAACCATACCTGTAATTGAGAAACAAAAATTATCTAATGGTCTGGAATTATGGTCTACTTATTTCAATGAGACTCCTAGAGTAATTGTATCCATTGGAATTGAAGGTGGTCAATTATTAGAAGATGGCAAGAATTTCCCATATGGTACTGCTGAAATGACTGCAGACATGATGAATTTTGGTACTGCTACAAAAACACCCGCTGATCTTGAGAAAGAATTTGAAAAACTTGGAAGCAATGTTAGCTTTAACAGCGGATCTACTTCTACTAACATCACTTTGAGTTGCGAAGCCGATAAATTGGATGCAACCATCGCTTTATTGCAAGAAATGATGTTCAAGCCTCGTTGGGATGAATCAGAATTTAAAAAGCACAAAAAACGTGTAAAACAAGATGCTCAAAACTCGCTTCGAAATCGTTCCGCAGGTGCTAATAACGCTTGGAGAAAAGTTGTATTTGGTGAAAATGTATTTGGAAGAACAGAAACTGAATCTGATTACGACAAAGTCAGCTTGGATTTATGTAAAAAATACTACAACAATTATGTTCCTAATTTAACAAAAGTCATCGCAATTGGTCCTTTCACTCAACAACAATTCAAAGAGAAATTCGCGTTCTTGGAATCGTGGAAATCCAATGAATCCATTAAGCCTGAAATTCCACAAATTGCTCCATCTGTTCAAACTCCTCAATTATTCGGTGTTGATTACCCAGATGCTGACCAAACTGATCTTTACATTGGTTTTAAGTCGATGCCGTATGATGCTACCGGAAACTATTTCAAAAGTAGCATCATGAATTTTGCATTAGCAGGTAATTTCAACTCTCGATTGAATTTAGATATTCGTGAAGAAAAGGGATGGACCTATGGTATTCGTGGCGGTTTTGCTCCTGCATACAAGAATTTAGAAGGTTATTATTCGATAAGTGCTGGTGTATTAAAACGTGCTACCGATAGTGCAGTTATTGATGTGATTGACCACGTGTTAAAATATAAGAACAACGGGATGACGGAAGATGAATTCAAGTTCACGAAAAGTGCATTATTGGCTTCCGAAGCATTAGGGTATGAATCCATTGGTCAGAAAGCTGGTTATTTGGCTAACCTAGCCAATAGAGGCTTGGATGAAAAAGTAGCGAACGAGAGGACCAAGATTATACAAAATATAACGTTAAAAGAGTTAAATGAATTGGCTTCTACTCAGTTTAAAACGGATCAATTAATGGTTTTAGCTGCAGGAGATTTAGAAGTAATTCAACCTAAACTCGAGGCTTTAGGAATGGGTAAAATGCAAGTTCTTGGAAAAGATGGAAGCGGTAAAATCAAATATTTGAAGGCAGGAAGCACTAAACTTCCTGTTAAACCAACGACAAATTCTTCCAAACCTTACACCCAACCTCATTTATCTCCAAATCCAGGTAAATAATTCGTTGTAATAAACTGATTTTCAATAGGGTTGTAAACGTTTGTTTGCAACCCTTTTTTTATGTTAAAATGTAAACAATTTGTGGGCAACATAGCCCAATTTTTCAACGGTTTTTAGGTCGAAAAGCCTTAATTTGTAAATCTATAAGATTTAGTGCATGGAAGAACTAAACGAAAATTTAAATACTGGTAGAATTATCTCAATCAATATTGAGGATGAAATGAAAACCGCCTACATCGATTATTCGATGTCGGTTATTGTATCAAGGGCTTTACCTGATGTGAGAGACGGTTTAAAGCCGGTTCACAGAAGAGTTTTGTACGGGATGGTTGAATTAGGACTTGGTGCAAGTAGGCCCTACAAAAAATCAGCACGTATTGTAGGAGAAGTTTTGGGTAAATATCACCCACATGGAGATAGCAGCGTTTACGACACCATGGTGCGGATGGCCCAAGATTGGAGTTTACGTTATCCATTTGTTGATGGGCAGGGTAACTATGGCTCTATTGACGGTGATCCACCGGCTGCCATGCGTTATACCGAAGCGAGACTTAGAAGAATTGCCGAAGAAATGATGGTGGATATCGACAAGGATACTGTGGATTTTAGGCCAAACTTTGACGAGAGTTTAGAAGAACCTACTGTAATGCCTGCAAAAATCCCCAATTTATTGGTCAATGGAGCATCTGGAATTGCGGTGGGGATGGCAACTAATATGGCGCCACACAATCTATCGGAAGTTTGCGATGGCATTGTTGCTTATATTGAAAACAATGAGATAACCACTGCAGAGCTCATGCAGCATGTTAAGGGTCCAGATTTTCCTACAGGAGGTATAATTTATGGAGTGGAAGGTATCCGGGATGCGTTTGAAACGGGTAGAGGTAGAGTAGTTATGCGGGGTAAGGCGGAAATAGAAGTTACTAAAACCGGCAAAGAAATGATCATTGTAACGCAGGTTCCTTATCAAGTTTCACCGCCACAGATTATTTTAAAGGCCGTTGATTTAATTAACGAAAAAGTAATCGAAGGAATATCGGCAGTACGCGATGAAAGTGGTAGGCAAGGGATGAGAATCGTTTTTGAATTAAAACGTGACGCCATTGCCAACATCGTATTAAATCAGTTATATAAATATACACCGCTTCAAAGTAGTTTCTCTGTAAACAACATTGCGCTCGTTAAAGGGAAGCCTGAGATGTTAAATCTCAAGGATATGATCCATTACTATGTAGAACATAGGCACGAAATCGTATTACGCAGAACGCAATATTTGTTGGAGGAAGCTAGAAAGCGGATTCACATATTGGAGGGTTTGATTATCGCTTTGGATAATTTAGATGCGGTAATTGCCTTAATCAGAAATAGTAAAAACCCAGACGAAGCTCGTGAAGGTTTGATGAGTAACTTCGGTTTAAGCGAAATTCAATCGAAAGCTATATTAGACATGCGTTTACAGCGTCTAACAGGTCTTGAGATTGAGAAAATTAGAGAAGAATACCAAGAAGTACTCAAAGAAATCCAATACTTGGAATCGATTTTAGCCAGCGAAGAATTGCGCATGGATATTATCAAAACAGAAGTAAACGAGGTTAAAGAAAAGTATGGCGATAAGCGAAGAACCGATATAGTTTTTAACGCTGAAGAAATTAATATCGAGGATTTAATCCCTGATGAAGATGTAGTTATTACTATATCGCATATGGGCTATATAAAGAGAACTGCCCTAGCAGAATACAAAGAACAGAATAGAGGAGGCAAGGGATTAAGAGGGGTAGCCCATAGGGACGAGGATTTTGTAGAACATTTATTTGTGGCCACAGCACATAACTATTTATTGTTATTCACTGAACAGGGTAGATGTTTCTGGTTAAAAGTGTATGAAATTCCAGAAGGCGGAAAAAATACAAAAGGTAGACCAATTCAAAACTTAATTAATTTGCCTTCGGACGATAAAGTAAAGGCATATTTAAATGTCAAAAACCTGAAAGATGAAGAATATCTGAACAATAACTCCATTATCATGGTTACAAAACGAGGTGTTGTGAAGAAAACGTCCTTAGAAGCGTATTCAAGACCTCGTGCCAACGGAATTAATGCGATTACAGTTAGGGATGGTGATGAATTACTTCAGGCATGTTTAACAGACGGTCAAAGTGAAGTGCTAATTGCTAAAAAACTAGGTAAAGCCATTCGTTTCCCTGAAAAAACAGTAAGACCCATGGGTAGAACTGCTGCGGGAGTTAAAGGTGTAACCTTAGAATCGGACGAAGATGAAGTTATTGGCATGGTTTGTGTAAATCCTTCATCCAGTGACACCACAATTCTTGTTCTTAGTGAAAAAGGTTATGGAAAACGCACCGACGTGGATGATTACAGAATTACAGGTAGGGGCGGAAAAGGGGTAAAAACCATTTCAATAACTGAAAAAACAGGGAATTTGGTAGGTATTTTATCGGTTACAGAAGAGGATGGCTTGATGATCATATGCAAAAGTGGTATGACCATCAGAACGGCGATTGATAAATTAAGAATAATGGGTAGAGCTACTCAAGGAGTTAGACTCATTAATCTTAAGGAAAAAGATTCAATTGCAGGATTGGCCAAAACTCCAAGAGAAGAGGAGGAAGAAGAAGTTGTAACGGATATAGATATCGTTGTGGATGAAACTACAGAAAGCACTGAATCGGAAAACACAAATGAAACCAATGAATAATATGAAAAAATTGGGTAAAATATCCTTAGGATTGGCTTTTGCAGTAGGAATTATTGGAAGCGCCTCCGCTCAAATGCAGGCTGTAAATTCAGCTGAGTATTCTCTGTTTAGTAACTCTTTGGATGAATTAATTAGCGCTAAAGAACAGATCGACAAAGCCGCGGTTAATCCCAAAACTGCTCAATTGCCAAAGATGTTTGTAATTAAGAGTATGGTTTACAGCAGATTGTATGAAAACCGCAACCAGGAAGTCTTGAAACCTTATGCAGCAAAAGCCGGTTACACTTCAGGCGATGCAATGTTACAATTTATAAATAGTGCGGCTCCTAAAAAAGCAGACTTGGTTGAAATGGGTAAAGGCGAGATGGGTAAAACATTTATCGCAGTTTTAAACGAGTCTGGTGAATTATGGGAAAGTAAAGATTTTAATACCATTGGCAACTATTATCAACTTTTATTGCCATTATACGATAATCTTGATACCGCTACAATTAGTTTATTAAGAAATAATAAAATCGAAAGGTCATTCATAGTTGATCGTTTAGTTTATTGCGCCCTAAATAACAAAGATAAAAATGCCGGTATGCAAGTAATCCAAGGATTAGTAGCAAAAGGCAACACTTCACCAAGTTTGGTTGAAGCATTATCGAATAATTATTTACAAAATGGCGATACGTTAACTGCCGAAAAAACAGTTCGTGAAGCTGTTGATAAGTCCGGAAATGCGCAAGAATATTTCCAACTATTGATGAATTTCTATATCAAGACTCGTCAGGAAATAAAACTAATGACCGATGTAAGTAAGCAAATTGAATTAGACCCTAATAATAGCAATTTGTACTACACCAGAGGATATTTAAACGAGATCAGCAATAATGGGAAAAAGGCTATCGAAGACTACAAGAAATCTGTAGAATTGGATCCTGCGAACTACAATGCTAATTTCAACTTGGGCTTGATGATCATGAAAATCGAAGGTAAAGAATTGTATGAAAAGAAAGCAGCGGCAACAGGAGCCAAAAAGAAATTAGTAGAAGAAGAGATCAAAATGACATTTGGCAATGCCAAGAAGTATTTGGAGGTTGCATTGAGTAACACCGAATATTCATTGACTGATCAAGTAAATATTTGTAAAGGATTAAAAACAGCTTGTTTGGAGATGTTGGATAACGATTGCGCAAAACGATATGCCGATTTGCAAAAGTCGTTGGAAGAGGAATTAGCAGCAGGCGGTAAATAATTCACTTATCGGAGAAAATAAGATCTTAAAAAAGAAAGAGCATCGCAATGGTGCTCTTTTCTTTTAATTTTTAATTTAACATAATGTAAATTATAAAACAATAATCTAGATTGACAATGTAACGTAAAGACACACGCCATTATAAATAATTTCACCCATAGGTTTAATTTCAACTATAAACTTATTTAGGACTACGGATTAATTTGAAAACAACAATCACTGAGGAACTCTTCTAAAGCGGAACTTTCCATAAGATTATTTGCATTTTATCTAGATATAATCATCTCAGCTAAGATTCTTTAAATCCATTTTAAGTAATAATCAAAGAAACCACTAGAAATCGAATTGCGGAAAATCAAAGAAATTTCAATACCAACGAATATCTATATCGAATAAATTATTATTGAATCGATAACTTCTGTAAACTCACTTTTACTCCTGGAAAGTCATTCGCAATAAATTCGACAATATAAATTCCCTTACTTACATTAGTAACATCCATTTTATTGAAACCTGTTTTCACCGTTGATTCTTTTATATCAGCACCATGCTGACTAATCAATCTAACAATACCGTTGTATTTCGAATTAATATCTATGTAGCTTGTGGCTGGATTTGGAGAAACTTGCACCTCAGTTTTAATGAAATTGCTAATATCCAAAGAAGTTAACGTAATTATTTCACTGGGATCAGACCAACAAATTTTATTTCCATAAGCCTGAGCATATAAAACCTTATATTTCCCATTTGAATTTGGCTTTACTTTATCACCAACGGCAATTGTTATATTGTTATCATTCAGCCAATAATACAGTTTGTTTTGTCCGATTTCCGCGAAATTTGGACTTATTAATGTCGCAATTAACGTGTCACTGCTCAACGATGCTTTAACCAATTTATTCCCAATTTTCTTAATTGTTATGGTATCCGATGTGTAAGTATTCCCATTACAAGTTAACTTGGTCAACTCGCAGAATATTCGTATCGAAGTATCGTATTGTCTATCCAATGTATAATATGCATCATTTCTTGTAGAATTTGCCAAAATTGAACCGTCTGCATTTTTCCAGTGGGTTGAAATATCCGAATTCTGAAATCCATTTCCTTTAGCTTCAATTTTTAACGTATCATTTTCACACAATACACTACTGTTAGCAACCAAATGTAAGTCGGTAATAACCGAATTATCTTTTACTTCCAAAATTTTCCAAAGTGTATCCGCTCCCCCATTAACACTCTGTACGATATGTGCAATTTGATATTTACCAGCTTGTTCAAAAATGATCTTAGTATTTTTAGAAGATTGGCTATACCCATTAACGTATTTAAAACCAATATTGGGTGTTATTCTCCATGAATATTTGATAGGATTATATTCCGATTTATCTGTAAATGATATTGTATCTCCCCCACAAATATTCACTTCTTTCGAAACGATAAAATCCGACATTGGTGTGGGATATTTCCAAGCATTGGAGATGAATGCACCTCTACCATAGGTGGTGGCAAAAATCATCGTATCTGAGGTTCTAAGTTGCAACGATGTAACTCTAACAAACCCCATGTTCTTCATAAGCGGCGTCCATACAATGGAATCACCCGTAAAATTTAAATTTTTCGTGCCGAAAACACCTATTTCCGTACCTATCAAAGCTTCATTTTTTCTAAATGGATTAAATAAAAAACAATAAACAGGTACATTAGGTAAATTTCCTTCTATATCTGTAAACGTAGTACCAGAGTCAATCGATACTACTACATTAGAAAAGGATTCTCCATAATTTCCATAAGTAACTGCCAATGTATCGTGATTGTTATTTAATGTAGAAACAGAAGTAATATGCCCGGGTTGATATTTACTTAAGAATTGAAATTGGGTGGATGTTGGTGTAACCTTGGCAAAATACATATCCCCATTATCTGCACCCATAAAAAACCCTTTTCTTGAAGAATTTACAACAGACTTAAATGCGGAAGCTCTTTCATTTCCCGTTGAAAATCTTGTCTTTGAAGAAGTTGCTGGTAATACATATTTACCAACAAAGCCGGGGTTATGAGAATAAATTATATACAGTTCCAATGGACTAGTTCCTTTAAATATTTCTGCTGGATTAATAAAATATCGAATACTGGTAGAATCGGGAGTAATGATCGTTTGTACTTTATTCTGGTTTAAATTGGCTAAAAAATATTCCCCCTTCTGTACTGAAATAAGTGAAATTGAATCATTATTTGGTAAAAAATATGAATATCCCCCATCCCCACCAAAAACCTCATTTATTGAATCGCTATTGGTTCTTAAATATTGAGTTCCATTATCCTGATTACCCAAAATATATTTATATACGTTCGGTTTATTAATCATGGAACCATGATAGATATCGGTAATAACCAATCCTTGGTTTAAATTTTTAAATGTAGGTTTCGATGATAAAAATATGTTTGTTGAATAGTGAAGACCTCCATCATTTCCGATTAACAAATTGTCCGAATTGGGTTCGAAAACAAGTGCGTGATAATCTGCGTGGAGCAGGTTACAGGGTGGACCTATTTGAGGATTAAAATAACGATTTGTCCATGCTGCTTTGTATTTCCAATTTACTCCTTTATTGCTTGATCCAAACAAATCTACGCCACCAATTAGTATTTTATTAGAATCAAGTGGAGACACCGCCATAATTAAATTATAAAATGCTTGACCACATCCAATATCTCTGCCACATTTGGGGTCATTACTGATAGGTTTATTTACAGATTTCCAGTTTACCCCATTATCATTTGTACTAATAATCGTATCTAAAATTAAATTATCTTTATTGGTAAAGGCTGCATAGATTATTTTATTGCCTTTTTGTCTATTTGTAGCTAATTCAACACGAGAATCGTATCTACAATTAAATGCCAAAGAGTATGTATATTTCAATTCTACCGTACCCACGGAATTAATTGTATAAATCCTTGCTCCACCTAAGTCACCCGTGGCAAAATAATTAGGATGCGATCCAAGCCATAAATTATTATTATTATCTAAGATAATATCATTAAAAACAACGGATTTCTGGTTGGTTGAATTAATGTAAATGGGAATTTTACGCCAAGTAAGTCCGCCATCTACACTTTTAAATAATCCAATATTTGAATCGTTATAATTACTTGCCCTCCCATCTTCAAAAATTGTATAATAGCCAGTTAATCCAGCTGCCAAGTAAATCGCATTGGTAGTATTCTCTTTTCGAGCAACTACGGTGGATATATTTAAAAATCTAGCGGTGCTATTCAATCTTTGGAACGACACCCCCCCATCAATACTTTTATAGACACCACCGCCATAACTTTCACCTAATTTAAAATCACCCGTAGCCACATACATGACTTTGGAAGAATCAAAAACGATAGTGGAAATTGAATTGGAAACAAATTGTGCCGATACATAAGTCCAAGTACCTCCATTTGATGCCTTGTAATTTGAATTATACCATAATCCTCCGGAACCTGTACCTACCCAAACTTTATTGTTATTTGATGGATCGATAGCAATGCAACTTATCCTACCTCCCACTTTAAAAGGGCCGACATTTGTCCATGGAAATGTGGAAGTACCAGGATTGGCGCGATTTCGAACAGTTTGATTACTTTTCCACTCTTCTTGAATTTGATCTTTTATTGAAAATAGAACTTCTGGCGTAGGACGTTGCTTTTTTACATCCATATTCATCAATGCCAAATCTCTAAAATAATCATAAGGAGCTTCTGCTTTCAACTTAGTGAAATTTCCTGTTGAATACTCTTTTTTTGAATTAGAAAGTGATTTTTCTAATTTCTTTTTTGCTTGTTTGTACTCCCTTATTTGTCGATTAGTAGTATGATTCTGAGAAAAAACAACTCCTAAACAAAGGAAAGTTAGAGCAAACGCAAACGAATTATTTCTATTGAACATGTTGATTTATATACTATTAGCGAATCTTGAATGCTAATATAAAGTATATATGCTCAATTTCAATAAAACGTTATCGATCTTAACATTAATGAGATATTATTATTTTCGAATTCAATATATTTAGCTTCATGTCGGAATATATGGAAACCATATAAACACCATTAACTATGTTATAATTCCTCAAATCAATTACGTTTTCCCCTGGTTTAATTTCCAATGATACCAAACATTTTCCATGCATATCATACACGTTCATGGAAGAAATACTACTTAATCCTTTAATATTAATTATCCCGTTAGAGATGGTTGGAAATATTATCAGACCATTACTTTGTTCTGTATAATATAAGTTCAAAGAATTAAAATTAATTACATTACTTGAATCGCTGTAACAGCCGTTCTCTAGGTAAACACAACGGTAATTTCCATTACTTTTAGCTTTAATGATTCTACCTCGTTCTACCTCCACCCCATTTTTAAACCATAAGTAATCCCCTGCTCCAACATTTTCAGCGGTTAACGTGTCCATGAATCTTGAAGTAGTTAATGATTTTGCCCCATAAATATTCTTAATCGTATCGGAAACCGTAACAATTTTTGGACTCACACAAAATTGCGAACTGGTAATAATCGCTTGATAAATATCTGATTTTATTGGCTTTAAACCCCACAAATTAGAGTCGGTAGTACCTGGTATTAACGTATTATTTTTTTTCCAACTGTATCCTAATAAATTTTTATTAAGATTGGTATCCGATTTAATAATTGCAGAAACTGAAAAAGTATCATTTATACAGTAAACAGTTTTACTACTGATCACATCTGCTGAAAATGAAATAGAATCGGTAACCTCAATAAAATCTTTTTTAGTTAAAACATCCAATCCCAGAGCATTGTTGGCTTCGAGGGAAATTTCATACTTGCCACCGCGAGTAAATTGAATTTTCGGATTTTGTGAACTATTGCTTGTTCCACTTCGAAAAACAACTCCCGAATCAGGAACTATGGTCCATTTCCAACTCGTTGGAGCGTTTAATGTTGAATCCTTAAAAGTTACAATTTCAGTAGCGCAAACTTTTTGTTTATCCGAGCCAAAAACAACGATGGGAGATTCTTTACTCCATGCATCTGATGTAAACACACCCCTCCCATGGGTAACTGCCATAATAGTACGATCATTGTTTCTGTATCTCAGTGCCATTGTTTTAACAGGACCCATACCGTTGTTGTAAGGCGACCAACTTACAGTGGTCGCATAAATATTTGAAGTGCCATAAATCCCCAATTCTGTAGCAATTAAGGCCTCTCCTGTTTTATTTGGATTCACCAATATCGACCAAACCGGCATGTTGGGCAAATTGCCATCTTTTACTGACCAATTTTTACCCCCATCCGGTGAAAAATAGACATTTGATACTCCGTAGTTTGATAATGTTACAAACAGTGTATCGGTTTCTTTGTGTCGGAAAATACTGCTAATATTTCCAGCATTAATTGTACCCGTAATATTTGTAAATGTTGGCGTTGTAATTGAAGCATCGTTGGTAATCACTATTTTTCCAGCATCGGTTCCTATAAAAATCATCGGTTTGCCAGTGGTTGATTTCGAAGCAAAAAATGCAGAAGCACTTCCGAGCGATGTAGCTCCAAAAGTAATGGTAACTGCTGAAGACGATAGATTACCAAGTTTATTACGGTAAATAGTACCAGCTCCTTTACCCGTGAATAATAGGTCATTAAGTGGATCTAGAACGGCTGGATTGATAAACTTCCCAGTTGTACCATCGTCAATGAGCTTGGTGAAACTCGACCATGAATTGGTAGTGCCAAAAAATTGATTGTACACATACGAGGCAACCTGTTTATTGTCGTTTAGCGATGAAATAAAGCAATATCCTCCATCTCCACCAGTTATTTGTAGTTTATCGTTTAACCCCGATGAAGAAAATGCATGAGTTCCGTTATCTTGGGCGCCAGCAATCATAAAATTGGAACCTTTTGTTTGTGATATATCGCCCCAATAGAATTGAGTAATTAAAAGTTCATTATTTCGTTGCACCAAACAATTGGAGTTGTTAGTTGGATTATTATTAATATCCGCTGAATAAAACACCCCACCATCGCAACCTACAAGAAGTCTCTTTCCATCGGAATTGAATTTCAAATCATGAATATCGGCGTGAACATAACTGCAATTTAACTGATCCAATCCGGGGTTATTACTCCATTTGCTTGCTTGTCCCCAGGTACTTCCTCCGTTGGAACTATAAAACATATCAATAGCACCACACACTAAAATAGTTGAATCTTTGGGATTTACGGCAATGATCCAATCATACCAAGCCTGATTTCTTGAGAAATCTGTTTTTGAAATTCCATTATCTGCATCCCTTGGTTTGGTCATTTTTTGCCATGTTACACCTCTATCCAACGACTTTACTAATGTATCGGCTTTACCAGATTTTTCAATCATCGCATACACTGCTAAATGATTGGGAGAAACTCCCAATTCCACTCTGGATGTGGACCCACCCGTGTAAGTGTAAGCAATAGAAAAGGTAGTGCCATTATCAGAATAAAGAATTCTCCCACCACCTTTATCCGTGGTACCGGTAGCTGAATTTTGTCTCGTACCAACCCATAATCGGTTATATGAATCTATTTCAAAATCAGCGGGTGCGAAATTGAATGACTGCCCGGAAGGTCGAATATTCAAATTGGTAAAACTACTTCCGCCATTCGTACTTCTATAAATTCCTGGTGTAGTTGCTCCTCCATGCCAAGTACCCGCAAACCACAAAACATCCACAGCTACATAAACTACAGATTTGCCCGCTTCATTTCTAACAACGATATCGTTCACATAATAATAACTTGCCGTATTGGTTAAATGCTGAAATGATCTACCCGAATCGGTGCTTTTAAAAATTCCATACCCACGCGAACTAGACGAAGTTGTACCCCAACCTTCACCGGTACCCACATACATAGTTCCAGGTTCATTTGGATCGAATGCGATACAAGTTACTGTAATATTGGCCCACAAATCAGAAACCGAAATCCATTTACTGGTGCTGGATGATATATCGTTATTATACCATAAACCACCTGTTACAGCACCTGCCCATACCTTTTTCCCAGAACTTACCGTAGGGTCAAATTCCACACACCTACTTCTACCTGCTAAATTATTAGGTCCACGTCTCTCCCACTGCGTTTTACTGCTACCCGGTTGAGCCCTTTGATTGACCGATTTGGAATTCAGCTTAACCATTTCCGAAAACAATACTTCCGGCGTTGGTTTGCCTAATATTGGATCCATGGTAGCCACATATTCCTGTATCCACCAACCCAAAGGAGTTTCCTCTTCTTTCCTTGGAGATATTAGTTGATTCGAGGTTTTTGAAAGATTACGATTTAATTTTCTTTCGGTTTTTCGAACAACTTTATGGTAATTAGGAATATTGGAAGTCTGACCCAATAACGTTGTTGAACACGCAATTGATAATAAAATGGTTAAAAGAGTAACTGGATACAGGTAGGAATATCTCATCCTAACAAAAATCGTTATTCTACCCAAGATTTCCAATAGTTGGGATCTTCCACATTCATCGCTTCTTGTGTTATCATCAAAGGATAAAAAGGATCAATCATAACGGCCAACTCTTTTGTTTCTTTTGCTCCGATGCTTTTTTCTACCGTTCCTGGATGCGGTCCATGTGGAATACCTTTAGGATGCAATGTAATCATACCTCGTTCTACATGTTTACGAGACATGAAATCACCATCTACGTAATAAAGAATTTCATCGCTATCAACGTTTGAGTGATTATATGGGGCTGGGATGGATTGAGGATGATAGTCATACATTCTTGGAACAAAACTGCAAATCACAAAGTTCCTACCTTCAAAGGTTTGATGTATTGGAGGTGGCATATGTAATCGACCCGTAATTGGTTCAAAATTATGTATGCTAAATCCAAAAGGATACAAATAACCATCCCACCCTATTGCATCAAACGGATGCGTTGCGTAGGTATACGGCCACAACATACCTTGTTTTTTGATGTAAACAAGAAAATCTCCATGCTCATCGTGTGTTTTCAAGTTTACTGGCAATTTGATATCTCTTTCACAGTAAGGTGAATGTTCCATCAACTGTCCTACCGAATTTTGATACCTTTTTGGAGGATAAATAGGACTCGGGGATTCAACAACCAGCAATCTATTTTCGGTGGTATTAAATTCTAATTGATAAATTGTTCCTCTAGGAATCACTAAATAATCACCATATTCAAATGATATTTCGCCGTAAAGGGTAAGTAATTTACCTGTTCCTTCGTGAACAAAAAGCACCTCATCTGCATCTGCATTCTTAAAAAAATAACTAGTAGTACTTTCTTTTGGTGCCGCTACACCAATATGTATATCGCTATTAAACAATAAAGTTTTTCGGCTTTCTAAATAATCTTTTTGTGCTGCAGTATTAAATGTAACAAAACTTCTATGCTGCATATTTTTTTCTACAGCCGCTTTCGGAGAAACATCGATTGGATTTCCCATTGCTTTTACCAATGTGGGTGGATGACAATGGTAAACCAACGAATAAACACTACTAAATCCTTCTGTTGAAACCAACTCCTCAGAATATAAACTTCCGTTGGATTTTCTAAATTGAGTGTGTCTTTTTGCTGGAATTTCTCCTGATTTATGATAAAATGGCATTGTGAATTATTGAATCAATATACTGCGAAATAAATAAAAAAACTTATTACATTGAAATTGATTTATGGATAGCCTAGTTTTCTCGGGCTTTTAGTAAATTTGAGACTGTGAAGAGAAAAGACTTTATTAAATCGGCGAGTTTGCTTTCTGCGGGTTTCATGTTATTTGATGAAACGAAAGGTGCCTACCATCTACTTCAAGAAAACAATAAAAAAATCAAGAATATCAATCCATTAGCTACTCAGAATACTATAGTTGTCATTTTAGGGGGCGGCATGAGATGGGAACTTGAAAATCAAGCAATTCAACCGTCGCAATTTCAAACCTATACAAGAGCAGCAATGCCTAATTTGTTTAAAAGTAACAATATGTCTATAAGAGACTTAGAATTACTACTTAAACAAACACTAAATCAAAAAATACTTTCAACCCCCCTTGAGTCTACTGGTAAATTAATACACAGAAACTCAAATCAAATTAACCATACTGACGCTGTATCACTCATTTTAGGTTTAAATAATACGGCTCCTTTTAAATCTGGTGGCACATTTACATTAGACGAGACCTCATCTTTTTACAAACAATGGATATTAAAGGCAAAAAGAAAAGATAGAATATACTACCATCACGATATACCTGGTAATAGTAGAAAGATTTTTGGAGAAAATGAGTCGGTTGATACAAAAATCAACCAGTATTTAATCCAACATGCAACTTCACAGCGTGTTATATCGGATTTCAAAAACTCAGAACCACTTCCTATGTTTGCAGAGGCATTGGGATACATACAGGAATTTAAACCCAAATTCACGGTTTTACATCCACGACTCTTGGATATTGCCCATTCGGATTTTCGACAAGCACTAATCAACATGAATCGCTTAGATTATTCAATTGCCTGGCTTTACTCACAACTTCAAACCGTAAATCCTTCCTTCTCCTTGAATACAAATTGGATAATTCTCCCAGACCACGGCAGGGATTATCAATCCAATGGAGTTTCAAAAAAGCTAGGATCCTTTGACCACCATACGATGGATGCAACAAATTGTTGGATGATTTTAAATGGACCGAAGATCAATGCCGCTTCCAGTATTCAAGATTTTCTTCCTTATCCGTTGAAGATGATCAATAAAACAAATGACAAGTATAGTGCTTTTTCAAATACGGATGTATTTAATACCATTGCTTCATTAACACGATAAGTTAGACTTAGTATATTTTAACAAAGTCTGTTGTGGGTTTAAAAGAATTTGCTAATCACCAATATTATTTCGAATGGGCGTCGTATTTAAACTCGATTCTCATGGATACCTATGTAGAACGGGCACAGAGTTTCGACAAAGACACACTGTATATTCAATTTGCAAAAAAGAATTTTCGTCAATGCATTGAATTTAAAATTTGCGATGGTTATTTGTTGATATTCAGATCGATAAAAGACCTAGCTTCAACTAATTCAAAAAAAGGACAACTTCAATTCAAAGAATTAGAAAATTCAAAGGTTCAAGGTGTTTATTCTATAAATCAGGATCGCCAAATGTTCTTTGAATTCAACTCAAAAAAACGATTATGGATTAAAGGGTTTGGTAAGTTCAGCAATATACTACTCCAGGAATTTAATTTGAATGAAGATTCTTGGCTCTCCAATCCTAGTGGAATTTTTAGATTAGGCAACAAATCTGATTGGGATTTTAACTTTAACAGTGAAATTGTTATTTCTACCACTACAGTTTACTCGGATGAATTACATGTAAACGGACGAATCGATCAATTAGAGGAAAATAGTTTAAGTGCTTTCCGAGAGTTCTTATTCCAATACCAGAAAAATAGCCGAATCAAACGATTGGAACACCGTTTACAGCAACTAAATAAGCTACTGAAAGAATCAAATCTTCGACTTGAAAATTTAAAATTTAAAAGAAGCAATAAAGAAATTGGCGATCTGATATTGGCGCATGCTCACTCACTAAAGCCTGGAATTAGCAAGGCATTAGTAACAGATTATTATACGCAACAACGGATTTGGATTAAATTAAATCCAGATTTAAATGCTGCTGATAATGCGAAAAAATACTATGGAAAAGCGAAAAACGAAATTATTGAATCGCAAAAGCTAGAAGAGAACATTCGCAACACCAAGTTAAACATTAATTCACTGGAAGTTGAATTAGCCAACGTTAAGGAAATTAAATCGTTAAGAGAATTAAAACCTCAAAAAAACGACAAAGTTGCAAAGAAAAACGACACATTACCGTATAAAGAATTGGTTATTAACGGATTTTCATTGTGGATTGGCAAAAATGCAAAGTCGAATGACGAATTACTAAGACTATCGTCAAAGAACGATCTATGGTTACATGCCAAGGACTTTACGGGTTCTCATGTAATTATTCGCAAGCGTGGCGTAGATTACCCAAAAGATCTCATTGAAGAAGCTGCTAGACTCGCTGCAATTAACAGCAAGGCAAAAACACAGTCGGTTGTACCAGTTATTTTCACCCTACGTAAATTTGTTTCTAAAATAAAGGGTGGACTACCGGGTCAAGTTTCCGTTCAAAAAGAATCGATCATCGATGTCTTTTTAAAATAATTCTCACTGAAACGATTCAAATTGATGTAACCCCAAATCCGAATATCTTCAATTAGTTAGTTTTATCTTTAACGTGTTTCCATCTTCTATGACTCCACAGCCAAGCAAACGGTTGTGCTTCTATTTCCTGTTGAGTATGTGCAGCGATCTGTTGTGTAATATACCCTTCTTCCGTATCTGCTGGATTTAAACACAGTGGCACGGTTGTAGCTCGATAATATCCTCTTTTCACCTTATAACTACTTAAATAGTAAACTGGCCAATTAAATTTCTTAGCTATTTTCTCCGTCCCCCACATAAATGCCGTTTCAGTACCAAAAAAATCCACCCAAGCGGCCGACGAACCGGAACTTGGGTTTTGATCGCCGATAAAGGCATTGCAGGTTACTAAATTTCGATTGGAGGTAAAAACACGCAATGTTTGTTCCATAGGTACCGGACTTGCTCCAAATTTGCTTCTAATTTTAAACATCAAGTAATCAAAACCGGGATTGCTTAGGGTTTTATATATGCATTGAATTTGTTGATTACAGGCTAATTGAGACATTAAGCAAATCCACTCCCAATTTCCACAATGACTCATAACAATTATACTATTTTGATTGTTTTTATTGAGTTCATCGTAAATATGCTGATCCAAATTCAACATTCTTTTTTTCATTGAATCCGATGAAATTGACAATCCCTTGATTGTTTCAACGAAAAGATCACCCAAATGACTGTAAAATTGTTTTTCGATGGATTTTAATTCTTGGGCTGATTTAGTTTTAAAACAACGCGACAAATTCTCTCTTACGACTTTAATACGGTACTTCAATACTCGATACAATAAAAAAGAAAGAAAATCTGAGATCCGATACAACACGAAAAACGGTAATACTGAAATCAATTTCAGCCAAGGCCAAACAAGTATAAAAAACCAAATACTCGGCTTTTTAACTTCGTGTCGTTTCATAAATTATTAAATTACAACAATTTAAATTAATTCACCTCTACAGATAATAGAAGGTCTTACCGGATTCTAATACTGAAACGGATTTCAACATCAGTTGTATACAGCTTTCTACGTCATCTTCATGTACCATTTCCACGGTAGTGTGCATGTATTTCAATGGCAGAGATATTAATGCTGATGCTACTCCCATACCGGAATATGCGAACGAATCTGTATCCGTCCCTGTACTTCTACTAACCGCATTGCGCTGAATGGAAATTTCATTTTCTTTAGCAACACCAATAATCCACTGCAACAAATTATTCTGAACAGCGGGTCCATAAGTCACCACAGCACCTTTTCCGGATTTACAATCACCCTGTATTTTTTTATTGTACAAGGGTGAACAAGTATCGTGTGTTACATCCGTAATGATTGCGACATCGGGTTGCAACCTTCTAGAAATCATTTCAGCTCCTCTTAAACCAATTTCTTCCTGAACGCTATTAACTACATACAATGTAAACGGCAAGTCAATATTTTGTTCCTTAATATGTCTGGCCACCTCAGCAATCATAAAACCACCCATTCTATTATCCAAAGCTCTGCCAACAATATATTTTTCATTTAGCCAAAACACATCTGCTTCGAACACTGCCACGGCACCCACGTGTACCCCCATTGCTTCTACTTCAGCCTTGGAAGAGGCACCAATATCAATGAAAATATTCTCTTGTTTTGTTTCGGGGTTTTTGTCAACCCGCACGTGTATTGCTGGCCAACCAAAAATCCCTTTTACAATATTTCCATTTTCGCAGTGTATATTACACCTCATCGAAGGTGCGATTTGAAAATCACTTCCGCCATTTCGAATTACATAAATATATCCATCATCCGAAATATAATTTACAAACCAAGAAATCTCATCTGCATGTGCCTCTAAAACCACTTTATAGTCTTTACCAGGATTGATCACACCTACGGCCGTACCATAGGTATCTACAAATGATTCATCGATATAAGGACGCAAATATTCCAACCAAATTTGCTGACCAGAATGTTCAAATCCTGTAGGAGAAACATTATTCAAGTATTGCTCTAAGAAATTTTTTGACTCTTTTCTCATAATATCCAAATTTAGGGATTGTCTTGATTGAGTGTTTAACACATGCATTAAAATTATCCCAAACTAATCAACCATAAAAATAATGTAGTATTGATTTAATCAATTATCAGGTTTTCAATCGTTTAACTTTAGACGTGATTTTAGACGATAAAAATATTCGATTTTTTTATTCCGATTGCTTGTTTTCATCAACGTTATTACTATCTTTGCACTCCCGTTCACAACGAAAGAATAACAATTCGCGTTGCACATTTAATGGAAGTTTAGCTCAGTTGGTTCAGAGCATCTGCCTTACAAGCAGAGGGTCGGGGGTTCGAATCCCTCAACTTCCACCAAAAGCTTCAAAGAAATTTGAAGCTTTTTTTATTTAAATAGTTCCTTTAAAGTTTATAATTTGGAATTTTATTCAGTACAATACCTTTTCACTTCTGATATTGTATAATTTCAACCTGCTGTTAAAGTCAATTTATCTCAAATATACGCTTAAGAGAATCAATCATCAATATTGGCAATCTTTACCAATTTTGTAAGATTTAAAATAGCTATTTTCTTCCCCTCCAATTGTAACACGCCTTCATTTTTCAATTCACTCAAAAGTCGTATGGTTGTTTCTGTAGCAGTACCCACAATATTGGCTAATTCTTCTCGTGTGATTTTCAAATCTATCGTTTTACCATCATCCTCAAAACCATAGGTCTCTTTAATAAACAAAAGGGCTTCTGCTAACCTTTCACGAACTGGTTTTTGAGCTAAATGGGTAATGCTTGTCTCTGCTTTTCTTAAATCATCGCTTAACAACTTCATTATCTCCATACTGAGTACGCCGTCCTTTTGCAACACTCCCATAAACAATTCTTTGGGAATGAAACATATACCCGAATCCTCCATAACTACCGCCGAAGCACTGTAACGATCCCCACTCAATAATGCCCTGTACCCCATTAAATCGCCCGGCTTTATAAGTCGTAAAATTTGCTCTTTTCCGTCCTCTCCCAGTTTCACTAATTTAATCTTGCCACGATTTACACAATAAATTCCCAAGGGCCTTGAACCTTCATGAAAAATAATTTGACCCTTCTTATAAGGTGTACAAACTTTTTCATCGTTGATACTGTCCATTGTGTCGTTTTCTACTCTACAAAAAACTGAGGTAAATCGCTTTTTACAATTTTGACAATCAACGGGTTCGTGCGAAAAAGACATAATAAGCTATAATAAGTTATAACCAAAAATAAGAAGAATTAGACAAAATCCATACAAGCCAATTAAAAAATTAAACGAAATGAATGGATATCCCTCAATATTAATGTCTGGGACGGCAACAATTTTCTTTGGGACTTTTACTGCTAAAATCTGGAGATAGAAATGGTACACCTAGGCCAGCCCCACGAAGCAAAAAAAGAACCGCCATGATCAACAACCACCAGGAGGAAATCACAGAAAACAAACGAGTCAATTTCAGTTTTATTGAATTTGAAATCATAGAAACAGTAATCATCATGGGAATGGTTGCTACACCAAAGCCAAACATAAATACTGCAGAATCAATTGTTTTACCCGAATTAAGCGATGCCAATAATGCCGAGTACACCAGTCCACATGGCAATAAACCATTCACTATGCCTCCACTTATCATAGATCCTATACTATCAGAACCAAGAAGTTGGGGGATTTTATTTAAGAATTTAAATGAAAATAAATTTGGTATTGAGAGTTTTACCGACAATTTATTGAGTATCCATGCAATTAAAAATACAAAACCTATAAACAAACTAAACTGTTGTTGAAATGGTTGAATATCTACAATTTGAAATACCAATCCTACTAAAATCCCAAGAATTGAATAGACCCCTGCCCTGCTTAAATGATACACCAATGAGGAAAGAAAGGGATTTTTCTTACCTGTTCCTACCAATAATGCAAATGGACCACACATCCCTAGACAATGCAAACTTCCCGGTAGACCAATAAAAAATCCGAGTACAAATGCTTCGGTCATATGTTATCTCAGGTATTCAATTTCAGAAAAATACTGTTCTTTGTCAATCGACCACGAAATTTTTAAAATGTATTTTGCCGATTTTAGTGCCGATAAATCAACCTTAATAGATGAGTCCGGACAAGCGGAAAAAGATTTAATCGGAATTAAGGTATCAAATTCTTTTTTTATTGGACAATAAGCAAAAATACTTCCTTTAAATTTTTGATTCATACCGGTAGGTATTACAACACGCTGAATACTTGTGGATTGCTCAGCGAAAGGCACCAATCCTTTCTTGTTAGCATTGTTTTTAGCGTCTAATTGCGATGAAAATTCCTTTTCTCGCTGATAATAGTCTACATCTACTACTTCAAACACTTCCTGGGTACTTCGATAAACCAAATAACCCATTCCGAAAACGAAGATCACATAAACGATTACAATACTTTTACCCCAATTCATAAATTAATTTTTTATAGGAGATATAAACGAAGTTTTTGTTGATTCTATAACATTATCGCCGTCCTTAAGAATCAATCGAACAGCGCTTTTTCTTTCGTGCAAGTTTTTAGGATTGACAACAATGAAAAAAGTATATTTAACGACTTCTCCAACAGGAGATTTTAACGAACCCGTATTCCCCACCCATTCAATTCTAGCATCAAGTGGTTCTTCAATGGCAATGCTTAAATCTCCAAAGTCTTTGTGACTTTTATTTAACAGCATCACATTATACAAATTAGATATCTCACCATTGGGTCGTTTAGAATAAATCTGGCCACTCACTTTTCGAACCTCCATGTCGACTGTTTTTCGCGTTGATAAAATAGCAAACCAAACACCTAACAACACTAACAGGACGGCAATGTATGCTTTTAATCTAGCAGTAATAATAAATGGTTGGTTTTCCTTTATTGTTGATTCAGATGCATATCGAACCAGCCCTCTGGGTTTATTCAAATTATCCATGATTAAATCGCATGCATCGATACAAGCTGTGCAATTGGTACATTCTAATTGTGTACCATTTCGAATATCGATTCCGGTTGGACAAACACGAACGCACAAACCACAATCTACGCAATCCCCAAGATTTGAATAATCGGAATTCTTTTTTTGCTTACCCCGAGGTTCACCCCGAACATAATCATAAGCAACAACAACCGAGTGTTTATCCAATAACACTCCCTGAAGCCTACCGTATGGACAAACTACGGTACACACTTGCTCTCTGAACCATAAATAGACAAAAAAGAATACGGCCGAAAATACAATCATTGCAACCAATCCCTTTACATGCACGCCTATGGGATCTTTGATGATTTCAAATAACGCATCCGAACCAATAATATAAGCTAAAAAAGTATTTCCTATTAAAAAAGACACAATATAAAACACCACTACTTTGAGACCTTTTTTTCGAATTTTCTCCCAATTCCAAGGCAACGCATTCAATTTAGTTTGTTTATTGGCATCACCTTCAATCCAGTATTCAATTTTCCGAAATACCATTTCCATAAAGACGGTTTGTGGACAAGCCCATCCGCAGAATAATCGACCAAAAGCCACTGTAAATACAATGATAAAAACGATAAACAATATCATCGTAATACCAAATAGGTAAAAATCTTGGCTCCAGAAAACAAAGCCAAAAATCACAAATTTTCGTTCTAAAATATTCAATAAAATAAAAGGCTCGCCCTGGAATTTTACCAAGGGCAAGCCGAAAAACAACACTAAATATAGAATAGACAAATAGGTTCTAGCATTATAAAATCTGCCTGATGGCTTATAAGCAAATACCCACTTGCGCTTTCCAGTTTCATCGATGGTTGAGACTCGATCCCTAAAAGATTCGTCGTCCGAAGATTTCATGATTAAGATATTAAGTTAAATAAATACTAAAACGATTTTACTTTACAGATATATTGGTTGAATCTGCAACTTGAGTACTGCCGCTGTTGGCCTCGCCATCATAGAGTTCCCCTTTTGGTGGCTGTCCGCCAACAACGGGTTCTTTAATACTTTTTATGTATGTAGCTACTTGGGCAATTTGCTTATTTGATAAAACATTTCCCCAAGCAATCATGCCTTTTTCAACAACACCGTATCGAATGGTTTTAAAAACATTTTTAATATCACCCCCATGAATCCAATAGTTATCTGTTAGGTTGGGTCCTGAATTGGGCATTCCACCTGCATTATCCGCATGGCACGCTTTACAATTGGATTCAAAAATCGATCTACCATCGGCAATCATAGATGCATCTTCTTTAAATTCGATGGTATTCTCATCCACTCTATCGCCTTTTTTAGCGAGAACCGCTTTTAATTCGATTTCCGCTTTCTTCAAATCGTTTTGTAACTCTTCGTAAGACAAGGGAGCTGTTCCACTTACGTGGTATCTCCAAAGGTAAATACCAGCGAATACGATTGTGATATAGAATCCATACAGCCACCAAGGAGGTAACGCATTGTCCAATTCTTTAATACCATCGTAATTATGATCTAATTGAACGTCTTTTTCCTTTTCTATGGAAACGGATTTGTTAAACCAATCCCACCAAGCGTTTGTTTTAGGTTGAATGGATTTTTCTTTTGCGGGTAAAACCATCACCTTTAACCAATACGCAAAATATAGAATAATTAAAAGTTCAAAGAAAATTACGGATAAAAGTATCAAGTTCAGTGCCTCTTCGGATAAGTGCCAATGCATATCACCTTGATTCGTTTGAGCTTGTGTTATCCCCGCAATCATAAAAGCTAAAATCATCGAAAGAGATTTCTTTGCTTTAATTTTGTATATAGCCACTTTCCCAACTAAAAGACCTAAAATAATGGCCACTACTCCCAATGCGGCCGCTGTAACCATCAGTAACCAGGGCACATTTTGATTCGCTCCAACGGATTTAATCACCGAATCTGCCACTGCTACAGAATCTACTTGGGCATTCAACAACATTGGAAATGCAAGTAATACTATTAAAGGGTATTTTTTTAAATTATTGAATTTCATAGTTTTAATCGTTGTTATTTAAAGGTATATTTTTAGCTTTTTCAAGGTATGATTTATTGGTTTTAAATGTTAAAAACAATACCAATCCAAACACCAGTACAAAGAGCATCAACGAGATCATTGGATAAACTTGTACACCCGAAATCGTCTTCAAATAATTAATAAATTTCATAATATATTGATTTAATGCGTTGGAACACTTCCAACTGGAGCAGCTTTAATGTCGGTTCCGATTCTTTGTAAATACGCAATAAGAGCCACCATTTTTGTATAAGTCAAATCCTTAACACCCTCAAGCTCCATGGTTTGTTTTACCAAATCACTTTTCATCAAATCGGCAGTTATCTCTTTAGCTTGCTTATCTAGATCTTGATTTGCTTGATTATGATAACCTTTTTCATACGGTACGCCCAAGGTCTGCATTGCTTTAATCATTTTGGGTGTACGCATTATGTCTATACCAGAGGTTAAAAGAAATGGATATCTGGGCATAATAGATCCATCGGAAATTGCAGATGGTTCATACATATGGTTAAAATGCCAATCATTGCTATACTTTTTTCCAACTCGAGCTAAATCGGGACCTGTTCTTTTACTTCCCCATTGAAAAGGGTGATCGTAAACAAATTCACCCGATTTGGAGTATTCACCGTATCTAGCTACCTCATCTCTAAACGGTCTAACCATTTGTGAATGACAGGTATAGCAACCCTCGCTGATATAAATATCTCTACCGTGTAATTCTAAAGGAGTGTAGGGCTTAACCGATGTGATGGTAGGTATATTTTCTTTTACTAAGAAAGTTGGAACCATCTCAATTACCCCCCCAATGGCAACAGCCACTAAACTTAACACCAATAATTGAATGGGTTTGCGTTCAATCCAACGATGCCAGTGTTCTCCTTGATGACTTTCGATTTTCACCAATGCAGGAGCTTCTGCGGCTTCCTCCTCAATGAATTTACCCATGGATACAGTTTTCCATAGATTTATTACCATCAAAATTCCACCGATTAAATACAACAAACCGCCAACCGATCTCATTTTATACATCGGAGCAATCATATCAACTGTTTGCAGAAAGGTGTATTGCAGCTGTCCTTCATCGGTAAATGTTTTCCAGTTTAAACTCTGGGTAAAACCTGCCCAATACATGGGAACCGCGTAGAAGACAATGCCTAACGTTCCCAACCAGAAGTGTGCATTAGCCATAGAGTTAGACCAAAGCTTGGTACCAAACATTTTAGGAATCAACCAATACAATACAGCAAAAGTTAAAAATCCATTCCAACCCAATGCACCAACATGCACGTGTGCTATTGTCCAATCGGTAAAATGCGATATTGCATTAACGTTTTTCAAACTCAACAACGGACCTTCAAAGGTTGCCATACCATAAGCAGTAATTGCAACCACCATGAATTTTAATACTACACTATCTCTAACCTTATCCCAGGCGCCTCTAAGTGTAAGTAGACCATTAATCATTCCACCCCAAGACGGAGCAATTAGCATAACGGAAAATACGGTACCTAAACTTTGAGCCCAATCTGGTAACGCTGTATATAATAAGTGGTGAGGACCTGCCCATATGTAAATAAATATCAATGCCCAAAAGTGAATGATTGACAATCGATAGGAATAGACAGGTCTTTCTGCAGCCTTAGGCAGAAAATAATACATCAAACCCAAATAAGGAGTAGTTAGAAAGAAGGCTACTGCATTGTGTCCATACCACCATTGAACCAAAGCATCCTGAACACCCGCATACCAACTATAACTTTTCATGAAAGTAACTGGAATTTCGAAGCTGTTTACAATGTGTAGCATTGCCACGGTCACCCAAGTTGCGATATAAAACCAAATGGCTACATACAAATGACCTTCTCTGCGCTTCAGAATTGTACCAAATAGATTGATACCGAATACAACCCAAATCAACGTAATGGCGATGTCTAATGGCCATTCTAATTCGGCGTACTCTTTACCTGTAGTATAACCCATCCAAAGCGATAACGCACCAAAAACAATGATCAATTGCCATCCCCAAAAATGGATTTTACTTAACGCATCGCTAAAAATTCGCGCTTTACACAATCGTTGTATTGAGTAGTAAACGCCCATAAAAATACCATTTCCAACAAAAGCAAAAATTACGGCATTGGTATGAACGGGCCTCATTCTACCAAAGGTTGTAGGTGCCCAATCGAAATTAAACACGGGAAAAGCAAGCTGAAGGGCTATGAGTAGACCTGCTAAAAATCCAACAATGCCCCACAAAACGGTAGCATAAGCAAACCATTTCACTACTTTGTTGTCGTACGAGAATCGTTCCATCTGCATGATAGTACTGTATTATTTGTTAGTTTTATTTTTTGAAAAATGTAATTCAGAATCATTTAATAATCGAAAACCATCCCCTTCCAAATCTTTATATTGGCCCGACTTTACGCTCCATAGATAGGCTACAAGAAAACCGCCAGCCACAAAAATGCTGCATACCATTAGGATCAAAATCACTTCCATTTTGGGGATTAATTATTGATCCAAAATTCTCGTTTACATGCTCCTAAAAAAATGACATGCCTCAACGAACAATATGATTTTTATCACCTTTTTAACCAATACCCCCAATTGGAGGCTACATACGTAAAAATCACTATGGAAATGGAACTCACGGGCATTAAGATTGCCGCAATTAAAGGATTTAACGAACCGGAAACCGCAAAACTCAAACCTACGATATTGTAAACAATACTTATTGCAAAACTCCACCAAATTACCCTTTTGGCCCGTATTGCTAAACCCCATAATCGATGCAATTGATTTAAAGAACTTCCAAGAATAATGGCATCACTACCAGGGGTAAAAAACCCAACATTTTCCGTAACAGCAACACTGAAGTTCGCTTGTTGCATAGCAGCTACATCATTCAGCCCATCGCCTACCATCATTACTTTTTTACCCATTAATTGCAATTGTGCGATATAATCTTTTTTCTCATGTGGTTTCACCTCAAATTTGACTGGAGTTTTGTGGGGAATTAACTGTAAAAGTTGACTCTCTTCCGAAGAATTATCACCACTAAGTATTGATACAGTGGCTCGCTTCCCTACTGCATTTATCATACCTTCAAGGTTCTGTCGGTATCTACTTTTAACCATAAAAACCCCTAAAATTTTGTGATTAATTCGAACCCAAATTTCACTCCCCCCTAATAAATTAGCCGAATCTATTAATCCTGATTCACCAACCGAATAGTTTTCACTCAAGCCAACAAACGATCGATTGCCAAGTAGAATCTGTTCGTTGCTTGATTTAGCACGAACACCCTGACCATTTACATTTTCAACATTTTCCAGCGGCACCTGTGCCCTATCCAAGAATTTTGAAATTGACCTAGCAATAGGATGAATACTTTCCTTTGACACAGCGGCTACTAAATCAAGTTCCTCATCGGATAAGTCCTTCCCTGAATATTGAATATCAGGATGTGTAGTATCGGTTAATGTTCCTGTTTTGTCAAAAATTACCACATCGGAATTACGCCATCTTTCCAACGTTGTTGCATTTCGAATATAAAGTCCATGTCTAGCTAATGCCGATAATATGTGACCATTGGTAAATGTTACACTTAACAACAATGCACATGGGCAGGCCACAATTAATATTGAGGTAACTACGTGTAATATTTGAGAAGAATCTTTGTATAACCAATAAAATGCTGCTGTAATCGCTATTAAAAAGAGTCCAACCGTAAACCATTGCGAAGCTATGTGGATGTATTGATTTTCATCGGTCTGAATAGGAATTTCCAATTTGGCGGATTCATTTTCCTTAGCCGATTGATTCCACAGAGACACCAAATAACCCTGTGCTACGGTTTTTTGAGCTATAAGTCTAATGGAAGTCCCCAACTGTCTACCACCGGCGTAAAGCCATTCACCTTCATGAATCGTTACGGGGGTACTCTCCCCAGTTACAAAACTATAATCAATTACAGCTAGCCCACTGGCTAGAATCCCATCGCAAACAATAATCTCTTGGTTGTGAACAATTATCTCATCACTAATTTTTATTTCACTAATAGCAACTTCTTGTTCTTTCCCAGCATTCCAAACATGGGCACTTAAAGGAAAATAACTGGAATAATCGCGTGAAAACGATAGATTTTCGTAAGTTTTGTCTTGTAAGTATCGACCCAACAACATAAAAAACACGATTCCTGATAATGAATCGAAATACCCGGGACCCGATTGTGAAGTAATTTCATAAATACTCCTAGTAAATGTAATTACAAGGGCTAACACTATAGGAAGGTCAATGGTTAAATATTTCTTTTTTAAACCACCCCATGCAATTGCATAAAACTCTTGAGCCGAGTAAAAAAATACAGGAATTGATAAAATGAAATTAAACCACTGAAAGTATACCCCCAAGCCATCAACATCTTTACCCCAATCGAAATACTCTGGGAAGCTCATTAGCATAATATTGCTAAAAGCAAATCCGGCTACTCCTAATCGATAAAGTCGCTTATTTCGTACAACCCCATGTTTTGAATCCGCATTTTTAACATCGCTCAAACTAAAGTAGGGCTCATACCCTAATTGACTTAACGATATCGCTATTTCCTTGGCGGTTATGGCCGATTTTACGTAGGATATCGAAAGTTCTTTCTTGGTGAAATTAAGTTGCGCCGAAGAAATATTGGGATTAATCCTGTGTAGATTTTCCAATAAATACAAACACGAGCTGCAATGTATTTGAGGTAAGTAGAATGTTAATTTTCTTAATTCGGGTCCATCGAAAGTCAACAATGGCTGCAGTAATTGCTCATCTTCTAAGAAATTGAATTTGGCGTAATTTTCACTGACAGCCTGTACATTATTACCTGGTTGATTATTTAAATCGTAGTACTTACAGAGGTTGTTTTTATTGAGAATATGATAAACATTTTTACAACCGTTACAGCAAAATTCATGTTCTTCATACACTATGGCATGACGGGTTTTTACACCGCAATGAAAACAGCTGGTTACCGTTGATGTTTTTTGATTGTCAATAACCATTTTACACTAATTAATAAAAATAGAATTGCCTAACTGACTATAAATCAACGGAGAAAGTGTTAATTCTTGAAAATTATTGTATTCGATGAGGTAAGAATAAAACTGAAATAAAGACTTACAACTTTTTAACTTCGATTCTGTCCAACGTGATTTCGACATAAAATTATTACACAAACTTTTTAATTCCAGTGTTTGATTGATCACCTTCCTTCTTTTGGCCGATACTCGCTCAAATGAATTCATCAATTGATTATTTTCTTCCTCCTGAATTTGAGAACAATCACTTACCAATTTTAATTTGGGTAAAAAAACAGTCAAATCCATTTGTTGCAGCATGGTTAACTCCGATTGCAATTCACTTAAAATATCTAGGAATCGCAATTCTTTTTCATCACTTGCCGCCAATACCATTGCATCTATGCTTAATTGACGGATGGACGTTTCTAATTGCGGATAAAAGATGGTCTCTAACTGAACCACTGCTTGCACTAATGTCAAATTCTTCCTTAAAAACATGTAATAAAAACGATAGCAAATTATTTACTAGACTATAAAATTTCTATGACATAGATTGTGTAATTGCATGATATTTATCATATTATAAAACAGAAAACTTATTGGCTATCATCGCAATAAGACTATTTACTATTGATATCCATTTTATAATTACGATAAAACAATTAATTACATGTATTATCGTATATTTGCAATGAGCAATAAATACAGTAATGGTTAAAAGAGCACAATTCAACTCAGCATTAGAAGAAATTTCGGAGGTAACAAAAGCTATGGGGCATCCGGCAAGAATCACCATCTTAAAGTATTTAATGTCTGAAGGTCCGAGCACATGCCAGCAAATCGTTGATCATTTACCCTACAGCCAAAGTACTGTTTCTGGCCATCTTCAAAAACTAAAAGAGGGCGGATTGATTTCAATGAAAAGCCACAAAACAAGCAGTATTTACGCTTTTGACGTGAAACAACTTCAAAAAACGCATAATGATATTGCTGAATTATTTGGATTAATTGTTGAGGCGAAAGAAAAAAAACAGCTATCTCTGTTTTAGGTCAAACTTTTTTTAGCACAACAAGGTTTATTCCTTGATTATGGAAATTATTGACGATTTAAAATGGCGTTATGCAACAAAACGCTATTCGGATATCCGTGTAAATGAAAAAGCTTTATCAACTATACTTGACAGTATCGTATTAACCCCTACCTCACTAGGTCTTCAAGCTTTTGAAGTATTGGTTTTAGACAACGATAATCCGTTGAGAAAATCACTATTATCGGCTTGTAGCAATCAACCCCAAATTACGGAAGCTAGTCATATAATCATCTTTAATGCATGGAAATCTGTGACAATTGATGATATAGAGGCTTACATGCAAAGAATTTCAGCTACCCGCGGCACACCTATCGAAAAATTGGATGGATTCAAGTCAAATATTATAAAATTCACCAGTGGTATGTCTGATCAACAACTATTTTCTTGGTCATGTATGCAAACCTACATTGCTCTAGGAATAGCAATGACCACTGCGGCTTCATTGAAAGTTGATACCACACCCATGGAAGGTTTTAATCGCAAAGCGGTTGATGATATAATCAATTCATCGAATGACAAATTATCATGTTCGGTTATTCTTGCCATTGGATATCGCGATTCTGAAACTGATTATTTAGCTAATTCAGAAAAAGTTCGAAAGCCTAAAAGTGAATTAATAAAATTTGGATAACCTTTTAACGGGTCATTAACAATACAGCGATTCAAAACTGCTGTATAACAAAACCCGTCATTAACTTAGGTTCTATCCAAGTACTCTTTGGGGGCATGGTCAACTGTTGATCGGCAACCTGCATTACTTGCGCAAACGTATTAGCAGGTAGTACGAAAACAAAGTCGGCTTCCCCATTATTGATTTTTGCTTTTATTGTATGAATCGGGGTATCGCCTCGTAAGAATGAAATTCTATTGTCTGTTTTACTGTCGTATAAACGGAACACAGGACCTAAAATCTGTTTTTCGAGTTGAGTTACTTCTAATTCATCAACTGCATTGTGTTTAGAAGTTAATGAATGAAATAGATTTATTTTATAATCTCCTTGTTTTGTGATTGCTATTATTTCACCGGAATTCAAATCACAATCTTCATTATCCGTTAACTCGCATTTAGAATATTGAAGTCCCAAATTTGAAATTTCCAATTTAAAATCAATGGTTTCATTAAACTTCAAAATTCGATAAAACGATTTTATCGATAAGTCCTCCTGGTTCATCACCAACGACATTACCCCTTTGGAATAAGACCAATTGTGTTTTCTTAAATATTTTGACGCTGCTGCAAACCTGTGATGTCCATCGGCAATATACAATGAACCTAATCTATCTATTAGTTTAAGAATGTCAGAATAATTATTTTCCTCAAATTCACCCCGTAGTTGATGTATAAATCCATAATTGTCTGTTACCGAAATAAGTGGATCTTCCGAATATTTTTCAGACATCAACCCGATCAACTCTGAATTAAATTTATTTGCTAATAATACCGGTTCTGCCATTGAATCCAGAGCTTCCAGATGATCAACCAATCTATTTTCTTTACCTTCCAGTGTATTTTCATGTTTTTTGATCAATCCACTAAAATAACTATCGGCTGTAATTCCAACGACCCACCCCATTAATAATTGTTGAGTTTGCGGTTGAAATTGAGAATACAAAAACACACCTTTGGGTAATGACTTTAATACATTGTTCTGTAATAATGTCATTAAATTATTACTACTTGCTTCTAAAAATTCTACCGTACCTGGTAAAATTGAATCATCCAGAAACTGAGGCTTTACCACACGAATGAAGGAGTTGGGATTTCTTATTGCCAAATCTCGCAATTCGTTTTCAGGCAGTTTCCCAGATCCATAGGTTGAAACTGAATCCTCAAATCCATTAGCTGCAATCAAAGTCCTTAAAGGCAATGACTTTAACACAATACGCTATTTAAAAAATGAAATGATTTTTTCAGCTAATTCCAATCCAACACGCTCTTGAGCCTCGGCCGTAGAAGCACCGATATGCGGAGTTAGTGAAGCATCTTGTATCCCTAATATGGTAGTATTCACCGGAGGCTCTTCTTGAAAAACATCAAAGCCAATTGCCGATAAATGCTTATTATTCATAGCATTCAAGACTGCATCTTCATTTACAACCCCACCCCTTGCGCAATTAATTAGAATGGCACCTTTTTTCATTTTTTCTATTTCTGTTTTACCGATAACCTCAGTACTTCCTGGCGTATGTACAGAAATAAAATCTGCAGTACTCAAAATTTCATCCATACCCAAACCTTTTAAGGTAATTTGAAAGTTATGGTTTTGATAAGGTCTTGCCAAAGCTATGGTCAAATCAAATTCTCGCTGTTTATAGTCATAAACCAACACCTCCATACCTAAACCTATAGCCATTTTTGCAACTTCTTGACCAATTCTACCAAATCCTATGATGCCCAATTTTTTACCGGTCAGTTCAAAACCTTCTGAATAATGTTTTTTGAGGTCTTTGAAATTTGATATCCCATTTTGAGGCATTTCTCGGTTGGATAAATGTAGAAATCTTGCCAAAGAGAACATATGGGCAAATACCAATTCAGCAACCGAACGACTTGAAGCGTTTGGAGTATTAACTACTGGGATGTTTTTTTCACCAGCAGCCTTGATATCGATATTATCGAGTCCTACACCTGCCCTCGCAATTAATTTCAAATTGCTATTATCGATTATATCTTTGGTTACTTTGGTAGCACTTCTAACTATAATAACATCAAATTCACTGATTTTTTGCGCTAATTCGTTTTGCGCAATTTTATCCGTAATTATTTGAAATCCAGCAGCTTCTAAGAGCAATTTACCGGCGTTGTCGATTCCGTCATTCGCTAAAATTCTCATTTCGATATTGATTAAGCGAACGATTCCATAACATTAACCAAGGCTTTCACGCTTTCCAAGGGTAAGGCGTTATATAATGACGCGCGGTATCCACCTACACTACGATGACCTTTCAATCCACTTAATTGCGCTTCTTTGCAGGCAGCATCAAATTTATCAGCTAATCCTTCGAATTCTTTTTCAAAAACAAAAGTTACATTCATTTTTGAACGATCCTCAACAGCAGTAGTACCTCTAAAATAAGGACTATTGTCGATCGCTGCATATAACGTAGATGCTTTTTCTTCGTTGCGTTTTTCCATGGCCGTTAACCCTCCTATTTCCTTAACCCATTCGAGATTGTATTTGGAAACTAGGATAGGAAACACGGGTGGCGTATTATACATACTTCCGTTATCGGCATGAATTTTATAATCCATCATCGTGGGTATATGTCGATCGGCTTTCTTACCGTACATATCTTTTCTAATGATTACCAATGTAACGCCAGCAGGTCCCATGTTTTTCTGCGCACCAGCATAAATCATAGAAAACTTATTAGCATCAATCGGTCTAGAAAAAATATCAGAACTCATATCACATATCAATGGCACTTCACAGGATGGGAATGATTGTAATTGAGTACCGTATATGGTATTGTTTGAAGTGCAATGAAAATAATCCACGGTAGCAGGTATCTCGTAATCCTTTGGAATGAAGGTATAATTTGAGTCTTTTGAAGACGCTAAAACATTTACATTTCCATATCCCTGCGCTTCTTTAATTGCCCTATTGGCCCAAGTTCCCGTATCGGTGTAGGCTGCTGTAGTTTTAAGAAAGTTAAGTGGGATTTGGAAAAACTGAGTAGAAGCTCCGCCTTGCAAAAATAAAACATCGTAATCTTGCGATATACCGAGTAATTCTCTAACTAAATTCTCAGTCTCAGCCATTACCGCTTCAAATTGTTTGCCACGATGCGATACCTCTAAAATACTCAATCCTGTTCCCGCAAAATTTTGAATATCTTGAACACTTTTCGCAAATGCGCTCTCGGCCAAAATTGATGGGCCCGCAGAGAAATTATGAACCTTCGTCATACTGTGTAATTACAAGTGCAATTTTAAGTGTATAATTGCGGCAATACAAGTTATGACTAGGTTAATTGGTCACATATTATTGTTAATAATAGCTATTTTAGGCAGTGGAAATTTGCATGCGCAATACGACGGTCTAGAAAAATCTCATTCGGTTTCCAAGAAAAACAATATCACCAAGCAGTTAGATACTACAATAAATGAATTTGGTGACACAGTAATTCGTGAAATATTTGAAGACGAACGCAATTCGTTTACAAGTAATTTTTCGAAATTCAATGGTGTAGAAACGTTCTTTTCTCCAATTATTGTTTCAGAATTATACCTTGATCTTGGTCCATTCTGGGGTACTTATTTTAAAAACAATTTGCTTTTGGCTGCAGGACCCCAAGCAACAACCTTTTTATCGTTTAACGATAAAAGCAGTTTGTCAGGAGGTGCATTTGCATTTGCCAGAGTGAATATTGGTAGAGTATTCTTACAACCCGAATATCGTATTACAAACATATTCGAACCATCTTCGAATCAACGGCAGTGGATCGGTTCTCCGGTAATTCTGGGAGGAATTTTATCCAATGGTAAGTCGCAATGGGCTTCTGTTGGATTTATTGTCAATGGGAAACTAGCCAATGCCTCCCCATTTGGAGCCTTTGTATTTCGCTTTGGATTTGAATTTAATTAAACCGCAACGAATTGGAGAATCGCAGCTCCAAAGACACCTACAGCAACTAACACCAACGCCAATAACCAATAAACCCAACGGTTTTCTTTAATGGTATTTTCGGAGGTAGCCGAAACCAAATAAGCCGATTTTATAAACTTAAAGTAATAGGCGATGGAGATTGCAGATCCCAATAAACCTATAAATACCAGCAAGGGATAAGAAGCAAATGTGCTAGAAAACAAATAGAATTTTGCAGCGAAACCAGCGGTAACAGGTATTCCAGCAGTTGAAAATACAAATATAGACAACAACAAGGCCATCGCCGGTTGTTTCTTTGCTAAACCATTGAACACATCGAAATTTAAATTCTCTTCATTTTCTGATTGTAATTGATGTGCCATAGCCAATAATGCAATTGAACTCAACGCATAAGACAATAAGTAAACAAACAACATAAACCCAGAGGTTTCTGTTGCTATCAATACATACATTAACAAATAACCTGCATGGGCAATGGAACTGTAAGCAAGTGTTCTTTTAACCGATGATTGTTTTAATGCGGCAATATTCCCCCACAGTATGGTTAAAATAGCAATCGCTACAATCCAATAATCCCAATCCGATTTTACCCCACCAAAAGCAAGCATCAACTTTGAAAACGCAACAAATGCTGCTGATTTAACCACGGTTGACATAAACGCCATTACTCTATTTGGACTTCCTTCATATACATCGGGAGACCAAAAATGAAAAGGCGCAGCAGAAACTTTAAACAACAATCCAATTGAGACCAATACAAGACCGATTCGAATCATAACGGGTGTAGACATCCCTTCTAGGGCATGCATAAAGCTTGGCTTTAAACCGATGGCTTGCAATTCCATTGTACCAGTACCACCATACAAAAAGGCAATACCCAATAAAAAGATTGCCGTTGAAAAGGCTCCCATTAGGAAGTATTTTATGGCTGCTTCATTGGATGATAATCTTTCTCTATCGCTACCAGCAAGCACAAACAAAGGAATTGAGAGCGTTTCAAGTCCTAAAAATAGTACTACCATATGTTGATAAGCAACCATCATAATTGCTCCAATAGTAGCAAACAACATTAGTCCTATCCTGTCGGTTCCTACTTCATTGTTCTTGGCAAAAATCCATAAAACAATGGCTACAACAAATGTAATTAGGGCCGAAAACAAATACTCCGATGGGCCAAAGTACAACATGTTTTTTGGAGCCCATGCGGACAATCCTTCTAATTGCAACCAACCTTTTGCGGAAGCCACACTTAATACCGAACTAAACAACAACAATATGGAGCTTAGATATCCAAATTTCGTTTCTGATTTATTCAAACCCGAAAACAATACAATAACTGCGGTAAAAAACAATATGTAAATGGAAATCATGACAATACTCCTTTCGCTTTGATCAATTCGATAATTGAGTTAATAGATAACTGAACACTATCTAAAACTACTTGAGGGAAAAGTCCCAAAAACAATACAAAAACTACTACAATTCCTAAGGAAACAATCTGCCCTAGATTTAACTTTCCTATGGATTTATCACCATCACCGAATAAACTAAACTGAAGCATTCTTAACATATAAGCCGCTCCAAAAATTATTGTAATACCAGCAATGACAGCCATGGTTGGCTTCTCGTCAAACACACTCTTCAACAATAGGAATTCTCCAGGGAAACCATTGGTTAATGGAACCGCTGCCGCACCCAACGAGATCACAACAAAACTTATGGTAAACCACCGATTATTCTTAGCTAGGCCACCTAAATCGATAAGATTTCTACTACCAGTGCTTGATTCAATTATTTCAACGGCTAAAAACAAACCGAATACATTAATACCGTGAACTACCATTTGCAAAACACTACCTTGCAAACCTGTTAACGATACTGTAAAAATACCAGCAGCGATTAAACCTACGTGCGACAGCGATGAAAATGCAATTAGTCGTTTCATATCTTGTTGGCGCAATGCGATGATCGCACCATAAATAACTCCGGCTACAGACAACGACAATACTATTGGTTGATAATATTCAATGGATTCAGGAAATACTGGTAAATACCAACGAATTAATCCATACAATCCCATTTTTAACATTATCGCGGACAACAACATCGATCCAACAGATGGAGAGTGGGTGTAGGTATCTGCTTGCCAAGAATGAAATGGTATAAGAGGAATTTTCACAGCAAAGGCTAATAAAAAGCCTCCTCCAAGCCAAATGGATTCATTAAATGAATAATTCGCAGCTAGAATATCGGAATAAGCAAAAGAAAAGTTGGTTTTAAATATTACAATATACATCAGCGACGCTAACATCGCCAAACTGCCAATGAACGTAAACAAGAAAAATCTCAAGGTGATTTTAAAAGCATTTCCATGCTTCATTGATAGTGTTATGAAATAAATTGGCAATAAGGCTAATTCCCAGAAAATGTAAAACATCAACCCATCTCTAGCCATGAATACTCCATTTAATGCTCCTTGCATCGCAAGTGCTAATGCGGTGTTTCTAACTCTGTTTTCGTCATCCTTAATTCCAGTTAAAACAATTAACGGCAACAACCCATTGGTTAATAACAACAACATTCCAGATAGTCCATCGTATCCCAATGTAAATCGGAAATTCTGAGACAACCAAGGTAGATCTGCTAAAGTATTATTTAAGAAATTAGATCCAGAACCGCTGATATAGAATAAATTAACAGCAAAAATCATGGGTATTGCTGCCAAAATAAATGCTATCCATTGATTCGCTTTTTTTCCAATCAACGAAAAAATAATGGCTGCTAATATTGGTAAAAATATAAGTATCACGATTAGAATAAATTAATAGCCAACAAAATTGAAACTGCAACAACCATATAAATCAGATAATATTCGATGTTTCCATTTTGAACTTTCGACAGTAAAGATGAAATCCATGAAGGTGATTTACCAATAGAATCAGTTATCCCTTTAACGGCGATATCGTCCACTAAACCATCCGTAATTGTACCGGCAATTTCCACGGGTGCTACTACGCCTGCGTCATAAATTTCATCGACGTAAAATTTATTCGCCAAAACCTTACCAATACCCACCATATGCTCATCTTCTTCAGGGACACCATTTTTGGCAACATACTTCATTCGCATAGCTATAAAAGCAACTACAAATACACCTACAGCAGCGGCAAGGAGCATCCATTCTGTAGAAGCGGGAACTTCCGGACTATGCTCTGCAAACTTGTACATGGGCGCCAAATAACTACTAAATAATCCAGATACATTATGGCCGAAATAGTGAGGTAGATTAAGGAAACCACCTATCACTGACAAAATCGCTAAAACAACAAGTGGCAAAGTCATAGAAATAGGACTTTCGTGCACTTTCTCAAGCGGATAATGGGAGTTCCTATATGTGCCATGAAACGTAACAAAAAACATCCTAAACATATAGAAACCGGTAATTGAAGCTGATACCAAAGATAATCCCCAGACAATTGGATTGTGTGAAAATGCATGCAATAAAATCTCATCCTTTGAAAAGAAACCACTCAAAAAAGGAAATCCTGTAATGGCTAAAGTACCTATTAAAAAAGTAATATAGGTAATGGGCATCTTCGACTTGAGTCCTCCCATTTTTCGAATATCTTGTTCGTGGTGCATTCCGTGTATAACACTTCCAGAACCTAAGAATAACAACGCTTTAAAAAATGCGTGTGTGGTTAAATGGAACATGGCTGCAGTGTATGCACCGCATCCCAATGCAACAAACATCAATCCTAACTGACTTACAGTGGAATAAGCCAATACTTTTTTGATATCATTTTGTTTTAAGCCGATCAACGCAGCCATCAAGGAGGTCGCTAATCCCACCCACATGATTACATCCGAAGCCAATGCCGTTTGAAAATAAAGTGCTTGAGATCTTACCACTAAATAAACTCCGGCTGTTACCATGGTAGCTGCGTGAATTAATGCGGATACTGGAGTTGGTCCGGCCATCGCATCTGGAAGCCAAGTGTATAATGGAATTTGAGCACTTTTACCCATTGCACCCACAAATAACAATAAAGCGATAGCTGTTAAAGTCTGGGTTGGAGTTCCACCAGCAGCTATTTGATCGAATACGATGGTGTAATCAAACGATTTAAATTCTTTGAAAATCAAAAACAAACCCAATAACAATCCTAAATCCCCGATTCTATTCATAACAAAGGCTTTGCGAGCTGCTTTACCGTAATTAAGATTTTTATACCAAAAACCAATCAACAAGTATGAGCAAAGTCCAACACCTTCCCATCCAAAAAACAACATTATAAAGTTTGAACCTAATACCAATAAAAGCATATTGAATACGAAAAGGTTTAAATAAGCAAAGAACTTATAATACCCTTCGTCCTCTTTCATATACCCCATGGAATATAGGTGAATTAACGAACCAATACCCGTGATAATTAAGGTCATCCAACCGCTTAAACGATCGAAGGTAAAAGCCACATCAATTTGCAATCCCCCAACTTGTAAAAAAGTAAACCATTTCTGTGAAACAGCTTCTCCCAAGATGGACTTCTCCCAAAACATATGCAGGGCAAAAGCAAAAGAAAGAACAATCGCCGAAGTTGAGATTAACCCTACTACCTGTTTTGGTAAATATTTGCCTACGATACCACTTACAAGGAAACCCAGCAATGGCAACAATATAATAATGCTCATCTTAACCTTTTAATTGATCCAAGAAACTCACATCGGTTTTTCGAGTATTTCGATAAACCATAACTAAAATCGCTAATCCAACGGCAGCCTCAGCCGCGGCAACTACCATAATGAAAAACACGAAAATTTGACCATCTGCGTCACCCATGTATGTAGACAACGCCGTAAACAATAGATTTACAGCATTTAACATTAATTCAATACACATAAGTAACACAATCGCATTTCTTCTGAATAGCACTCCAAACAAACCGATTGAAAACAATACGGTACTGAGGTATATATAATGACTAATATCTAAATTTTGAAAAATCATCCCAATAACTCCTTATTACCTTTATCTCTTTTACCCAATAAAACCGCGCCTACCATAGCAGCTAAGAAAAGTGCTCCGGATAATTCAAAAGGAACTAGAAAGCGAGTAAACAATGTTTGACCCAAAGCTTTAACTAATCCGATTCCTTCAACCGGGTGTTTTACTACATTTTCTCCTGCTTTTTGGAAAGCAGCGGTTATTACTAACAATAATAATCCTGCAGAAATGGCTGCTGCAACTCCCCACAAATTCGACTTTACTGGCTCCGCATCTTTATTTAGATTTAACAACATCAATACGAATAGGAATAACACCATGATTGCACCAGCATAAACGATTAAATTAACAATCGCTAAAAACTGCGCATTCAAAAGTACATAATGTGCTGAAATACTAAAGAATGTTAATATTAAAGCCAAAACACTGTGTATAGGGTTTTTACTTGTTACAACGTAAAGTGCCGATAAAATAGTAAAAAACGATAATACCAAAAATGGTATGGGCAAATTATTAAACATATTTATTGATAAGTCCAAACTTGTCTTTTAGAAACATCCACACGCTCGTCAACTTTCTCAACGAGTTTATCTTTACCATAGATAAAATCTTGACGACCAAACTCGGCATCAACAATTCTATCTGTCAAGAAAATTGCCTCTTTCGGACAAGCTTCTTCACACAACCCACAGAAAATACAACGCAACATGTTTATTTCATATGTGGCGGCATATTTTTCTTCACGGTATAGGTTTTCTTCTCCTTTTTCTCTTTCGGCAGCCACCATAGTGATAGCTTCCGCCGGACAGGCAACAGCACACAACCCACACGCAGTGCAACGTTCTCTACCTTGGTCATCACGTTTTAAAACATGTTGTCCTCTATACACCTCCGCTCTAGGTCTTTCTACCTCTGGATAGGCAACGGTGTTTTTCTTGCTAAAGAAATGTTTCAAAGTAATCCACATCCCTGCTAAAATCGCTGGCAGATAAATTCTTTCTGCAAACGACATGTTTTTATCTACTACTTGTTTGGATCTACTTGTTAGTGGTTGCATAACAATATTTATAGGGTTTACCTAATTAACTATCCTCGGATATGCTTTGTTTTAACCTTGTATTTTTTTCTTAACTCACCTGGTTTTTTCATCTTACGAACTACATTCATATCGATATCTGAAACCAAGGTTTCTCCATCCTTTAATTTTATAGTTAAAGTTGGATCCTCAATTTTCGCATAACTCACCTCCCATTTCCCGTTTTTTACCTTTTTACCAGGAATAATTGCCATTGTTGATGCAGACGTTACATAAATTTCTTCTGCATTTCTAGTTTTGTCGATAATCAACGTTTTCTTGGTCTTACCTGCTGTTCCACAGATATATACAGTTCCATTGCATGTTGCTGGGAATGACAACTTAATCTTGTCCTTGCCTCTGTTAACTGACAATTTTTTGTTTTTATCTGGCTTTAATGCGTTTTCACCATCTTTTGTATAAACCATCAACTTCGCCTTTTTGTATGTAGTAGCATCCACATTCATGGATAATGACATTGGTACTTTAGCACAGGTATCGCCAGGCATACGGATATCGTAGACACCCGCCCAGTTTAATCCTTCCCCTTTTGCAGTATTTAAGGGAGCACCACTACCGATTATCTCTTCCATAGTGCTGAACTTCTTAATGCGGATACATTTATCAGCGCCACGCGGACATATCTTTTTCAATTCGCATATTCCGATGGTTAAATATAAACCATTTCCAACTAAAACCGTGGTATCGCGATTACAAGTGTCTTTGGCAACAACTACGGGCTTTGGTTTTTCTTTTGGTTTGGGCTTTTCATAAATCGTGATTTCTACCCTTCTATTTCTAGCCTTTTTCTCTGCACTTGTTTCGCCTTCTCTTGGCTTGGATCTACCAAAATAGGCTTTTGCCATAAATGCAGTATCGATTCCGTTTTCTTGCAAAAAACTAAACACATTATCTACTCTACCCTTGGACAATCTCAAGTTGGCTTCATCATCTCCAGTACTGTCTGTGTGTCCTGTTAATACCAAACGAAAATCTTCCTTAATCGATAAAGTATCTAACAGAGAATTTAATTTCTGAATTTCTACACCCTTGATAACAGCCTTGCCAGTTTCAAAATAAATCTGAACCGCTGGTGAAATTTCCTTCGGTTTAGGGGCAGCAGGTTTTGTCTTAGGTTTGGTTTGTGCATTTGCTACAGTTGACAGAACTGCTACTAGGCACATGAAAATTATCCTAAAATGTTTCATTTTTTTGTTTGCGAAAATAAGCTTTTTAGTTTATCACGTCCATAATTCAATCTATAATTAATTCGTTTTTTATAAAAATTAACTATTTGATGGAGTTAACTGAAGTCAATCGGATTGGTTTAATTCATTATTTAATTAAATTCGCAAATGTCAACACGCATGAAAAACTATAAATTTCAGGGATATTTCACAACAGTTTTATGGATCATTTCCTTTGTAATAATGGGATCAGTTTCTGCTCAAATAGCGAAAACACAGGTCGTTCAACTACAAGCAAAAGCCTTATCGGACGGTAGCATTCGTTTAGAATGGCCGATGCAAACTTTTACAGGAAACTATGTAGTATACAAACGCGATCCTAGCATGACAATTGGGACCTGGTCATCGGCTATTGCCACGGTAGATGCTAGTGCTACTTCTTATATCGACAAAACAACAAAGATTGGTGATGAATGTGAGTATTTGGTAGCTAAAGTTGAAAACAGCAAGACAGCCGCATTGGGTTACATTCAATCCGGTAATAAATTAAAACCTGTAGCCAATCGTGGCAGTATTATTTTGCTCATAGATAGTTCTTACCTATCTGCATTGGCAGTAGAAATCAGTCAACTTGAAACAGATTTAATGGCAACTGGTTGGATAACTTATAAATTATTCGCAGGCAGAAACGAGAAAGTTATCGATGTGAAAGACCGTATATCCAAATTTATGGATAGCAAAGTTGAACGTCCCAATTCATTGTATATTTTAGGGCATGTTCCTGTTCCTTATTCTGGTTATTTTAGTAAAACAGGTGATCGTCCACCACCAGATGGACATATTGAAGGAAGTGGAGATCATACAGGTGCTTGGCCAGCTGATGTATATTATGGAGATTTTGCAGGAATATACACCGATAGATCGGTAACATGTACCACTGGCTCAGATCCTAGAAACCACAATATTCCAAAAGATGGAAAATTTGACCAATGCAATACTTATGAGAATATTGAACTCGAAATTGGAAGGGTTGATTTTTTTAATATGCCGGTTTTTGGTGGAAACGACACCCAATTAACGAGAGAATATTTAAATAGAGTACACAAATGGAGGAGTAACGAGATACCCTATGTATCTAGAGCATTAATAGACAATAATTTCACGGGTTTAAATCTAGCATCAACTGGATATCATAATTTACCAACATTTGTGGGAATTGATAGTGTATTCGATGATCGTGATTACTTTACCGCACAAACTCAAGGAAATTATTTATGGAGTTATGGCTGTGGAGCGGGTAGTTATACAAGTTGTTCTGGAGTAGGAAGTTCAAATGATTTTTACAACAATAAGGCATCGTTCAACAACATCTTCACCCTGTTAGCGGGCAGTTTCTTTGGGGATTGGGATTCAAGAAATAATTTAATGCGTTCCTCGTTAGCGGCAGGATCATTAGCTTGTGCTTGGGGTGGTATTCCAAAATGGTATTTGCATCATATGGCGATGGGTTATACCATTGGTTTGGGAGCTAAACTTACTCAAAACAATTTCCAAGGATATTTTGATGGATCTTTTAATGTATCTGGAAGAGGAGTTCATATTGCACTGTTAGGCGATCCTGCTTTAACCATGATACCTGTTTCTCCAGTAAATAACCTGAAAGCCACTTCCGATAATGGAAGTGTTAAATTAACCTGGAACAAAGCAACAGGTAAAGTGGATGGATATTATATCTACTTATATAATAAAACTACAGGTAAATTTACCCTGGCCTCTGAAATTCGTTGTCCAAACCAAGTTTCCTTTACTACCGATACTTTCTATCAAGATAATTGCAATTGGTCGTCCGGTAATTACACCTATGCGGTTCGCACAATGTCTATAACCGAAACAGGTTCAGGTACTTATGAAAATTTGAGCATGGCTTCCTTCGCCGATGTTTCTCATACCAATAATACAACAGTTAAGAATACTCAATCCATTACTGTTTATCCCAACCCAGCCATCGGTGCAATAAATATTCATGGGGTGAATCTGGATAATGTAGAAAGTATCAATTTGTATTCAATGGATGGAAGGTTAATTGTTAGTTTGGATAAGAAAACCGTGGTTAATCAACTTAATCAAGCATTGATTCAAATTCCAACAGATAAAATTGGATCAGGAATTTTCAATTTAACGATTACGGATACATTGAACAGTACGAATATTTCGGTATTTGTTCCTTAAATCAGAACGAACTTTATTCTACAAAAACAATATTAACGCATTCGCAAATAGTCATTGCGTAAATCTGTTAATAATCCTTATTTTCGCGGACTTATTTTTGCAACAATTAGTATTTATGAAAGATACAATTCTTTATTTAATTCCCTTGCTTGGAGTAGTTGGTCTGATTGTAATGGCCATCAAAAGCGCGTGGGTGAGTAAACAAGATGCAGGTGATGACAACATGCAGCGATTGGCGGGGTTCATTGCACGTGGTGCGATGGCATTTTTACGAGCCGAATGGAAAATCCTTAGCTATTTCGTGGTAATTGCCGCGATTTTATTGGCTTGGTCCGGAACATTCAAAGGCACGGCAGAACACCCAATTCATTCCAGCCCAATCATCGCCGTTTCGTTTATTATTGGTGCTGTTTTATCAGCATTTGCTGGATATATCGGTATGAATATCGCTACTAAAGCAAACGTAAGAACAACCCAAGCTGCCAGAACAAGTTTGTCTCAAGCGTTGAAGGTATCATTTAATGGTGGTACTGTTATGGGATTGGGTGTTGCTGGTTTGGCAGTAGTGGGATTAGGATCCTTGTTTATTGTCTTCTTACAATTATTCAATGTTACTGAAATCAACAGCGATCAAATGAAAACAGCCATTGAAGTTTTGGCTGGATTTTCTTTGGGTGCTGAGAGTATAGCTCTGTTTGCTCGTGTTGGTGGTGGTATCTATACGAAAGCCGCTGACGTTGGAGCTGATTTAGTAGGTAAAGTAGAAGCGGGAATTCCTGAAGACGACGTAAGAAACCCTGCAACGATCGCCGATAACGTAGGTGATAACGTTGGAGATGTTGCTGGTATGGGTGCCGATTTATTTGGATCTTATGTAGCTACTATTCTTGCCACTATGGTGTTGGGACAAGAAATTAAAGCGGTTGATAATTTCAACGGCTTATCTCCTATCCTACTACCAATGGTGATTGCAGGGCTAGGTTTAATATTTTCAATTGTAGGTACTTGGTTTGTTAAAGTTAAAAACGAAACCGATAGTGTTCAGAAAGCGTTAAACTTGGGTAACTGGTCTTCTATCGTATTAACAGGTATCGCATCGTATTTTGTGGTATATTATTTATTACCTGAGAATTTGAGTTGGTTCAACCCAGAACGTGGTGCTGATTTTACACGTGGCGGAGTTTTCGCTGCTATTGTAGTTGGATTATTGGTGGGTACTTTAATGAGTATCATTACTGAGTACTATACAGCTATGGGCAAAAGACCCGTATTGTCAATTGTAAAACAATCTGGTACAGGTCATGCAACTAACATCATCGGTGGTTTGAGTGTAGGTATGGAATCTACCGTATTACCTATTTTGGTATTGGCAGGCGGAATCATGGGTTCTTATTACTTTGCTGGATTGTATGGTGTTTCGATTGCTGCTGCTGGTATGATGGCAACTACAGCAATGCAGTTGGCTATTGATGCATTTGGTCCAATTGCGGATAATGCAGGTGGTATAGCTGAAATGAGTCAATTACCAGAAGAAGTTCGTGGTAGAACTGATAATTTAGATGCAGTTGGTAATACAACCGCAGCAACAGGAAAAGGATTTGCCATTGCTTCTGCGGCATTAACTTCGTTAGCATTATTTGCTGCTTTCGTTGGAATTTCTGGAATTACTGCTATCGACATTTACAAAGCCGATGTTTTGGCTGGTTTATTTGTTGGTGGAATGATTCCTTTTATTTTCTCATCGTTAGCCATCGCTGCTGTGGGTAGAGCTGCCATGGACATGGTGAATGAAGTTCGCAGACAATTCCGAGAGATCCCTGGAATCATGGAGTATCAGGCTCAACCTGAATACGAAAAATGTGTTGCTATTTCAACCGAAGCATCTATTCGTGAAATGTTGTTACCTGGCGCTATTGCGTTGGTAACTCCTGTGATTGTTGGATTTATTTTTGGCCCCGAAGTATTGGGTGGTTTGTTAGCCGGTGTTACTGTTTCTGGTGTGTTGATGGGTATATTCCAAAGTAACGCTGGTGGTGCTTGGGATAATGCGAAAAAATCATTTGAAAAAGGAGTTGTTATTAATGGCGAAACCTATTACAAGAAGTCTGAACCACATAAAGCATCTGTAACTGGAGATACCGTTGGTGACCCATTTAAAGATACCTCTGGACCATCAATGAACATCTTGATTAAGTTAATGTCGATTGTTTCCTTGGTTATCGCTCCATTCATCGCTGGAAAAACTTTTGGAAACGCTAAGAGCAACCAAAACTGCAAACCTGCTGTTGAATGCTCTATGGATGCCAGCAACTGTTCATCTTCAAACAAATGCGATATGAGCAAATGTGCCACTATGACTAAAGAACAGTGCGCTGCTTATTGCGATTCTATGGGTTGTTCTACTGAAGATAAGGCTGCCTGCCTTGCAAATTATGATGCCACTGGAAAATACATTGGGAAATCAGATTGCTGCAAGGACAAAGCGGCTGCAAGCCACGAAGGATGCTCAAATGAGCCTGCTTGTAAAGAAGATAATGATAAAACTTGCAGTAAAGGCGATGCTTGCTGTAAGGCAAAAAAATAAACAACACTTCTTGTGTCATACTATATTTAGTTGACATAGATTACAAAAAAAGCCATCTTTCGGGATGGCTTTTTTTATATTTATGTCCTGTGCTAGATTACGTTGAGCTTGCACCAATGAGAAGTTTGCATTTGAATCCAATTGGTATAAAAGAATACATAAAGTAAACCAACAGATTATAATAAGATTTATACATAAAAAATCCTCGATAATAAAACCGAGGATTTTTTAACTCACATATTATAGTTTTAGTTTGGTCTTCAATAGTTTTAATACAATTTCGTTTCTAATCGTTAAACAAACTTAATAATTCGGAAAAATAACTTAATTAATACAATATAGGAAGTCCAACAGTTGGATTTTCTTTGGCGAATCTATTATAAGTTGAAACCAATGTATCTAATTGATTATTCACACGTTGAATTTCAGCATTTACCATTGTTAATTTCTGTAAATGGGTTTTAGTTGGTGCATTTAGTGCATCAAAACACGAATAATACACAGAATTGAAAAGATCATTCAAACTCTCATTGGTCTCAAATTCTTCGGATGCCAAAGCACCGTTACCTTCTAATAGTATTCTAATTGAATTTAAAATCTGTTGTAAATCGAAAGACACTTTTGCTAGATCTCGCGTATTTGAATTGATAATTTCTGCAGCATTTTTCATCGCATAAACACCTTGTTGCGCATTTGAAAATCTGTTATTCAACGCTCCCAATTTTTGTTTTACTTCAAATATCTGTTGGATTTGTTTTTGTCTCTCCTCTTTTGATACAAATGGAATACTTGGCTGTAAAAGATAATCCACCTTGATTTCTTGAGTTCCAGAAGTCAAAACCTTCCCTGCACCCGCAATTGAATAATCAATCCACTCCAAAGCAGCATAATAAGTACCTTCTGAAACGTATGGCCCCCATCCTATTTGGTTGTTTTTAACGGCAGAGATTGGCACAGATGGGTCTGAATAACGTAAGTTCCATTCAATCTTTGACAATCCTTTACCGTTAGGAATAGGGAATTTGGCCACCGTATTGTTATCGGTTATTTCTGCAGAACTGCGAATAACTATAAACGCTTTTGCTGCCATTTCGTTGGATTCTGCTACAATTGAATCTTTTGCTGGGTAGACCAACGTTAATGGAGCTTTTACAGCTGCTTCTTCACGTTTTTTTCTTCGACTTTCTACAGTTGAAAATTCCTTATCAAAAACGTAATAAATTGTTGCACCAGCGTTTGGGTTTGGCGCAGAGAATCGAGAAGCACCTTTATACGCATTTCCAGATCCGCCTAAGGGTGTTGAGGGAATGAATAACTTTACCGGAGTAATTGGCAACACATGATTTTGTATCTCAGGATTTTTCTGTGAGATATAGGATTTATATTCTCTAATTTTCTGATAATCATCGCAAACAGCAAATCCTCTACCAAATGTCGCTAAAACTAAATCATCTTCGGATTCCTGAAAAACCATGTCTTTGATAGCAATAGGAGGCAAACCGCCTTGCCAATGATTGAAATGTTGGCCTCCGTTAAAACTAATGTGCAAGCCAAACTCCGTACCTACCAATACTAATTCTGGATCTTTAAAGTCTTCTATAACCGTTTTTACCGGTCCATTTTCTGGCAATCCATTAGTGATTTTAATCCAAGCTGAATTGGTTGATTTCTTGTAAACATATGGTTTAAAATCTCCAAAACGATGATGATCTAAGACAACATATACATTACCAGAATTTGGAGAAGCATATACCATCGATACAAAAGGATGTCCTAGGCCATTTACTAAACCTTTAGGAGCATCAGGAAAAATCATTTCCCCTGTTTGGTCAACTCCCACTTTAAGCCAAACATCGCTATTTACTTGTTTAACCCAAATCAAACCGTCATCGGTTCCCGCATATAATTCCCCGTTTTTCCCTTCGGCCAACGAAGTAATATTCCCATAAATACTAGTACTTTGATTTTTAACTACCGCGTTAATACCCCATACTTTCCCCATCACTGGCAAGGTATTCCGATCAATTCCTCTTGATAAATCTCCACTTATGGGTGTCCAAGAATCTCCTCTATCTTCGCTTTTAAACACTCTATTTGCAGCAAAATAAAGAACCTTAGGGTTGCTTTTAGAAATTATCAATGGAGCATCCCAATTCCAGCGCAAAGGAGCTTCGTTAATACCTACAGTTGGCTTAATATCAATAGCTTCACCAGTTAATTTATCAAAACGCACCAAACCTCCATATTGCCACTGGCTGTAGACAATGTTAGGATTTGTAGGGTCTATTTGAGATTTAAATCCATCTCCACCCACCGTTACAAACCAATCGTCATTACTAACCCCATTTGCGGAATAATTCCGTGATGGTCCGCCTAAGGTATTATTATCTTGAGTACCTCCATAAATATTATAAAATGGCTTTGCATTATCTACGGATGCACGATAGAATTGAGTAATCGATATATTATCCTTGAAGTTCCAGTTTTGGGCATTATCAAAAGTTTCATACAATCCACCATCGCAGCCAACTAACCAATGAGAAGCATTTTTAGGATCTATCCAAATTGCATGATTATCCACATGTTTATTGGATTCACCTGCATTTCTTAGGGTTTTACCGCCATCATCGGACACTTTCAAATACGTATCCATTATAAATATTCTATTGGCATTGGTTGGGTCAGTGAAAATTTCTTGATAGTAATTCCCTGCGGTGAAAAAGCTATTTTGTTTTGACCAACTTTCACCATAATCATAGCTTACAAAAATCCCTCCTTTGCCCTCTTCGGCTTCGACCATAGCATATACCAGGCCGGCTTTAAGGGGTGAAGTTGCTACTGTAATTCTACCAACATCGCCTCCTGGAAGTCCCGAAGTTAGTTTTTTCCATGTTTTTCCGTTGTCTGAACTTTTGTATAGTGCAGATTCCGGTCCACCCCCTAAATATGTCCATTCATGTCGAATTCGTTGATGAAAGGCTGCGTAAATAGTTCCATTCATCGTAGGATCTAGATGAACCTCATTGCATCCGGTTTTATCGGAAACATGATAAACTCTGTTCCAAGATTTACCGCCATCTTCGGTTAAATACAATCCCCTTTCGCCACCTTCTTTCCAAACAGGTCCATAAACGGCTACCCAAACTCTATCCGAATTATTGGGGTCAATTTTAATCATTCCTATATGTTCGGACAATTTTAATCCCATATTTTGAAATGATTTTCCTCCATCTAAACTTTTGTAAATACCATTTCCATATCCAACACTGCGCTGATTATTGTTTTCGCCGGTACCAACCCAGAGTACATTAGGATTCTTAGAATCAATGGCTAAACAACCAATGCTCTGAGTCCCATAATTATCAAAAATCGGCTTGTACGTGATTCCCGCATTGGAAGTTTTCCAAACACCTCCATAAGCCGCAGCAATGAAATATTCGGATGAATTGATTGGATTTACTGCGATATCCACAATCCTGCCGCTAGTTGTTGCAGGACCAATCATTCGGAAATTAACATGGTTTAAAATGGGTTTAATCAGAGAATCTGTAGACCCTACCGCTTTGGAATTACTGCTAACTTTTACGGCTGATTTTTGTGTAAAGGCAGGTGTTAATACCAAGCCCGTTAAAATTAGGCTTATATATTTCTTTTTCATTTATTTATAGAATTAAAATGTTCGATTAATTTATTGGAAACGGCTGTCCATGAAAAGGTATTTCTTACATGATTACCTCCAGTTTCTCCGAGTTTCTTTCTAAGTTCTTCAGATTGTAAAATGGAAATTACGGATTGGGCAAACGCGCTAGGATTATCGGCCATCAGAATACCATCATTATGTGTAATTCCTAAACCCTGAAAACCAACATTTGAACAAACAACTGCCTGATTCATCGACAGTGCCTCGAGAACTTTATTTTGTGTACCTGCGCCTATTCTCAACGGTGATACAACTACATGCGCTTTTGCGTATTCATTGGCTAGATTTTCGATAAATCCAGTTACTTTAACTCTATCTGAGGCCAATTCTAAAACGGCTTTAATGGGTCGTTGTCCAGCAATAACAAATTCAGTATTGGGAACACTTTCTAAGATAATTGGAAAAATATCTTTTACAAAATACTGAACAGCATCCACATTTGGAGCATAATCCATATTTCCTGTAAATAATATTCGATTGGTAACAATTGAGTCTTTCCCCTGTGGCTGAAACGTATTAATATTCACACCATTAGGCAATAAATCAACATTGTAAATTCCTAATTTATTTAAATACGATCGATCCTCATCGGAACAAACCAGCACTTTTTTAAATTTGGGTAAGATCCTTTTTTCATAGTTTACCAATCGTTGATATTCCAAATTTCGAATCCACTTTTCTATTGGATTACTTGCCGCTTCTACCCTTCTTTTCCAGTATAGACTAAAAGCATCAGGCAAATCCAAAATGGCATTAGTTGGCACTGTTGTTTCAAAATATTGGGCCATTCGAATATGTTGAACATGGATCGCGTCGAACTGATTGTTATCTAATACATTTTGCAGCCTATTTTTAAATGACTGAGACCGGAAATACGCAACTTGTAACGGTCTATTTGTAAACAAGCCTAGTAAAGTAGATAGAAAAGAATGCCATTTGGGCTTAAAAATCCAAGAAATTGATTTGAATAACAATCTTCGTTGCGGATTTGTTAAAGTTCCTTCAAATCCTGTTTCTGCATTAATGGGTTGAAATAATTGCTCCACCGAATTAATATCCTCTTGATTTTCCGCAATGGTAATTAACTGTAAATCATTGTTTAGCGACAATTCTTTAGCTAAATTATAAATTTTCAATTTATCACCACGATACGGTGGATACGGCATTCTATTAGCAACGAAGAGAATCTTCACAAAACAAAAATATTGGATAAGTTTTAGATAATTTGCTTAATTCTTTGGCCACCGAATAATATCGTTTATAAAAGCTAAGTAAACTCATTGGAAATAGAGAAAAATCCCATTAGGTTTGTATTCTATGGTATCAATTAGCCATCGAATTGCTGAAATTACGGAGAGTCAAACTTTAGCCATGACGAAACTTTCACGGGAATTGAAAGGTCAAGGAATAGACGTGATAAACTTAAGTATTGGTGAGCCGGATTTCGATACTCCTGCAAATATTTGTGATGCGGCTACCAAAGCCATGAAAGAAGGGTTCACTCATTATCCCCCAGTGGCTGGTTTTCCGGAGTTAAGAGCAACCATTGCACAGAAATTACAACGTGAAAATCGTCTATCCTATTCGGCGGAAAACATCTTGGTAAGCAATGGAGCAAAACATAGTATCTTGAATGTTATATTATCCATAATTAATCCAGGAGATGAAGTACTAATTCCAGCCCCGTTTTGGGTAAGTTACCCATCCATTGTGGAATATGCCGGAGGAAAACCTATTTTCATAGAATCAGGTCCAGAACAAGACTTTAAGGTAACTGCAGATCAAATTAAATCTCATATTAGCGAAAAAACTAAAGCCATTTTATTCTCGTCTCCCTGTAATCCAAGTGGTTCTGTTTTAAACTATACTGAATTATTGGACTGGGTCCAGGTGTTAAAAGACTTCCCATTCCTAACTATAATTTCTGATGAAATCTATGAAAAGATAAATTACAGTGGAGCCCATGTATCTATAGCATCCTTTCCCGAGGTTTTTGATAGAACCGTAGTTGTAAATGGCATGTCCAAAGGTTATGCAATGACAGGTTGGAGAATGGGCTATATTGCCGGTCCTATTAACATTGTTAAAGCCTGTGAAAAAATACAAGGACTGATGACTTCGGGTGCCAATTCTGTTGCGCAAATGGCTAGTATTGAGGCATTAAACGGACCGCAAGATTCCGTTCATTCCATGGCTAATACATTCAAGCAAAGAAGGGATTTATTTCATTCTTTATTATCGGCGATACCCGGAATATCCTGTAATTTACCCGCAGGTGCATTTTATTTACTCCCCGAAGTTTCAAGACTATTCGGAAAAAGAACTCCAGACGGTGATTTAATTTCCAATGCTGAAGATCTGTGTATGTATTTATTAATGCAGGGACATGTATCCACCGTTTCAGGAGACGCTTTTGGCATACCTAATTGTATTCGATTGTCCTATGCTACATCAGAGGAAAATCTAAAAATTGCTGCGGACAGAATTTCTACAGCAATTTCAAAACTCATAGATTGATATTAGCGTATTTTTGAACAATGAATTCCAAACAACTTGATTCCATCTTCCAAGAGTTCAATAAAAAACGTATTCTTATTGTTGGAGATGTTATGGTTGATAGTTATATCATCGGTAAAGTAGATAGAGTTTCTCCCGAAGCTCCTGTACCTGTTGTTGATGTAAATAAATTTGAAAATCGACTGGGAGGTGCCGGAAATGTAGCATTAAACATAAAAGCCATGGGAGCTACTCCTATTTTGTGTTCTGTTATTGGTACAGATAAAGAGGGCGACGATTTAATGTCGATCATGCGATCATTGGATCTAAGCACTGCTGGATTGGTCCAAAGTGACAAAAGAAAGACAACGACGAAAACACGAGTTTTAGGGAATAATCATCAGTTATTACGAATTGATCATGAAATCACAGACGACTTAGATGTTGTAGATAGTTTTTTACTTGAGCAACGATTCAATGAAGAATTGGATAACATCGATGTTGTGATTTTTGAAGACTATAACAAAGGAGTCTTACACGCCAAGAACATTGGTATCTTAATTGAGTTATGCAAAAACAAGAATATACCAACAGTAGTAGATCCTAAAAAATCGAACTTTTTGGCTTATAAAAATGTAACCATATTCAAACCCAATTTAAAGGAAATTAAAGAAGGTTTAAAATTAGAGTCCGATTTAGGAGATAAAGAATCGGTTGAATCAGCCATCAAGCAATTGAAATCTTCCTTACACAACAGAATGACCTTGGTCACCTTAAGCGAACGAGGTGTAGTAATTGAAGATGGTGTAGATTTTTATCATATACCTGCACATATTAGAAATATTTCGGATGTAAGTGGTGCTGGTGATTCCGTTGTAAGCGTTGCTGCCTTATGTTTATCGTGCAACTTAAAAAGTCCTTTGATTGCTGAAATTAGCAATTTAGCAGGTGGATTGGTTTGTGAGAAAACAGGAGTAGTTCCTGTTAATAAAGACTTGTTATTGGCAGAAGCTAAACGCGTTGTTTGCCATTAATCCTTAAACTTTATTCAGGGTCATTTTGACCTGAATTCACAACCTTGTGCTTTTATAAAAATAATTATGCATGTAAGTATGTAAGAAAGTAATCATAAAACTCATTTTCATAAAAAAGGGTCGCTACATCAATAGCGACCCTTTTCATTTTGGTTATTTAATTACCTAGCGTAACAGTGTTACAGTTCCGTTGAACTCGTAGGTTTTGTCTTCAAAGGATATTACTTCTACTTTGTAAACATATACACCTTGCATACACTCAGAACCATTGTAGTTTCCGTCCCAACCTTTATTTAAGTCGTCTGTTTCATACAACTTCTCGCCCCATCTATTAAAGATCTTCAAATTATACGCTTTGAAGTTCATCGCGGTTACATTGAATGTATTGTTCTTTGAGGGTCCCGCTTCATCTGGGGTAAACACGTTTGGAATGTATACAATAATATCGGGTCCAATATGAACATTCTGATTAAATGTATCTGAACATCCATTGTTTGAAGTTACAATTAGCTTAATATTATACAACGCTGTATCTTTTCCATAAGCGAATCTTGGATCACGAGCCGTTGATGTATCATTCGCATTTCCAGTTCCGAAATTCCAATTGTAAGACAATGTAGGATTGAATGGATTTACGTCAATTGTACTTTGGTTTATCATTCTAAACTTCGGCAAAGCAACGGTAGTATGGTATGGTGGATCGGTAGAGAAATAAGCTCTAGGTATTGGGTAAGCTTCCACACCATTAGGCAAACTCACCGTAGTGGCACAAGGACCTGCGGTGTTGGTAACAGTTAAAGAAACATCATACTTTCCTTGCACGGTGTAAGGTATTCCAACTGGATTTTGCAAAGCAGAAGTTTCTCCATTTCCGAAAGTCCACGCATACGTTAACTGACCTGCTGGAATTCCTCTCTTTTCAATAGTACTCCAATTGGTAATCAAAGGAATACATCCTTGTTGATTAACCAATGGATCAATATCTGGGTATTGGTGTAATATAATCTGAATGCTATCGCTTACTGGAGGACAAACGTCGTTTGCAATCGGCAGTGTAGTTACCTTCAAGTATGCGCCCCCTTTTGCTTTGTCCCCTACACCGTGGGTGTAACTGATATTTTCAGATCCTGTATTATCAATTGTACCGTCTGATAAAGATCCGTCAGGATGATTTTGCAGTGACCACAACACTTTACCACCTACATATTTGCTGGTACTCTGAATAGCAAACGGAGTTCCTTCGCAGGCCTGAGCCGGATCGGGTGTGGTGATGGTTATCTCTGGCTGATTCCTTACCGATACATTGTAGGTTTCTGTATCGCTACATCCATTGTTATCGGT
>JACCED012230633.1_pt1 | contig 62526 bp, 53 predicted proteins | sample 7455021 | NCBI WGS metagenome assembly JACCED01 (sample SAMN15323456, study PRJNA562643) | freshwater metagenome | isolation source: river surface water | place: USA:Blue River Watershed | collected 2017-08-19 | reverse complement strand
TCCAACCCCAATAACTCAGGAAAAGGTAAGGGAAAGCCAAAACCAGGAGGAAAATTATCCGAAGGTCAAGAAAAATTGGGTGAGCAGTTGCAGAAATTGCAACAAATGAAACAAGGCAAATCGGCGAGTGCTAAGGGGGGACAGAATCAGAAACCTGGAGACGGAGATAACTCCGGTGACGGAGACGAGGATAAGCGGATGAATCAAGAATTGGCAAAGATGGCATTGATGCAGGAGCAACTTCGGAGGCAAGTTGAGCAATTGAGAAAGGAATTGGGTGGAGGAGATCCAAGTACGAATCAGCTGTTGAAGGAAACAGAACAGTTAATGGAGCAACAAGAGCGAGATATCGTTAATGGCAAGATTGGGGCTCAAAATGTAGATAGACAAAAACAAATTATGACTCGTTTATTGGAGCATGAAAAGGCTGATAGAAAACAGGGGGAAGAAGATAAACGTGAATCAAATAAAGGTAATGGATTAACGGCAGAAGTACCGCCTGAAATTAAAGCAGAAGTGCTTAAGAAAGTAAGCGAAAAGGAACAACTGCGTAAATGTTTACCGGGGTTAACCCCTTATTACCAAAACGCGAATTCGGAATTTTTAAGAGGCGTGCGATAGTTTTGTATCTTTGCAGTTTATGGCTAAAACCTTAATAACTGCTGCATTGCCTTATGCTAATGGCCCTGTTCATATCGGACATTTAGCAGGTGTGTATATTCCCGCGGATATTTATGCTCGTTTTCAACGACTTATGGGGGAAGAGGTATTATTTGTTTGCGGTAGTGATGAGCACGGTGTTCCCATTACCATGCGAGCAAGAAAAGAAGGGATTACGCCCCAAGATGTGGTGGATCGTTACCATGCAATCATTGGTAAATCATTTGCCGATTTAGGAATTTCATTTGATATATATTCTAGAACGTCTTCTTCCACGCATAAAGAAATGGCTCAAGACTTCTTTAAAAACTTATTGGATAAAGGAGTTTTCGAAGAAATAAAAAGTGAGCAGTACTTCGATGACCAAGAGCAACAGTTTTTAGCCGATAGATATATTTTAGGGACTTGCCCAAAGTGTAGTAATTCCGATGCCTATGGAGATCAATGCGAAAAGTGTGGTTCTACCCTGAGCCCAAGCGAATTGATATCCCCTCGAAGTGCTTTGAGCGGCACTCCACCGCAATTAAAAGAGACCACCAATTGGTATTTACCCTTGGGACAGATTCAGGAGGTTTTTTTAAACGATTGGATCCACAGTAAAACTAACTGGAAGTCCAATGTATTGGGCCAATGCAAAAGTTGGTTAAACGATGGGTTGAAATCCAGAGCCATGACCCGCGATTTGGATTGGGGAATTCCTGTTCCTGTGGCAGATGCTGATGGCAAGGTATTGTACGTATGGTTTGAGGCACCGATTGGGTATATTTCAGCAACCAAGGAGAAGTTGCCAGAAGATTGGCAATCTTGGTGGACCGGTGATTCTAAATTGATACATTTCATTGGTAAAGACAATATTGTATTTCACTGTATAATATTTCCAGCCATGCTGCACCTAAGAGGCGATGGATATGTTGTGCCAACACAGGTTCCAGCCAACGAATTCCTCAACTTGGAAGGTCAGAAAATTTCTACAAGCCGGAATTGGGCTGTTTGGTTAAATGAGTATCTGGAGGAATTACCCAACCGCAAGGATGAATTGAGGTATGTTTTAACTTCAATCGCACCCGAAACCAAAGACTCTGAGTTTACTTGGAAAGATTTTCAAACCAGAGTTAACTCGGAATTGGTAGGAATTCTAGGTAATTTCGCCAATAGGGTAATGGTGCTAATGCATAAATACTATCAAGGGACTTTGCCCGAGGTGGAAGTTATGCCACAATATCTGTTGGAAAAAACATCGGCAACAATATTGGGTGTAGCGTATAATCTACCATCCCCGAATACGCAATTTTTGTATGATCAATACATCGTCCCTGTAAAACAATTACTGTCTGATTACCGGTTCCGGGATGCACAATTTGCATTTATGGAATTGGCGCGTTTGGGGAATAAATTTTTAGCCGATTTAGAACCTTGGAAATTGGTTAAAACCGACGAAAAGGCTACGGCGTTCATCATGCAACAATCAACCGATTTATTGTTGAATATTGCTGTATTGATGGAGCCTTTTATGCCAGAAGCTTCAAAGCGCCTATTGAATCAGTTAGCAATAGGGGATGTGGAATCATTGAAAAACAAATTTTGGTTAGAGAGTAAGTGGTTAACAATGACAGCAGGCCAGCAATTAAATCCCGCTGAACTTCTTTTTCAAAAAATTGAAGACGATGTAGTGGACTTTCAAATCCAAAAATTGCAGTCATCGTTGCTGTTGAATAGTGTTCAGACAGGTGCGATAAATAGCGGTGATGAGAAATCGAAAGAGGGAGATGAACTAGCTAATTCCACCGTAAACAGCCAAACCAATGATTTGGTTAAAGAATCTGCTTCCGCCTCAGGATCAATGGCTGGGAATTCCGGATTAGTTGCTGACGGTGCAGGATTGGCGGAATTAAAACCCCTCATAGAATTTCCCGATTTCGCAAAAATCGATTTGCGGGTAGGAACAGTTACAGCTTGCGAGAAGGTTGAAAAAGCCGATAAATTACTAAAACTTACGGTAGATTTGGGTGAGACAGAACCTAGAACGATTGTGTCTGGGATTGCTATGCATTTCACGCCCGATGAAGTTGTAGGCAATCAAGTGGTAGTAGTTGCCAATCTTGCTCCCCGAAAAATGCGCGGTATTGAAAGCCAAGGAATGATACTGATGGCCGAAGACGCTACTGGGAAATTGGTATTTGTAAGTCCGAAATCAATGGTAAATTCGGGTAGCGGCGTTTCTTAAATATACGACGAAATATCGACTTTCTTTCTTCCAACGTATTTACATAGTTTACCGCAATAGACATCATTTTATCTACGATGTCCTCGTTGCTGAACAGGCGGAAATAATTGCCAATTTCACTTCGGTTGACGCTGCTGGCTTCCAAATTTGGTTGGTTTGAAAGTTTGGTCAGCCAAGTGTTTTGCGATTTTTTATTTTTTTTAGATTTGATTTCTAGCGCTGTAAATGGTTCTGCAAATGGATTGATTGGCACTATAACTGAGTTAGAAACTTGGTTGATATCGTGAATGGTGTTTCCATTAATTTGGTGCGGGAATAATGAAAAATACTTACAAATGAGTTGACCTGTGTGCACAGTTAATTCAGGTAGTACCGGCACGCCTATTTTACTAAGAGCCGCCGAATTACACAATTGTTCGTACTGCCCTTTAATGGGGATCACAATTAATTTTTTACCTAAATATAAAGCTTCTGCTGGCGACTCAAACCCACCTGCAGTGATCAGCCCTGCGCAATTAATCATGGAATTGCTAAACGTTTCTTTGTCCACAGGCAAACAGGTAATATGCTGATGAACTTGTGGCTCTTTTACCTGAGACGTGAAAATATGGATAGGAACGAAATTCAGGGAACTAAGATTGTTAATTAGTTCTTTGATGGAGTATTGGGGTAAATAAACGGTTAAATGACCTTCATTGCTAGGAATCGTATGTCTTATGGATTCTTTGATTATTGGCGGTAAAATACCCTGCTCGTAGGGGAGGAAATGTAATCCGATATGCACCGTGGCTTTACAGTAGTTTTTCAAAACCCATTCTCCCAAAGTTTCTCTCTTTTCGGGTCTTGGGGATTTTGCGAACTGAAAGCTAGCTTGGTGCCCCCAATGCACGGACTTAACCTTTCGCAATCTACAGGCAAGGGAAGTTAACGAATCGAAATCATTGATAATTAAATCGTACTGATCTACAGGGATGGAGACAATTTGTTTGATAATTTTGAAGGGATTCAATTGCTTAAACATTTTCCAGTAATCCAGCCCCCCTCCGTGTTTATAAAAAAGCGAAATACCCGTTAAGCGGTATTTTACAGGTAAATCTACCGACAAATTGCAGTTGGAACCGGACAGTAAGATATCAACGGTTCCATATTTTGTAAGGTATTGATATACCTCCGATGCACGAGAAATATGACCATTCCCAGTGGCTTGAACAGAATATAATATTTTTAACGAGTTAGACAACATCATTAAAGGCGACCCAAGCAGGCACGGTGGAAGAAGGAATTACTCCGGGTAATGGTATTTTTAATAAATCTTGGAATTCGTTTTTCTGTTTGATCTTTTCCTTTTTACTCAATGGCTGGTGGGTGTAAATACTCCAATTGCCATCTAAATATTCCAAAGCGGTGAGATTCTCTATCCAATCTCCGCTGTTCAAGTACCGAACAGATCCGTGGTTGTTAGATATAATTCGGTCTTGCGGCTGATGAATATGGCCACAGCAGACAATGTCATACCCTTCTTGAATGGCAAGTTCTGCTGCCGTGTCTTCAAAATTAGCTATCCAACTAACTGCCTTTTTAACTCCAGACTTTACTTTTTTGGAAAAGCTCATTTTTTCTTTGCCGAAAAATTCAGCGAATCGATTTACCTGATGGTTAATCCAAATAAGAATATCGTAACCCTTTCCTCCTAATTTTGCGAGTATTTTAGCGCTACCTTGGGTAGTAGCATCAAAAATATCGCCATGAAAGAACCAGATTTTTTTACCATCTTTTTCCAAAATTAACTTATCGTCCAAAACAATATTTCCTAACTCAATACCTGAATACCGACGCAACGCTTCGTCATGATTTCCCGTTATGTAGTAAACCTTGCAGCCTTTTTCAGCCATTTTAAGGATTTTACGGAGCACCTGCATGTGCGAAGCTGGGAAGTACCTTTTTTTAAATTGCCAGATATCGATGATGTCGCCGTTTAAAACTAGAATTTCCGGTTTTATACTGGACAGATAATCGCATATATCTTCGGCGTGACAACCAAAAGTTCCTAAATGCAAATCGCTCAGTACGCAAATGTCTAATTTCTTCTTGGTCATACTTTTGTTACTCGAAATACCAACTGGTATGTTTCTGTAGTATTGAAAGGGTAATAAATCATCGTTAAATCCTCATTAATTTGCTAATTTTCTTAACATTGATTTAACATAAAGGTAGTATTAATACAAGATTTCTAGGCGGTGTAACCAAGGATATTTGTACACGTGCAAAATATTGTAGCATCAAAAAGTAAATTTATTATTCGAGATTTAAGTTGGTTGACGTTCAACGGCAGGGTATTACAAGAAGCAGAGGACTCGGATAATCATCTTCACGATCGATTGAAATTTTTGGGCATATTCTCCAATAATCTGGATGAATTTTTTAGAGTTAGGGTTGCAACACTCAATAAAATGGTAAAATTGGGTGGGGCGGCAAAGATGCAATTGGAAACCCATCCGGATAAAATTTTAAGGCATATTCAAACCACCGTAGTTAGCCAACAAGCAACTTTCGAGAAGATTTTTAAAGAAATTGTTGAAGAATTAGGGGAGAAGAATGTATTTCTAAAAACAGAAAAACAAATCAATAAGGAGCAAAAAGAATTTGTTACTAAGTATTTTGATGAAAAGGTACATACTCGAATCGTCCCTTTGATGGTAGAGAGTATTCCGTCCATGCCGTTGCTGCGGGATCGAAGCATTTATTTGGCGTGTGTTCTAGGACACGATACCAATCCGCTGATGCAGCGGTATGCATTAATTGAAATTCCGGTGGGTGAATTGTCCAGATTCGTGATCCTGCCTTCTAAAAAAGGGGTGCATGATATCATGTTGCTGGAAGATGTAATTCGTTTTAACTTACCCTATTTATTTGCTCCATTTGGGTTCAATCGATTTATGGGCCATATTATCAAGGTGACGAGAGATGCGGAATTGGATATGGATAACGACTTGAATTCCAATGTGATCGATGAACTAGAAAAGGGTTTAAAGAATAGGAAAAAGGGTAAGGCTACACGTTTTGTGTACGATAAACAAATTGATCCTAATTTGTTGGATTGGCTGGTAAAACGATTAAATCTCTCCAGAAAAGATAATCTAATCCCCGGTGGACGAATTCATAATTTCAAGGATTTTATGGATTTCCCGAAATCAGTGTTTCCCGATATTATCGAACGTCCCAAACCCTTTGTTCACCCTTTGCTTCAACAGCCATGCAGGATTTTAGATGTCCTGAATAGAACCGATGTGATGTTGCATTTCCCTTATCATTCGTTTGATTCGGTTATTGACTTACTTCGGGAAGCAGCGATCGATCCGGCGGTGGTGAGTATAAAAATTACGTTGTATCGACTTGCATCGGATTCGAAAGTCATCAATGCATTAATCAATGCTGTTAGGAATGGGAAACACGTGGTGGTAGTGATTGAATTGAAAGCTCGATTTGACGAGGAAGCCAATTTGCGTTGGAGAAGACGGCTAGAGGAGGAAGGGGTTACGGTGAAAATTGGAGTGCCTAATATGAAAGTGCATGCTAAAATCTGCGTGATAAAGCGGAGAGAATTCAATCAAACCAAACATTTTGGATTTGTAAGCACCGGTAATTTAAATGAAAGTACAGCTAAGATTTACGGCGATCATTGTTTGTTAACGAGCAATCCAAAAATTCTAATGGATGTTAATAAGGTTTTTGATTGCTTAGAAAAAGACTCACCCAATGTTATTGTATTAAAATCGTTAAAGACCTTGGTGGCGTCGCCAGTAAATACTCGGAAGTTTTTTCAATCCCAAGTTGAAAAGCAAATTGCATTAGCGAAAAAGAAGAAATCGGCATCCATGATCGTAAAACTTAATTCGTTGAGCGATAAACCGATGATTGAAACGTTATATACAGCGGCCAAAGCAGGAGTTAGGTTGGATTTGATTATTCGTGGAATTTGTTGCGCGGTTTCGGATCAAAAATCTTTTAAAGTGAAACCCAAAGCGATAAGTATCGTGGATCAGTATTTGGAGCATGCTCGAGTAATGATTTTTGGGGAAGGTGTAAACCGGCAGGTATTTATTTCTTCTGCCGATTGGATGTCGAGGAATTTGGATAATCGCGTGGAAATTTCTTGCCCAATTGAAAATCCTTTGTGGCAAGACGAGTTATCCCATATTATGAACATTCAGTTGAGGGAAAATCAAAAAGCACGAATTTTGGATTCTGCGCTCAGCAATCAGTATGTTGAAAAGGGAGAGGGAGAAGCTGATTGTCGTTCGCAACTATTAATCTACCAATACCTTGCATCCAAAGAATACACCCTTGAATCTCGGAGCCATTGACATAGGCAGTAACGCTGTACGATTATTGGTGGCTCAAGCCATACCCTATAAAAATGAAACCGTAGATTTCACCAAACTTAGTTTGTTGCGATTACCTTTAAGGCTGGGATTGGATGTGTTTGAATCGGGGTTGATTTCTCCCGAAAAAGTGGCGTTGTTAGAGAAAAGCATGGAGAGTTTCCGCTTGATTATGGAAATTTACGGAGTTACGCATTTTAGAGCATGCGCCACATCGGCCATGAGAGATGCAAGTAATTCTCCGGAAATTGTGCAGTCTATTTTTAAAAAAACAGGAATAAGCATTGAAGTTATTTCCGGTAGAGAAGAGGCGGAAATCATTTATGAAACGCATTTACGACAGTCTGGGGCGCAAAACGGAAGTACCCTGTACATTGATGTTGGTGGCGGTAGCACGGAGTTAACGCTGTATTCGTTTGGTGAAAAGGTCTTGCAAGAGTCTTTCGATATAGGAACCATTCGGTTGATGAGCGGCAAGGTGAAGGAAGAGATTTGGGATGAAATAAAACGATCTGTAAAAGTTGCTGTTAAAGACCACAAGCCATTGAAAGTGGTTGGTAGTGGCGGTAATATCAATAAACTGTTTGCGCTATCCAAGCAAAAAGAAGGCCAACCGATTGGATTAACACAGCTGGAGACATTTTTGCGGGACTTAGGGTCCATGACCATGGAAGAGCGCATGCATACGTATCAATTAAGGCAAGAGCGCGCGGAGGTGATTGTTCCGGCTTTGCAAATTTACACTTCCATTTTACGATGGGCTGGAGCTAAAGAAATTTCGGTTCCCAAAATTGGTCTTGCCGATGGGTTGGTGCGGAATATTTATTACAATCAAATCTGATTGTCTTATTCTAAGAATAAAAAAGGCTACCCAATATTGAGTAGCCTTTTTTATCTCGGATTTCAGTCGTTTTAGCTCCGATTTCAGTAGTTAGAAAGATTATTTAATTATCACCTTGGTCGTTTCGCTACCAACCGTAATGGCATAAATACCTGGTAAACACATCGATAAGTTGATGGAGCTAAGCTCAATTTCGCTCTGAAAAACTACCTGCCCAAGTGCATTCGTAACAGATACAATTCCGGATTTATTTAGATTTACTAAACCTGTACTTGGGTTCGGATACGCTAATAAGGGTTTGTTTGCAAAAGCCAAATCTGTATTGCTGTTAACCTTCATGTTGTTTTGAACTTCGAAAACGGCAACCGTTCCACTTAATTCATTAGCAACAATTACATATGGCTTACCCGTTGGGGAGTTTTCAGGACGGATAAACTGAATACCTTCGGGTCCATTATCTCCGCTGTAAAGGGTATTACTTCTTGAATTTTTGTAATCTTGATACACAGGATTTTTAGGGTCAGTAACTTTATAAACCATCACGCCACCGGTTCTTTCTAATGCAATAAATGCAAAATATTCGCCGTTGTATTCCGCTACAGTTGCACCCTCGGGTTCAGGGCCTTTTGCTCTACTGCGTGATTTGAATGTATTGTTTTCGTTATCGGCATTGAAAATTCTACCAATGGCTGGATGCTGAGAAGTAATTAATTCAAAATCGGCGTCGCTGTCAAAAACCAAAGAACCATCTTCTGGATTCCAAATACTGAAGGAACGTGCCCCTACGCTGTTGATTTCGTCTAAGTCTCCGTCACCGTCTTTATCTTTACTTAAGGTAGTAACTCGGAATCTACCCAAAGCATGACTTTCCATCAATTGGGTGGCGTTAGGGAAGGTAGCTGAATCCAATTTAACGGCAGAAACGGTGGTTCGTTCGTTCAATGGGGTGTATTCCTTTTCATCGCCTTCGTTTGCGGTTAACAAATAGGTTTTACCGTTAATGGTGAAATTATTTATTGCATCCGGGATGAAAAACGATTTTACGGGCCAATTATTCATTAATATATGTCCGGAATTATCGCTGCCATCAAATCCTACAGTGGACTTACTCCAATCTTTGGTGCCCATAGCCCAAATCTTCGTAACACTGGCTTTATCAACGTCGATTTCTACGATAGCGTTATTTTCTTGCAAGGTTACCCAAGCCGTTTTGTTGTCCGATGAAACTGTTACAAACTCTGGTTCGAAATCTTGAGCCAAAGTGCTGGGAGCGTAGAGTTTTCTAACACCTTGAGCTAACAAAGTGCTCTCTTGAGCATTAAACGAGCTGAAGCTCACTTCTTTTACATCGGCATTTGAAATCTTATCGGCTCCTACAGTTAGATCGATGATGGAAACGGAACCCTCGGGGTCGATGGAATAATCCAAATTGGGTTGACCTTCGTTTGCCGTAAGCACCTTTTTACCATCGGGTGTAAAGGTGATCATATCGGGTAAAAACCCAACCTCTACTTTATTGATGTAGGTACCATCGGTATCAAAGAACACTACTTGACCGCGAAGTTGTTCGTTGGCATTAGGCGATGCAACTGCAACCAAACCATTGTTAACCGCTACGGAAGTAATGCCTCCATAGGTTGACATGTCAACGGATTTAATTAAAGTTATATCTTTTGGGTTTGAGAAATCGGCAATGTCAAATCGATCTTGAATCGCACTTGTCATAAATAAACGCTGCGATTTTGCATCATGAACTACAATTTCGGTAGTTGAACCTTTTACAGGATTGGGGTTGAAGCTTTCAATAAAGTTCAATGAAATTTCTTGCTGAGGTACGGGTGATTTTCTGTCGTTGTCTTTAATGTAAACGGTAAAGAAATTAGGACCTGTTATTGTGATTCCAGGAGTTTTTGATTCTAATTTCACTGCGAAATACTCATCGCTTTCTGATGTATTATCGTTAATAATTGGAATTTTAACATCAAGGCTAGAGGCAGTGGTAGCATCCAAATTTATGGTTTGACCAGTAAAGGTGAAGTCCGAAGCGTTCGCAGTACTCCATGATCCGCTCATTGGGGAAATTTGTAAACTACCGGCGCTTGGGAATTGAATATTAATTTTTACTACCGCTTCTTTTGCATCTTCGTTAACTGCAATAAATCGACTTGAAAAAGTCACTTTGGTTTCATAGATGAATGTAAAATCAAAAGGCTTAAATAGCATTCTATTTTCAGCATCTTTCACGTTTTGAACCGTGAGGGTATAGGTGGTACCAGCGGCAAATGGATTTGCATAAGTTAATGTAACAGTGTCTAATGCGGTTCCATTGTTCGTGCGTTTTAATGAAGTCAATCCACTTAGTCCCGTGTAGTTGGATGCATCTATTGCTGAAGCGGAATCCATATCTCGAGAGAAAATAATTCTAAGTGTATTGGAATTGATAACCTCCCCTTTGGTTACGGTAGGCGATCCAGGGAATCCCCATGCAGGCCAGGTTTGTGGAGCAGTTCCAGAAGCGGCTCCCATCCAATTGGCCGTATCGTGAATGAACGCTTTTAGTTCGGCGATGGTGCCAGTAGTTTTACCGGTATAATACGAGTTTGCAGTATTTCCAGATACATTGCCTTTTGCTCCGGAAAATTCTATAGCGTTTGTTGCATTGGTTAAGGATGAAGGTAACATAGAAAGGCTACCGCTGCAAGTGGTATTAGCGCTTAACCAAGCGTTTGAACTCAATGCTGTAATGTGGGTAGGGTTTGTGTTGGTACCGGTGTAAACAATAATTTGATCTCCGCCACTGGACAATCCGAATTTGCTTCCTGAAATGCTGCCAACATTGGTTGATGGGAGATCGTTTTTAATTGAAATTACTGTACCGGAAGCAATGCCAGAAGCAGGAGCGGTCCAAACCAATCCACCTGCACATTGTGCTGGGGTATTGGTAGTGAATTTAGCATCGGTAAAGCGAATTTGAGTTCCAGGTAAAATATCTACAAACGTGACAAACGCAAATTCGTCGTCCGTTGCGAGGGCATTCATTCTATAGGCTACAAATGCTAAATCCCCTGCTTTAAATTGAGTTTGAACCGGTTGAGTTTTGAATGAAATAGCGTTGTTTCCTGTAGCAATATTGCCGGTAGAATCGCTGATAGTAGCAGATTTTAATTGCAAATAATACACTTGATTATTCTTCAAGTTCGAAGCGGGGGTAATGGTTAATAGTTTATTGGAGTAACTAGCTGTAAAGGCAACAGTGTTTCCAGAGCTATTATTTTCTTTCAATATCACCAAGGTGTCGGCATTGGCCGATGTAATTGCGGAACCGCTTGCCAGTCTTACGGATTCAGAAAAACTGATAATAATTGAAGCGTTTGTGGCAACGTTGCTGTCATTGTTATTAATATTAAAGGTGAACGTTGGTTTGGTGGTGTCTTTAGCACCCGCAAAGGTGATGTCCGATTTACCGTCAGTTGGAGTAGTTGCGGATGTTGTATGTGTTCTTTTTGTAGTGAATTTGTTGGTAGCGGGATCGTATTCTCCTTTTGCAACCAAATAATTACCGCCGGGATCCGCAGATAAATAAATACCCGTGGAAACTTTACCTCCGCTGTATAGGTCGTTTGAGGGAAGTTGATAGCCAGCAGTTCCGCTGCTAACGATAGCTCCGCCCAATGCTGTTCCATAAAATAAAGCATCGATGGGAACCGTAGTTGAATCGATGGAAGACAATGGCAAATCAAAAACGGCTAAACCATCGGCGGATGATCCACCATTTCCAAATACACCACTGGCATTGTTTTGGCCAATTCCGCCATCTCCGGTGGTTGTCATGGTGTTAATCACTCTAAGTTTAGTGCCATTGATTTTCATACAAGATCCGCCCACATAACCAATCTCTCCTTTCTTTATGCTACCTGTATTGATTTCAAATGCATAGGTGATGGCCTTGCCTTCTTTCCAGCCGCGTATTGTCCCGGTTCCATTATTACAGATAATTACGGAGTAAGGCGTTTTACTAAAATCAATATCTTTGGTTGCCACCAGTTCTACAAATTCTTTACAAGAATCGGTTCCTGCTGGGTTGACATACATTTCGGAAATCAATAGGGCCTGCCCATTGATTTTGGCTGATAGCGCAAATAAAATTGCTAAAAGCCAGTAATGTTTGATGAATTTTCGCATAGTTTTTAGGTTTTTTGCGAAGTTCATCCAAGAGAATTTCTCTAAAGTTTAATTAAGGCTATGGCTTGTTTACTTTAATCTTTACAAATCTTTAATAGAGTTAAATAATTGTTAGTGCTCAATGGGGTTGGTGTTGAGTTGGAGTAAAGATATACTGCGAAATATCGACTTCCTTTCTTTCAACGTAATTAAATATTACATTTCATTGGACATCATTTTATCCCCTTCAATTGCTGCAAAAACTCACGGGCTTGTTCAGGGCGCATTACCGAAACGTTGATGGGGCTGCCGTGTTTTAATTTAACATGTAAAATATAATTCCCAGAAGTGGTGTAGGCTTTGCCAAGTTTACCTCGTCGCAATCCCCAACCACCAAATTCTTTAAGAGAATTTATTTTTAAAACTTGGATATCTTCAATATCCATCATGGATATGGTGCGTCTTTTTAGTACAAATGGGAAAAAAGTAAAACTGAATTCGGAATTTGAAATCGACCAATTCAATCGAATGTTCCAAAACAGTATTGCTACACTCAATAAAATCATTAGGGGTGTCATGTTTCCCCAAAAATCTTGATTCCATTGGGTTTTTATTTCGGATAATGATTTACCTGCCATGGGAATTAGCATGATGGCAATAAAGACCGGCAATAGTATCCAAATCATTTTTCGCATACTTAGGCTTTCGGAATATTTCCATTCTCCATTTTCCAGTTTAGCGGTGTTAGTGGTTATTTCCATGGTGTTTAAAGCAATTAACATCAAAGATAATTCTAAGAATGGGGTAGGTAAGGGTCTTTTTTATAATTTTATTTCGATAACCATTTTTGAAGTAAAACTATTTTGCTATATTTGCAGCCCGATTCATAAAAAAATAGAATTATGACTAAGCGTACTTACCAGCCTTCGAACAGAAAACGCAAAAATCGTCACGGTTTTCGTGAGCGCATGTCTACCGCTAACGGTCGCCGTGTATTGGCTGCACGTCGTAAGCGTGGTCGTCAGAGTTTGACAGTTAGCGCCGAGCGTAGCCACAAAGGCTAATGCTCGTAAGATTCTTGGATGAAACATCCAGAGTCTACATATCGCTTGCGTCAAAATCTTCCCAAAACGGAAAGACTTTGTAGCGAAAAAATTATCGCCCGGTTATTTCAATCGGGCGTTTTTGTTTCTAAATACCCGCTGCGGGTGAATGCTGTGGTGGATGAGTTGAGGAAAAGGGCTGAAGTTGCCGTGGAGAATGAATTTCAGGATGGGACTGAAGATGCCGTGTTGAACGAGTTGCTCGTTGAGACAGAAGTTGTGAATGAGTTGCAGGAAGAGACCGGATCGCAGAATGAAGCGGGTGTTAAAGTATTGTTTTCGGCAAGTAAACGCAGGTTTCCAAGAGCGGTGGATAGAAACAGAGTGAAGCGATTGTTGCGTGAGGTATACCGAAAACATAAGCAAGACTTGTGGGATTGGGCAATCACCAACGAGAAACAAGTGTCCATTGCAATGATTTTTACCGGTAAAGAAATTGTTGGTTATCAGCAAATAGAACAATTGTGGAAGGATTTGCAAGTTCGGTTGATCAAAAAACTCTCGCTACCCGAAGATGCAACTCCTATTAAGCCATTAACATGAAATATATTTTTTTAGGGATAATTCGTATTTACCAATATGCAATCAGTCCACTGTTTGGTTCTTCATGTAGGTATGCCCCGAGTTGCAGTCAGTACGGAATCGAAGCGGTAAAAAAACACGGTGCTTGGAAAGGTGGTTGGTTAACCATCAAGCGAATAGGAAGATGTCATCCTTGGGGAGGCAGTGGATTTGATCCGGTTCCTTAAAACCGATTTCTGTTGTTTTTAACAGATTATTCACCTATCTTTGCAGCCCTAATTTTATAGCCTTAAATAAAATGAACAAACAACAGTACGAGACCGTGATCATTTTGACACCCGTACTCTCTGAACAGCAGATGAAAGACGCTGTTTCTGGCTACAGAGAGTTGATCACGAGCAATGGTGGGGAAATGGTCCATGAAGAAAACTGGGGCCTAACCAAGCTAGCCTATCCCATCCAGAAAAAAGGAACCGGTTTTTATCACCTGTTCGAATTCACCGCAAACACTGATTTTATCAAAACTTTCGAATTGGCATTCCGTCGCGATGAGCGCGTTTTGCGTTATTTGACAGTGAAGTTAGACAAGTGGGGCGTTGATTACAACAAACGCAAGCGTAACGGTGAGTTGCGTTCTGCAGCAAAAGAATCCAAACCAGCAGCACCTGCTGTTGCTGTTAAAGTAGAGGAGGACACTGACTTATGAGCAAAGAAACAAATTTCGTATTTAACCAAACTCCCCAAGTAATCCAGAAGAAAAAATACTGCCGCTTCAAAAAGCACGGTATTAAGTACATCGATTACAAAGACAAGGATTTCTTGTTGAAGTTTGTGAATGAGCAAGGTAAGGTTTTACCTCGTCGTATTACAGGTACATCATTAAAGTATCAACGTAAAATGTCGGTTGCAATTAAGCGTGCCCGTCATTTAGCTTTGATGCCTTTCGTAGCAGACGGTTTAAAATAGGAGGAAAGAACGATGAAAGTTATTTTAACACAAGACGTAAAAAATTTAGGTCATAAAGACGATATCGTAAGCGTAAAAGATGGTTACGGTCGTAATTTTCTAATTCCTCAAGGTAAAGCTAAATTGGCTTCTGAAGGTGCATTGAAGATGTTGGCCGAAGATATTCGTCAGCGCGAATTCAAAATGGAGAAATTGCGCAAAGACGCAGAAGCACTTGCTACTAAATTGAACGGAACAACGGTTCAGATTGCAGCTAAGGCAGGTAATTCTGGTAAAATCTTTGGTTCAGTTACTGCTTTGCAAGTAGCTAACGCTTTGAAAGACAAAGGATTTGATGTTGATCGTCGTAAAATTGTTTTCGATGATATCAAAACTATTGGTCAGTTTGAAGCTAACATCAACCTAGTAAAAGACATTAACGCCAGCATCACTTTAGATGTTGTTGCTGATTAATTGTATAGGTTATAGGTAAAATGAAGGTCGCCCACAAGGCGGCCTTTATTGTTTTGTTGTATTTTTGCATCTTATGTGGGATCGTTTCGCAACCCTGATCCTTAAGCAAAGGGTATATTTTTTGTCCATCATCTTACTGTTTACCGGTGTGATGGGGTATTATGCTACGAAAGTAGAGCTAGAATATAATTTCCAAAAGTTGGTGCCATCGGATGATCCCGATCACATTGCTTACAAGAAATTTAATAAAACATTTGGTGAGGATGGTAATAAGCTGGTTATTGGATTTTCTACGGATAAACTGTTTGAATTAAAAAATTACCAAGCTTTTTATAAACTTTCTCAGCAGTTAGCTTCCCAACGCGGAGTAAAGGAGATTGTTTCTCCATCGCGTTTCTATAATTTATCCTTGGATACCTCGGACAAGTTCATTATTCATCAGGTTCCAGGTAAGATGCCGCAAACCCAAGCAGAGGTGGATAGTCTTAAGGCCTTGTTCTTAAATCTTCCCTTTTACAAAGGTTTATTATATAACGAAGAGACCAACGCTATATTAATGTTGGTGAATATTGAAGATAAGTTTCTTAACTCGCCGGAACGTAAGTTCAGTGTTCAGAAATGGGCAGAAATGGTGAGAGATTTCGAAAAAGAAATTGGCGTAGATGTGCATATGAGCGGATTACCTTATGTAAGAACCGTTTATGCTACGGAAGTAAAACAAGAAATTGTAATGCTTACCATCATCGCATTTGTGGTAACCTCGTTGTTAATTTTTGTCTTATATCGAAGTATTTCAACTTTATTGATTTCGCTTTTGTTTATCATCATAGGGGAATTAACGATGTTGGGATTGTGCGGTCTGCTGCATTTTAAAATATCGTTGCTTACGGGTACTCTGCCTCCCTTGTTGGTGGTAATCGGTGTTCAGAATACCATATACCTTATTAATAAATATCACGAGGAATATGCAAAGACACGATCCCAAGCGAGAGCCTTAACCCGCGTAGTCTCTAGAATAGGTTTAGCAAACTTCCTGATCAATTTTACCACCGCCGTAGGTTTTGGAACCTTTTATTTTACCGAAATACAGATGCTGGTTGAATACGGATTGGTTTCCTTCCTAACCATCAACATCATTTTCTTCGTTACACTTATCGGTTTGCCTGCGTTTTATTCCTATTTGCCCGTTCCAAGCGATAAGCAAATTAAACATCTAGAAAACAAAAGCATTTCCAGTTTCTTGGATTGGGTGAAATTCATGGCCTTTAACCATAAACGTAGAATTTATTTCTGGTTTATTCTGTTTACACTGTTGAGTACCATTTTTGTTATTCGACTTAAACCATTGGCTTTCATGGTAGACGATATACCCCATGACTCGCCGATTTATACGGATTTAGAGTATTTTCAGAATAATTTCAAAGGGGTAATGCCGTATGAAATTTTGATTAAAACCAACGATGAACACGATGCATCCAACCCCACAACACTGGCCAAAGTAAATTCACTGCAAAAGGCTTTAAAACGCTTTCCAGAATTATCGAAGCCTGTGAGTTTGGTAGAAATTGTAAGTTATGCAAATCAAGTAGTCAACGATGGTGATCCAGCATACTACCGGATGCCTAAAGTTACCGACTTAGGGGATATCGCCATGCGCATGCCCGAGCAGAAATCCGGAGCCCCAATGATGAAAGGGCTGTTGGATTCTACCCATTCCACGTTGCGTGTTAGTTATCAAATTAAAGATGTAGGTTCCGTTCGCTTGGATAGTATTAATACGGCCATTTATGAGATTCTGGAGCGAATATTCCCGAAAGAAGAATATCAAGTTCAGGTTACAGGTACATCGGCCGTATTCTTGAAGGGGAATGGATACCTCTACAACAGTTTAGGATCCGCAACATTTTGGAGTATATTAATCATTTCTTTAACAATGGGTTTGCTGTTCCCATCTATCCGGATGATTATTATTGCGATTATACCGAATATTATCCCCTTGCTAGTTACCGCCGGTACGATGGGATATTTCGGAGTACCTTTGAAGCCCTCAACAATTTTAGTATTTAGTATCGCTTTTGGTATAACAGTGGATGCCACCATTCACTTCGTCATCACCTTCCGAAGGGAATTGGTTAAATACAATCATACGGTGAGGGTTGCATTGAGTAACACGATATCCGAGGTTGGATTTAGCATGATTTATACCATGGTAGCTATCTGTGCAGGGTTCTTAATTTTTGTATTCTCAAATTTCCAAGGTACCATTTGGTTGGGATGGTTAACCGGTTTGACCTTGGTTGTGGGAATGGCTGCCAATTTGTTTTTGTTACCCGCATTGATTTTATCGTTGGAGCGCCGATTAAACCCCAAAGAAGAATTAGAGGATACTGTGGTGGATATCGAAGAGGATGATGATGCGGAACCCGCATTGGAATCCACTAGATGAGTTGATTACAACCCCTGAGATCACTGAAGTCTAATCGACCTAAAACCTCGAAACTTCCGTCCTCATAGACTTTGCCCAAATCATCCGTGGCTATAAAGCTGCAACTGTAGAGATTGGCTAAATCGATAATGCAAATCCTACCCGTTTTTCCCCAGGGTAAAAAGTCTTGGGGGTCCATCGGGTCACACACGCGTACTTTCATCCACGGCGGACATTGAAATCTACCATCAATTGATCGAGTATAGGCTTGAGATAGCAATTCGGTCATGCCGTATTCCGATTGAATAGCATTCACCCCCAATACTTGGGTTAATTTGTTATGTAGTTCTGCGCGAGTAAGTTCTTTCCCTCTTCCTTTCATACCCCCAGTTTCGATCCATTGAATACAAGATAATTGTGTTGGATTGGAATGAGTTGGGTTACCAGTAGTGGAGGCGACGAAATCGGCCAATTCTAACATAGCGAAAGTTACCCCAAATACGATGGTAGGAAGTTGTTTCCTCTCGTTATCTTGAATTAGATTCCACAATTTCTCGTAATCGTACAAGTAAAATCCGCTGTTGGGGGATTCACTTTGCTTAATTAAACAATCCACCATATAGACCAACGAAGAATTTTGTCTTTCCAAGTAGGACGGAAGCAAGCCAATGATGCAAAGTTCAGAGACTTTACCAAATCGGGATTCAAAGGTTTTCAGAAAACTCTGTTCATACAACGATGGATTATACACCCAGTGTTTCGACGTTTGTTGGAGGGTAGTGCCACTAGATTCAAACAACAAGTGGGGGACGGGGCTTTGCGTATCGAAAATCGTTGGCAGTGAATCTGAGATCCAGCGATTCTCTAGGGATAGAATCGATTGCGTTTTAAAAAATTGAATAGGAAGAAAGGTTGGAAAGGGTTTCTCCTTAGGGTTTAATTCACACCAACGTCTAAAAGCTTGGCAATTGCGTTGCTGCCAACGATGAATTTCTGCTGCTATAGTATTAAATTTGGATTCCTCCATGGATAAAATTCGATTTTCCATATCGGCCCAACGGTTTGCAGGGTTCATGTTCAGCATATTTTCGCTTTTTGTTGCTTGCAACGATGGCAAAAATACAATCCTATCTACACCGCAACTAAAAATTCTATCAACCACCGTGATTCCCTCGCCCTTGGGGTACGATAGTTTGGTTTGGGTAGATTTGTTTTTTCAAGACGATGACGGTGATTTGGGGCTTTCAGAATCCGATACACTGGATGGATTTGCTTTCGGTCGGTATGATTTCCAGAATTTGAAAGTCTACATGCAGTATTGTGATAATGGGAAATGGATATATGCATTGAATCCAATAACGGGTAATACCGATACGATTACATTTCATGAACGATTACCGAGACTTTCGGCACCGGGGAAAAATAAAAAGGTAACGGGAGATATGCGTTTAATCATCCCCGCTAAACCCTACGGTTTTGTAACCGATAGCGCAAGATTTGTAGTGAGAATTTCCGATCGATTACTTCATCGGAGTACTTGGGAAACTTCCCCACTGGCCAATTTGAAGCATTGATACTGTTTCGATACGGGTGGATTATCGGTAGCAAAAGTTCCTTATGCGCGTAGTCTGTTTTATTTTTTTGCTTGAATTGGCTTTCATTTTTACAGTTAAACGGTAGCGATAATCGGTTAAATGCCTCGAAATCGGTTAAGCGTATGTTAATTATCGATTAAAATACGATATTTTCGCCTTTTAAATTTTGAATTGGCACGACGTTTGAAAATCTTTGCAACAATGAAGCGGTTTTTGGTAGCGATAACATTCTTGATGACAGCTGGCTTAGTTCATGGCCAGAAAAATCAATTGGTAGGATTTGTGGATTCGGATGTAATTCTATCGAAAATGCCTGAATTTCAAGCAGCTCAGCGAGACATAATGGATTTGTCGGCTAAATGGGAAGCAGAGGCGGCGCAAATAAAAGCGCAATTAGATCAACTTCAGCGGGATTATTTGGCAGAGGAGGTGTTGCTTACCAACGATCAAAAGAAACAACGCAAGGAAGCGATTGCAGCAAAAGAAGCAGATTTGTATCAATTTCGTCAAGCAAAATTTGGCCCTGACGGAGCTTTATATCAAGAGCGATTGAAATTGGTAAAACCGTTGCAAGACAAAATCTACGATGCAATTCAGACCGTAGCGAAAAAAGAAGGCTATTCCTATATTTTTGATAAAAACGGTGGTGCATTGATGTTGTATGCCGATGCCCGATACGATAAAACGCTAGAAGTGTTGGAAGCATTGGGGATTGCTACCTCTGATGAAGGCACGGGCAAACCAATTTCCCCCGGTGGCGTAACCCCAGGAGGCAAGTCTAAACCCACACCACCAGTAAAAAAGTCTGATCCAGACGAAGAATAATCATTTGTAAAACAATAAATTAGAATACATGAAAAAACTTATCTTATTATTTACCCTTACCCTTTCGGTATTGTTTGTATCCGAAGCGCAAGCACAAAAAGTTGCTACGGTAAACACTCAAGTATTGATCGACACGATGCCTCAGAAGGATTCTGCGGATTTGAAATTAGCCGCTATAGCTCAAGTTTACGATGAAAAATTGCGCGATTTGCAAATGGAAATGCAAAATAAGCAAAAGGAATTTGAAGCAAAGGTAAATGCCAAGGCTTCTCAGTCTCAATTGGAACTATTGCAAAAGAGCTACGAGCGTTTGGTACAAGAGTACAAAGAAACCGAAGAAATGGGAACCAACGAATTGCAAGAAGCCCGTGTGAAGTTGTTGCAACCATTGATTGAAGTAATCAAAAAAGCGGTAGGCGATGTTGCTAAAGCCAAAGGGTACGCTCACGTAATTGACAATGCTCAAGGTATCGTTTTGTGGAGTGCAAATACATCGGACGATATTACAGCCGCTGTTATCGCTCAATTATTGAAAAAATAATTTCTTCAGGAAAATAAATGTAAAAAAGGATGGTGTAGTAGTACGCCATCCTTTTTGTTTTTATCGGCACACTCTATCTTCGCAACTATTAATCCATGTCGGTTTCAGGTAAAATTGGGGTGTTTGATTCAGGTTATGGCGGACTTACTGTACTGAGAAGCATAGTAGACCGTTTGCCGGAGTATAATTATTTGTATTTAGGGGATAATGCAAGAGCACCCTATGGGAATCGGTCATTTGAGTCGGTTTACCAATACACCTGGGAGGCAGTTGAGTGGTTGTTTAATAATGGATGTGAGTTGGTGATTTTGGCCTGCAATACGGCTTCCGCCAAGGCATTAAGACAAATTCAACAAGTTAATCTACCACAACGAAACGACCATAAACGCGTATTGGGGGTAATTCGACCTACTACAGAAAATATCGGGCATTATTCTCAAACAAACCACGTAGGAATTTTGGGAACCGCGGGAACCGTAAAATCCAATTCCTATCCTATCGAAATAGCTAAATTCTTTCCCAATATGGTAGTTTCCCAGGAAGCTTGTCCAATGTGGGTATATTTGGTTGAGCATAATCATCTGGAAGGGGAGGGTGCCGATTTTTTTGTGCACCAAAATATTCATAGAATTTTAGAGAAAGATCCCCAAATTGACACAGTATTATTGGCCTGCACGCATTATCCTTTATTGGAAAAGACCATTCGGAAATTTTTACCCGAAACAATTGCCTTGGTGTCTCAAGGAGCGTTAGTTGCCGATCGATTGGAGGATTATTTGCATCGGCATGCCGAAATAGAATCGTTGTTACTTAAAAATAATCAAAGAGAATTTGCTACTACGGACGAAGCGGCAATTTTTGATGAGCATGCCACCTTGTTTTTCGGGGAATCGGTGAATTCGAGGCATATCAGTTTAACCTAACGCGATGGCTGCGGAAGCACTGAAATCAGTTATTCAATCCCTCCCAGAAACTCCTGGGGTATACAAATACTTCGACACTTCGGATACGATTTTGTATGTGGGTAAAGCGAAAAATTTAAAAAAACGCGTTAGCAGTTATTTCTCTAAGCAGCACTACGAAAACCGAAAAACGGCGGTTTTAGTAAGCAAAATTCACCGCATAGAGTTTACTGTAGTAGATACGGAGTTGGATGCGTTACTCCTAGAAAATAGTTTAATAAAGGAATTACAGCCACGCTACAATATCAGTTTAAAGGACGATAAGACGTACCCCTATATCCGAATAACGGCGGAACGATTTCCTCGGGTGTTCCAAACCCGGCAGGTAATTCGCGATGGAAGTGAGTATTTTGGACCTTACGCAAATGTAAAAGTAATGCAAACGGTGCTGGATTTAGCTAAGAAATTGTATCCAACTCGGAATTGTAATCTTGTTATGAATCCAAATTCCATCCTAGCAGGTAAGTTCAGAATTTGTCTGGAGTATCATATTGGAAATTGCTTGGGTCCTTGTGAAGGAAAACAATCGGAAGAGAATTATTTAGAAAATATCGACCAAATACGTAAGTTGCTGAAGGGTAACTTGTTTGAGGTTAAAAAGCACTTAAAATCGGCGATGGTACTTCATGCAGAACAATTGGAATTTGAAGATGCACAACGATACAAGGAGAAGTTGGATGCGTTGGATCGCTACCAAGCAAAGAGCACCGTTATTAGTCCAAATTTGGGCGATTTAGAAGTGTATTCTATTAATAGCATTGAAAAAATAGCCTTCGTTAATTTCTTGCGGGTTAGTCAGGGCCTTATTGTAGTGAGCAGGAACCTGGAAATCCGAAAACGATTAGAAGAAAGCGATGAAGATTTGTTAGAATCGGCTATCGTTGAAATGAGGCAACAATATGGGGATGATTGTAGAGAGATTGTATTATCACATCCTATCGAATTATCCATTCCCGGAGTTAGCATTACAGTACCCAAATTGGGCGAAAAGCGAAAGTTGTTGGAATTAAGCATGAAAAATACCCTGTTGTATAAGCAGGAGAAATTGGCTCAATACGACAAGTTGAACCCAGAAATGCGTGTAGATCGATTGATGGAGCAGATGAAACAAGATTTACGGCTTACCGAGCAGCCGAGGCATATCGAATGCTTTGACAATTCTAACTTTCAAGGCACTTATCCCGTGAGTGCATGTGTGGTTTTTCGGGATGGGAAGGCATTTAAAAGTGATTATCGGCATTTTAATGTGAAAACTGTTGAAGGTCCCAATGATTTTGCTACCATGAAAGAAGTGATTCACCGCAGATATTCGCGCTTGGTGGATGAAGGGAAGTCGTTACCCCAATTAATTGTTGTTGATGGAGGAAAAGGGCAACTAAGTTCGGTGGTAGAGGCCTTGAAGGAAATGGACTTGTACGGGAAAATGGCGGTTATTGGGATTGCCAAACGATTGGAGGAAATTTATTATCCGGGGGATTCCTTGCCGATGTATATCGATAAAAAATCCGAGACCCTAAAAGTAATACAGCAGATGCGGGACGAGGCGCATCGTTTTGGAATAACGCATCACCGTGCACGGCGAAGTAAAGGGGTATTGAAAACGTCATTAACCGAAATCCCCGGTGTTGGTGATGAAACAGCGCGATTGTTATTGCGTCATTACAAAAGTGTAAAGAAAGTGCAAGTGGCATCGGTTGAAGAATTGCAGGCTGTAGTGGGTAAAGCAAAGGCGATGGTGGTTTGGAATTATTATCATTCTGGAGACAATGAAACAGAATAAATCCCATAATCTACTGCATCAATGGTTAGAAATTTCCAAACTGGAAGATTCTGTAACTCTATTATGGAGTGCAGGTTATAAAGATTTGCTTGGCTCGTTTGAAGGTTTGCTAGCCCTTGGAGTAGAAACAATGGATAATGGTTTAGAATCATTAAATGAGTTGGATGATCGATTGCGAATTTTAAGTGTATCGTACGATGCAAAAAATGACATAGAATCGACGTTGAAATCATCAAAATCGGACTTGTTTCATCGACCTAACATTGAATTAGTGACACCGAAGCGTTGGGAAGTGTTATTGCGAGATGGAAACGTTTTAACGAGTGATCACCATTCATTTGGATTGGATGTAATTAAAGAATTGGAGGATAATGAGTTCCTTGAACAAACCGAGTTAGTAAAACATTGGGATGGTAAGGTTCGTTCCAAATGCAACTCGGAAATGGAGACTTCAGAATCCGCAATGACGCAATCGGGAATAACCCAATCGACAAAAAAATCATCGATTCACTGGAGCTCGGAGGTTACTAAAGAAAAATACTTAGCTACCATTGAATGGATTAAGTCAAAAATTGTTGCCGGCGATTTCTATGAACTAAACTACTGTATATCATTCGAAGCTTCCGTGGACATAGATCCCTATTGGGTATTTGAAGTAATGACGATGGTGGCTGGAGCGCCAATGATGACCTTTGTAAAACGAGGGAGTTATTTTTTGATGAGCAGTAGCATGGAGCGTTACTTGCGCAGCGATGGAAGATGGGTAATTAGTCAACCGATCAAAGGGACCATTAGAAATACAGCGGGAAACAATGCGGAGGAGCTTGACTTATTGGCCGAAAGATTGTACCAATCCGAAAAAGATCGGGCAGAAAATGTGATGATTGTAGATTTAGTGAGGAATGATTTATCCCGAATATGTTGTTCCAGTTCCGTGAAAGTTCCTGAATTATGCGGGATTTATGAGTTTCCGCATGTATTGCAAATGATTTCCACGGTATTTGGGAAGAAAAAAGATGATTTAGGGTTATCCGATATCCTACGAGCTACCTTTCCAATGGGAAGTATGACCGGTGCCCCGAAAATTGCCGTAATGCAAGCTTGTGAGGAAATTGAATCCTTCAAACGCGGATTATACAGCGGCAGTGTAGGGTGGGTATGCAGTAACTCCTTTGATTTGAATGTGGTAATTCGGGCATTGCAATTCGATTCTAATCACAATACGTTGCAATATGCTGTGGGTGGCGCAATTACTGTAGATAGTGACGCTAATGAAGAGTACAAGGAATGTATGGATAAAGCCGAAGCTATGCTGAAAACGCTGAGAAAAGCAGGTTATTCTATTTCGAATTTGTAACCTACGCCTTTCACGGTGTAAATAAATTTCTCGTTCAATTTCTCGCGAATTTTTCTCACGTGAACATCAATAGTCCTATCAACTACCAATACTTCATTTCCCCAAACATTTTCTAAAATTTCATCTCTAGAAAAAACTCTGCCTGGTCTAGAAGCAAGAAAACTTAATAATTCAAATTCTTTGCGAGGAAACTGTAACGCCTTGCCTTCGTAGTCAACAACAAAGCGCTCTCTGTCAATTTTCAATACCCCAAAATCGATGGCCTCAGGTTCGGGAGTATGCAATGCATTTCTTCTACGAAGAATAGCCTTAATTCTGCTTAGTAATACTCTTGGACGAATAGGCTTAGCGATGTAATCATCTGCACCCGCTTCAAAGCCGGCTAACTCCGCAAATTCTTCACTTCTAGCGGTTAAGAAAACTACAGGAATATTTTTGGTTTCAGGATTTTCTTTTAGCTGTCTACATGCTTCCATGCCATCCATTACAGGCATCATAACATCCATTAATATAATTTCTGGATTTACTTTAGCCGTTTGATCTATGGCTTGAGCACCATTGGCAGCAACGTGTACCTCAAATCCTTCCTTAGCGAGTGTATGTCGAATAAGCTCTAATATATCTAGCTCGTCATCAACAACAAGAATTTTTGGCAAACCTTTTAACATCTTGTTACAAAGGAATCAATGTAATTTAAATTATCAATTCCTTTCATGTTAAATTTATGTTAAACAAAAAAGTTGTTTTTGTTACTGCCCTAAAACTTCCTGCAGTTTGGCGGCTAGGTCTTCCCCTCGGAGATTTTTGGCAATGATCTTTCCATTAGGATCTAATAACACGGTAGCCGGAATGGATCGTATTCCATACAATTGTCCGGCAGAGCTACTCCATCCTTTTAAATCACTTACATGCTTCCAGGTTAATCCATCTTTTTCGATGGCGGCAACCCAACGATTAGGATCTTGGTCTAAAGAAACGCCATAAATTTCGAAGCCTTTGTCTTTGTACTTATTATACAAAGCCACGTTAAAGGGGTTTTCCTTTCTGCAAGGACCGCACCAACTGGCCCAAAAATCGATTAAAACATATTTGCCACGCAAAGAACTCATGGCTAAATTTTCTCCATTGGGCTGTGCTAAGTTGATATCTGGGGCTACGGCACCAACCATTAATTTCCCTTCTTTGGCCATTCTATCTGAGATAGCCTTGCTGTATTTAGCTGCGGGATTAGCCTTGTTGGCAGCTCTTACTGCCAATTCTAACCATTGGAAGTTGGGCTCATTTACAACATTGTACTGAACAATGAAATAGGGAAGGAAAGAGGCACCTCTCGAGGTAGCAAAATCAAATAATTTTGTTTCTCTTTCCGCCATTAACGCATTGTAATCCTTACTTAACTTCATCATTTGCTCATACCCTTCATCCGTATTGGGGTTTATGGTGGAAGCAGACTTTTCAATACTGTTTATTCGGATTAAGTAGGATTTATTTAATTCCAATAATTCTTTCAATCCGCGAGATTCATCAGATCCCTTACCGGAAACTTCGTAAGTGAATTCGCTACCTGAGGGATCAATATTTACATTCAGGTCTGATTCATTATTAACCCCCAAATAAACCATTTGCTGGGGAGAAACCTGCAATGCACAAAAAAGGAAATCTTGGGTATTGGCGGAAATACTGAAACTGCCATTTTTGGATGTCTTAACACTATCAATCATGATCAAACCTTCCGGTGCCATTTCTTGAAGGTAGATAACCTGGTTGGGTTTGTTTTTTATAGTTCCACGAATAGTGAATCCTCCGGCTACTTCCAAAGAGTTCTCTTTTTGCGTAGTTAACGTATGAATCCAGTTGTTGAAGTCGCTGCTGATTTTTTCCGCATTCAAATTGCTGCAAGAGCTTAATGCGAATGCAGATATAGGCAATAAGGCCTTAAGAGAGAAAGTCATAATTGATCTCATTTATTTCAAAATTAGCAAAAATCCGGCCGTTTTTTCCTTGCATTTTCAAATTCTTGGATAGTTGTGGCATTTATTAGGTCGAAATCCCCAATTTTAGTTCTCACCAACGAACTTAGATAAGCGCCACATCCTAATTTTTGTCCGAAATCATGGGCAATACTGCGGATATAGGTTCCTTTACTACATGCGATTCTGAAAAACACTTCAGGACCTTTGATTTCGGTAATATCAAATGCTGTTAAAAAGATTTTTCGCGATTTCAGTACCGTATCTTCCCCTTTTCTGGCCAATTTGTAGGCACGCTTCCCGTCTACTTTAATAGCGGAAAATAACGGGGGAATTTGATCGGTCTCACCCAAGAAGCTTTCAGCAACATCCTGGATTTGTTGAGCACTAATTCCGTCAATGGGAATAAAATTGCAGGGATCGGTTTCTAAATCGTAACTTGGAGTAATCGCTCCAATGTGGAATGAACCTGTATATTCTTTGGGTGCGTCTTGTATGGATTGGATCGTTTTGGTCTGCTTTTCTGTGCAAATAATCAACAACCCAGAAGCTAAAGGGTCTAGCGTTCCAGCATGCCCAACTTTTTTTGCTCGAGTTATATATTTAATTTTCTTTACTGCTTGAAAGGAAGTCCATCCCAAGGGTTTGTTAATTAAGAGTATTTCACCTTCCGGTCTCGTAGGTGGAGGTGTTTTTATTGCAATGTTTTCCGCAGTGGAATTAGCGTTTACTACAGGAACGTCAGGATTGGCGGGAGATTCCAAAGGTTGGTTGTTAAAGTGGGTGGTTAGGGTTGGATGATGATTTTGAATGAATATTCGTTTTGATTGCCGCCTCCAAAATTGCCATTAGATTGAACTTTTAGGAAGTAAATTCCAGGGGCTAGATGCGTAGTGTGCACCGCAAAGCGATGGGTCCCGGGATAGCAGTATAACGCAAAAGAGAGTGATTCATCGGAGCTTGGGGCTGCCGGATCATTGATTTTACTTGCCGATAAACCTTGCAAATCAGTACCAACGATATTCGTTTCAGGGATCGAATTATCATTGTAATTCCATCGCGTGGTTCTAACCGGTTTCCCATCTTCCGTGTACAACTTTCCCCAAACATACCCTTTACTGAGCGTCTGAAATTCTATGTTCACTTTTTCTGTAGCCGGTATTGGGAAAACGCTAACCGATGAAATTCCGCGCTGAGAACCTGTATCGGTAACCTTAATTTTTGCCACATGTCCCCACATACTTAGATTCAAAGCGCCGTAAGAACCAACTGCATAAAATACCCCGGGCTCATTGAATTTTGCTTGTATTCCTTCGTAATCGCCCCAGCGTTGTTCGCCTTTTCCTAAAAAGCTATAATAAATTAAACTATCGCCTTCCCTAAAAGGTACATAGTTAGAATATTCTCCGTAACGGTTAATGTAAAACGCGCCGGCAGAAGGGAAGTGCCAAGGACTTGAGTGCACTGTGGTTACAACCATGGCAGGATCAAAAGTACCGTCTTTATCCTTGGATAAATTGGCCGCAGCAACCGCAGGATATCCAAAATCAAGACTGTCATGGGTGAATAGTTTTGCTTTAATCGAGGGTTTTTCGGGAAACGGAATGGAAATGTCTTTTCGTCGATTTACAGAAGGCAGATTGTATATACTACCGTGCATAATAGCGGCTTGATACGTATTGAAATTGATGCTATTTTGGAAATAATGGATGGTACTACCTAAGCGAATGCCACTCAAAACACGGGCGTCATTTGTTCTTAGTTTGTAAGCTGTATCGGGTTGTAATGCACTGGGTGGGAATCCATAAGCTTGCGGTGTTTTTAACACTTCCAAGGTCCATTGGGCATTTCCGCTGCTCAAACTGTTGGTGATTCTGTGAAGAAAAACCGTATCGTTTTGTCGAGCATAAGGTCTAACTGTAAGAAAATAGTTGTCGATACCATCCGGAAACGGACTGTTTTGCATAGGACAGATGCTCCACAGTGATACATTTTCGTATTTTAAATTATGGAAAAAGTTCTTGCGGAGGGGTTTCCCATCGTAACCATCCTGTTTGCTCAATTGCCAAATAACCGCTTCTCGAAACCCTTCTTCCCAGGAAGAGCCATTAGCCAATAAGTTTACGGTGAAGTAGATGTCTTCTTTGGTTTGACTAACAATAGGATAATCACTCCACACGGTGTCTGCAATGGGGGTACCGGGAATTTTGTAAACATTCCACGATTTTGTAGGGTCATTGGTTTGGGAAAAACCTACTACTATAAAGCTACTTTTATCGGTAACCCCATGCATGTATAACACCACATAACGGTCTGCCACGGGGTCGTAAATAACACGGGGGTCGTAGGTTCTATCCATTTTGGGGATGGTATCTACTTCTTTGTTTACATTGTCGAAATTCACCAACGTAAAGGCCCGAGCGATAGTTCCATCCTCACGATGAGCACGGATTACCGTATTCATCACCGATACAAACTTGCCATCATTACCAACGGCTATGTGGTTATCATTGGGAGTGCCACCGCCAGCCGGTAAATTGTAGCCTTTTAAAATTTTTGGATCGATGTCTGATTTCTTTGTTTGGGGATCATTCAGTATGGATCTGCGAGGTTTTACGCCTGCGGCCTGCAACCTTCTAGAGCGTTCGTGATCAATTTCTTTCCTCAAGTTCTCGTCGATTCCGCTAGGCAAAGGCATTTCTTTTTCGATCCAAGATTCTTGTTGATTTTCCAAGGGTACCAGCCAAATACCAGGGGCATTTTCCGGATTAAATACATGGGAAATGGGAGAAGTATGATTAAAAATTCCTGACCCCGAGGCTTTCCCATCGGCCGAAGTGAATTGCTTGGTGGTGATGGGGGTTAAAGAACTCAGTTGAGCTTTTTTCGCAATCCAACTAGGGTTGAGTGAACCTGCAGATTGGGTGCTTACCGATTGAGACCATAAAAAGTTAATCGATATAACACTGCTAAGTAAAACACAACAAAATCGAAGATTCAGACGCATGCATAGCAAATTAAGGAAATATCCGCTCTTTTACCAAGTATTCACTTCCATTTCCAAAACGATTTGGAATTTCTGCAATATATCGGCCTGTATTCTCTTTGCTAATTCTATTATTTCCTTTCCGGTGGCGTTTCCGTAGTTTACCAAAACCAAAGCTTGTTTTTCATGCACTCCGTAATTCCCTTCTCGAAAACCCTTCCAACCTGCTGTTTCTATTAACCATCCCGCAGGCACTTTTACTTTTCCCGGACCGGCATCAAAAGACTTAATGGTAGGGAATTCTAATTTTAGCTGATTGAAATGTTCCACTTCAATTACTGGGTTTTTGAAGAAACTGCCGCAATTGCCAATTTCTGCAGGATTTGGCAACTTGCTCTGTCTTATATGTATAACTGCCTTGCTCACATCGGCCACACCAGGATTTGGGATTCCCCAATCTTGCAACGTTTGTTGGATATCGCCATATTGAGTTTTGATAACCGGGTTTTTAGCTAATTTAAATTGAACCGATGTGATAATGTATTTCCCTTTCACCTCGTGTTTAAAAATGCTCTCCCGATAACCAAATTTACATTCGTCGCGAGAAAACGAGCAGAATTCTCCAGATTCTAAATCAATTGCCGATAATTGAACAAAGCAATCCTTTAATTCGGCCCCGTAAGCACCTATATTTTGAATCGGTGCAGCACCCACAGTTCCTGGGATTAAGCTTAAATTTTCCAATCCGCCCCATCCATTTTCTATGGTATGCATCACCGTTTCGTGCCAATTTTCTCCTGCGCCACATTCCAACAACACAAATTCTGAGTCTTCGGAAATAATTTGTATACCTTTAATTCGGTTAACGAGCAGTATTGTTTTGAGATTTCCCGTTAAAACAACATTGGATCCGCCTCCTAAAATCTGTTTTGGCAAACCTTGAAATTGCTTGATGACTTCCTGTAACTGCTCGATGTTTTCTATGTACACGCAGGTTTTAGCGTTCGCTTGAATGCCAAATGTGTTAAGAGATAGTAGGGGGTAATCGTGCAGAATGTTCAGCATCTAAACTTTTTTTAACGGTTTGAAAAACAAAGGTAAAACATCCCTGTGGAACCTTAAATTTTAGTTTGCAGATTATTCATGGTTTGGTAGTGCGTATACCGAATTAAATGTTTATCTTTTTCGACTCAAATTAAATAAAAAATTAAACAAAACATTTCGTTTGTTAGAGTGTTTTTATAAAACGTCAATTATGATTAACGCACTAGTATTACTGTTTTTCTTCGTATTAATGGAAGGGGTTGCTTGGTTTACACACAAGTACATCATGCATGGAATTTTATGGGTTTGGCACGAAAGTCATCACAAACCACGCAAGGGAACATTGGAATTGAATGATTTATTTGGATTTATGTTTGCCATCCCATCGGTTTGGTTGATTGTGGTAGGTGCAAATGCCTTCGATTGGAGGTTCTTTGCTGGTTTGGGTATTGCTCTCTATGGCGTTGCTTATTTTTTGGTGCACGATGTGTTTGTACATCAACGTATTAAGTGGTTAACAAGAGCCCGTTTAGGTTATTTTAAGGCGATGCGACAGACGCACCATCTGCATCATGCAGTTCATACCAAAGAAGGTGCACAAGCTTTTGGTTTCTTATTTGTAAAACGTAAATTTTTGAAGGAATATTCTCATGACTAAGTCGGTAGTAATCATTGGTGCAGGGCTAGGAGGTTTATCTACTGCCTTGAGGTTGAGTTATAAAGGGTACAAGGTTACTATCGTTGAAAAACAATCTACCCCCGGTGGCAGATTGAATATATTGAAGCAAGATGGGTTTACGTTCGACATTGGTCCGTCTTTTTTCTCCATGGGATATGAATTTAAGGAGTTATTTCAATCCATTGGTGAACCAATTCCTTTTGAATTAAACGAATTGGATCCGTTGTATACCGTGAATATTGCGGGCAGCGATCGGGTGTTTAAAATTTACAAAGACTTAGCCAAATTGGCCGAAGAGTTTCGAGGTCTGGAAGACGATTTTGAAGCGAAGGCTAAAAAATACCTACTGGGTGCCAAAGAGATTTTTCACGATACGGAGTACCGAATAATTAAGAAAAACTTCAATAGTATACTGCATTTCCTAGCGAGTATGGCTACCGTACCCGTTAAACACCTACCGAAAATGTTCCGCACCTTTTGGGAGGAATTGGAACGACATTTCGATAGTGAAGAGGTAAAAATAATTTTTTCTTTGGTAGCATTCTTTTTGGGAGCCACTCCATTTAATACGCCATCTGTATATAATTTGTTGAATTACACGGAATTACAACACGATGGCTACTGGAATGTTAAGGGCGGCATGTACAAAATTGTGGATGGAATTTTAGGATTATTGGAGAAAAAAGGTGTTGAAATTAAGTTGAATACGGAAATCGTACGGGTGGAGCAGTCCAACGGTGCGATGAAAACCGCAGTAAGTGCTACGGGTGAGCGATTTGATGCCGATTTGTTCGTGGTGAATGCCGATGCGGCTTGGTTCCGTGGTAAGTTTTTAAATCGACCCAAATTCACCCCTGCGAAACTGGATAAGTTGGAATGGACCTTGGCTCCGTTTACCATTTATCTCGGTGTAAAGGGTAAAATTGATGGAATTCAGCACCATAATTACTTTTTAGGCAACAATTTTAGGGCCTATGCCGATACCATTTTTAGAAGCTCCGTAGCTCCTGAGAAACCCTACTACTATGTAAATGTGGCTAGTAAAAGCAATCCAGAATGTGCTCCTGAAGGATGTGAGAATTTGTTTATCCTATGCCCGGTTCCCGATTTACGCGTAAAACCAGATTGGTCCGATGCCGATAAATTGGTGAACGAAATTTTAGAAGATTTGGGTGAGCGGGTAGGATTTGATATCAAAAACAATATCATAACAAAGGTTGTTTATACACCCAACGAGTGGGAGAAGATGTTCAATTTATACCGTGGAAGCGGACTTGGATTGGCACACGGGCTGAACCAAATTGGGGCATTCCGACCCTCAAACAAAGACGAAAAACTTAACAATTTATATTACGTTGGCGCAAGTACCACTCCAGGAACGGGCTTGCCAATTGTAGTAATAGGATCGAAATTAATAACTGAAAGGATAGAAAATGAGCATAGCGCTGTTTGATCAAACTTCCAAAGCCATGAGTCAAAGACTGGCTTTAAATTATAGCACTAGCTTTTCGCTGGGTATTCGGTTGTTAGCCAAAGAGTACCGATGGGCGGTGTTTGCAACCTATGGTTTTGTTCGGGTGGCCGATGAAATTGTTGATACCTTTCATGGGTATGATAAATCTCGATTGTTATCGGAATTTAAACAACAAACCTATCAGGCTATCGAAGAGCGAATTAGTACTAACCCTGTATTGCATTCCTTCCAATTAGCTGTAAATCAGTTTGGTATTGGTAGGGATTTAATCGAGCCATTCTTTAATTCGATGGAGGAGGATTTGCAAACGGTTTCCCATAACAACGACAGTTACAACCAATATATTTATGGAAGTGCGGAAGTGGTTGGGCTGATGTGTTTGCGTATTTTCTGTAAAGGTGACGATGGTTTATATCAGCATTTATTGCCGCATGCCCGTAGTTTAGGGGCTGCTTTTCAGAAAGTAAACTTTTTACGCGATATAAAAAGTGATATTGACGAACGGGGTCGAGTATATTTCCCGGGGGTTGATTTCTCCAATTTTACAGACGAAGAAAAGATCGAGATCATTCAGGATGTGAAAAAAGATTTTTCTCATGCCTATAAAGGAATCGTACAGTTGCCCGTTGGCTGCAGGCTCGGGGTGTACACTGCTTATATTTATTATCTGAAGTTACTTGAGAAAATTGAGCGTACTACGGCATTGGAAATCAAACAAAGTAGGATTCGCATTCCCAACACGCAAAAAATTTACTTGTTGGCTGAGAGTTACTTAAAGGAAAAAATGATGAGCGCGTAAGCGCTCTTTTCTTATCGGATAATTATTTGAACTTTAGTTTGGAATGAGGTAATCATTTAGGTTGGTGGGTGGTATTCCCGCCAACCGATAGGATAATCAGCCGAACAACCAAGAAAACACCTCTTCAATTCGTGCAAAGGTGTGAATTTTAATTCCTCCGTGATTGCCAACCTGAATCTTGTTGTATTTAGAAATAATAATCTCTTCAAATCCTAACTTTTGGGCTTCGGCGATGCGTTGTTCTACACGCTGAACGGCTCGAACTTCTCCGCTTAACCCAATTTCGGCGCTAAAAACACACTTGGTAGGCAAGGGTTGGTTGTAGAAACTGCTCATGATGGCGGCACATAACGACAAATCAAGGGCTGGATCTTCCAATCGCATACCACCGGCTAAGTTCACAAATACATCTTGTTGACCCAATCGAAAACCACATCGTTTTTCTAAAACGGCCAACAGCATGTTTAATCGACGTAAATCAAATCCGGTTGCAGATCGTTGGGGTGTTCCGTAGACGGCGGTACTTACCAAGGCTTGAGTTTCGAGTAATAAGGGTCTAACACCTTCCAAAACTACCGCTACGCCAATTCCACTCAGCACTTCTTCGCGTTGAGCCAACCAGATTTCGGATGGATTTTTCACTGCATTTAACCCGTTGCCGTTCATTTCGTAAATGCCCAGTTCTTGCGTTCCTCCAAAACGATTTTTTAACGTTCTTACGATTCGATAGGCATGGTGGCGGTCACCTTCAAATTGCAATACGGTATCTACCATGTGCTCTAGGATTTTGGGACCCGCGATGCTACCATCTTTGGTTATATGTCCGATTAAAAAAACGGGAACATCGTTTTCTTTCGCAAACTGTAATAGTTTCCCGGTACACTCTCTAATTTGGGAAATACTCCCCGGTGTGGCCTCCAGTTGCTCGGAATATAAGGTTTGAATGGAATCAACAATCAATAATTCTGGGAGCTCCCGCTCAACTGCATCCAAAATGTTTTCAAGCAGTGTTTCGGTGAGGATATTGCATTGGTCTGTATGAATTCCTAATCGCTCGGCCCGCAATTTAATTTGGGTATCGGATTCTTCCCCGCTAACATACAGTGTTTTTATCGGGGTCCTAAGTGCTACTTGCAGTAAGAGCGTACTTTTGCCGATTCCCGGTTCCCCGCCTAACAAAACCATGGCACCGGGTACTAAACCTCCTCCCAAAATGAGATTTAATTCATCATCGGAAAGTTGCAAGCGCTGAACTTCGGCTGTTTCAATGCTTTGAATGGGTTTGGGTTCGGCAATTTTTCTTCCACTCTTTTTCCATGCTGTAACCGATTTGCTGGGTTTTAATTCCTCGGAAAAGGTATTCCATTGGTTGCAACCAGGGCATTTACCGATCCATTTCGGACTTTCAAATCCGCAACTTCTACAAAAAAAAGTGGTTTTGGTCTTGCTCATAGGATGGGTATAAAAAAAGTACCGACAAAGGTATTCAATCGCGGGGATGGAACCTCTGTCGGTACAGGAAATTATTCTTTAGAAAATGATATTCTCAACGGATATTGGGGCTTACTTAGGTAAAGGGTGCCCCATGAATTGATTGAATTGGATGGAAGCGATTTTTATCGTTCTCCAAATCGAAATCAATTCGTTCTCGTTTAGTATTTGTAGGTAGTTTCAGAAACTTTCAAACCATCTTGCTTGATAATTTCTTTAACGGGTCTGCCCGCAGCATCGAACTCATACTCATAGGTATTGGTCACGGTAGGTTCGCCAACGGTTACAACCGTTTCTTTGGTAAGAATATTTTTGTTGCGAGAGCGCTGTAAATCTTCCTGACCGAAATTTCTCAAATCACGTTTTGTGAGGTCGTAATCGAAGGTAGTTGTAACATCTCCATCATTTTGTAGGGTATTGTTATCGCCGGTCCAAGTGTACAAGGTTCTGGAAGTATCGGGAGACAACATGGTTAACACATCAATGGATTTTAGTTTATCGGTAGAATAATAGGTATGGTTTATAGAACCGAATTTCACGCCCATGAATTCAATTGGAGCCGAAGAAAGTCTGCCTTGCGCATCCAAGGTATAAACCAAACTAAATGATTCTGTTGGATCGTTTGAATTAACCGAATTGATTGTGGCAGTTGTAGGCGTGTAGGTGTAGCTAATTACCTCGCCGTCATCGGTAGTTGTAGTGACTACTCTACCTTGTCCATCAAATGAATTGTTTGAAACCGTAGTATCCGTTGGCTTTCCTGTTTCATCATAGCTGATGGATGTCATTTGAACAACATTCGATGGTGAAGGCTCAGGGGTAGGGGTTGGTTCATCTTCAGGTTTACAAGAGTTTAGCGACAATGCTAACGCTGCTGATGGCAATAAAAAAAATAGACGATTTAATTTCATAATAACGCGAAGATAGTAGCAAATTTCAAAGCCTTGATTATTTAACGACGAGAGGAAGCCTCAATTGGATGAAATAATTCCATAATAAAAAATAGAATCTTTCTAAATAGATGGATTTTTCGTTGATTTTGTTGTTATTTTTGTAATATGGAAAAAAGCATGCAAGACGTAATTACCGTATACGCGGAAGCCACTCCCAATCCCGAGAGCATGAAGTTTGTGGTTAACAAAATGTTGTTGCCCAATGACAGCGCCGATTTCCGTACGAAAGAATCTGCTGCAGGCGGTGGCGCCTTAGTTGAAGCATTGTTTGATATGCCCTTTGTGAAAGGGGTGTTTATCATGAATAATTTTGTGAGTATAACCAAGAATAATGATTACGAATGGTTTGATTTGATACCTGATTTGCGTGGGTTTTTCCAAGAATGGGTAGAGAAAGGCAAAGAAATAGTAGCTCCTAAAAAGCAATTGTCCGAAGCCGAAGAGGGTGAAATTGAGCGAAAGATAAAACAGTTGTTGGAGGATCATGTGAGACCTGCGGTAGAAATGGACGGTGGTGCAATCGATTTCAAAAGTTTCGAAAACGGAGTTGTAACTGTTCAAATGAAAGGTTCTTGCAGCGGTTGTCCTTCCAGTACAATGACATTAAAAGCAGGTATCGAGAATCTGTTAAAGCGCATGGTGCCGGAAGTGGTTGCGGTTGAAGCCGAAGCGGTTTAATCAGACGGAGTGGTATAATGAGTTTTTTCGGTTTCGAATAAACTCTTCGTTTGACTTCTTTTTGATTTTCTATTATTACTATATCATTGGGATTGCTGAGAGTAGATTAAACTTCAATTACTGCATTGTTATGTAGTGATTCCCGTATGGCGTTAATCCGTAAAACTATTTTTCTTTGTTGCGTTTTTTGCAAATAATTATTGATCAATGGGTTTGTTTATCCGGCTTATTTCCAACATATTTGCCCAATATCGAATTAACTTGTAACGCACAATCATGTTAGAAATTATACCTAAGAAAGATCCTGATTTCAAATCATTACACCAGTTTTTTACATTCGCCGCTAATAAAATTCATCATGCCGATAGACCGTATTTGATGTATAAGGAGGCGGGTAAATGGGAGCATTATACCTACAAAGACATCGAGGAGGTTGTAAATCAAATAGGGGCATGGTTTATCGAGATTGGTTTGGTTAAGGGGGATAGAGTGTCGATGGTAGTGGATAATTGTCCGGAATACTACATGATCGATCAGACGATTCAGAAGCTTGGATTAATCAACGTTTCGATTTATCCTACGTTAACGGCCGATGAGACAGAATACATCATCAACGATTCGGGTGCCAAAGTGATTTTCTTGGGGAATGCCTTTTTACAAAAGAAATTCAAGAAGGTTCAGGATAAATGTCCAACCATTATTAAGGCAATTAATTTACCCAATGAGTTGGAAGTAGGAGGATTGTTTACTAATTTTAACGATGTTAGGGCGGAGGGACAATCGCTATTATCGAAGCATTCTGCAGAAATTGAAGCGAGGTTTGAAGCAGTTGAAAAAGACGATCTTTCTACATTTATTTACACTTCGGGAACCACGGGGATGCCAAAAGGTGTGATGTTAACCCATTACAATTTCATGAGTAACTGCTACGATGCAAAGGAATTGTGTCCTGCCATCACCAAGGATGATTTATACCTCAGTTTCTTACCGTTAAGTCACGTTTTTGAACGATTGGCTACGATGTATTTGAGCACCTATATCGGAGCACAAGTTGCATTTGCGGAGAACATCGATAAAGTAGCCCAAAATATTGGTGAGGTTAGACCTACATTAATGGCTGCGGTTCCACGATTGTTAGAAAGAGTGCACGATAAGGTATATAAAAATGGTACCGAAGCGGGCGGCATCAAATCGAAAATTTTCTTGTGGGCATTAAAAGTGGGAGCCGAAGTTAGAAAATGCGATGACCAAGGAAAATCCGTTGGACCCGTGTTAGCGATGCAACGCGCTCTTGCCGAAAAATTGGTGTATTCTAAAATCAAAGCAAAAATGGGCGGTCGATTGAAAATGTTTGTATCCGGAGCGGGTGCACTGCCTGTTCACGTGGGTGAGTTTTTTGCCGCCATGGGAATGAAGGTTCAAGAAGGTTATGGCTTGTCGGAAACCTCTCCATTGGTTACGGTAAATGAATTTGAACGACAAGTATACGGCACGGTAGGTAGGGTAGCACCAAGACAGATGGTGGCAATTCAAGACATTGAAACCAAGAAAATACTGGCGGTTCAAACCTACGATAGTTTTGATGCCAACTATGCTTCCGAAGAAGGCGAGATTTTAGTAAAAGGTCCGAACGTGATGCAGGGATATTGGGGCAAGAAAGAGGCAACTGCCGAAGTTTTTGATGCGGATGGCTGGTTCCATACCGGGGATATTGGTCGATTTGAACGCGGATATTTGAAGATTACAGACCGATTAAAAAACATGTTGAAGACATCCTTAGGAAAAAACATCTACCCCACGCAGATTGAGAATGTGTTATTACGCAGTCCAAGATTGGAACAGGTGTTTATTATCGGTGATAAAAAAGAATATTTAACGGCCATCATTCACCCCAACATGGAAGAATTAAAAACAGCGTTTGGTGGCAGAAAAGACTATTTTGAATCCAGCGATCCTTTTATCCAAGATGAGGAAATTAAAAAGTGGATGTTGGAAGATATCAAGAAGTTAAACGAGAAGTTGGCGAAGTTTGAACGTATTAAAGATTTTATCATCAAACGCGAGCCATTTAGTGTGGAGGCCGGCGATATGACGATAACCTTAAAGGTGAAGAGAAAGGTGGTAATGGAAAAGTACAACGAGCAAATAGAGGCGATGTACGTTTAATCCTTAGCCAATTAATTTAACCCAAACGAATAACAGGATAAAAAACCCAAGTTGAATTAAGTACATGGCCGAGGCCATTCGATTTTTTGCGGGTTTCACGTTGCTATTTACCAGTAGGTGCATTCCAAAGGAAATCACAAACCATGCGATATAGTTTTTCAATGGTATAATTCCATTTTTCCATTGCCAAAAATCGTATCGCATGGCTACCGGTTCCATGAAAAAATCGTAGGTTGTCATAAGTACAGCTCCTGCTAAGGCGGCTAACCAAGGATTAGCAATTCTTCCAGAGGTGATTGATCCTGTAAAAAATACGAGGGCTGCCCAGTTTAAGCCAATGAGGTAGGGGATACCTTGCCAGCCCATTCCCAAGGTTTTACCGTAGTGGTAGTTCCCAAAAATAACGCCTGTTTTAACTCCGGCATATTCGATAAAGAATCCTAGTACTCCCGCTGTTAGGATTAAAAATACAAATTTAGCTTCCCATTTTTTGTGAAAGACCCAGGCGATAATAAAGGCGCCAATAATATTCAGCGGGGTAAGCTTTAGAAACAGCGGGTTAAGGGATGGGACTACAAAACCAAGAATGCCAACACTATAAATGATGCAAATGATGGTAATAAATCTATTCTCTACGGTATTCATGAGGTTGTGGTAGAATAATCGGGTAGTTGATGATTACGAATTAAAAAAGAAGCAATGGGTATAGGTAATTTAACCGGTTGTAACTACTGCGAAGTTCGATACAATAAGTGTAATTAATGGATTTGAAGTTGTCTTTTTTATTAACGGATTTTGGTTATTGTATGCACTTGGCTACAATATTGGCACTTTGAACGCATAACGGTATTCCGCCACCGGGGTGTACACTGCCTCCACAAAAGTACAATCCTTGGAATTCTGTAGAGAAATTTGCTTGCCTAAAAAAAGCGCTCATTTTATGATTGGATGAACTACCGTACAGACTACCACGATTTGAGCCAGTTCTTTCTTCAATTCGTACAGGGTCCAAATAATCTTCCACTTCAATCAACGATTCAATATCGCAATGAAGGTGGTGATTTATTTTTTTAATAATTTGTTTTCGGGCAAAAGCTCGAAGTGTAACCCAATCTTGTCCATAATTAGCTGGGGCATTGATCATTACAAACCAGTTTTCGCTTCCTTCGGGAGCATCTTTGGGGCAATGTTTGGATGTAATATTAATATATACGGTGGGGTTTTCGTACAGATCTTTTTGGGTAAATAGATGTTCAAATTCTTGGGGATAATCGTCGGTAAAGAGTATATTGTGAACATCCAATTGCGGGAAAGTAGCCTTGATGCCCCAATAGAATATTAATGCAGAACTACTGTTTTCAGCTTTTCTTATTTTAGTTGGGACCGATTGTTTAAGCAGATGATTGTATACTCGTTTGGCATCCACATTGGCTACCACGGTATCAAATGCTAGATTTTGGTTGTTGGTTGTGAGGCCTATTATTTTCTTTTTCTTAAGAAATGGTAGACTCGATTTTTGATAGTTGATAGCAGTGACATTGGATCCAAAATGAAATACTACACCATTTTCCCGTGCTTGCGCTGCGAGGGTTTCGGTGATACTGTACATGCCTTTTGCTGGCAAAAATGCTCCATCCAGCATTTCTAATTGCGGTATAACATTTAAGGTTGCCGGTGCCTTGTATGGATTGGAACCATTGTAGGTGCCATACCGATTAAACAGTTGAATTAGATTTGGATTGCTAAAAAACGATGAATTTGCATCATTCATGGTTCTTAGCATGTCGATTCTCCATAAATTCAATATCCCGATAATGCCAGTTTTTGATAAATAGGTTTTTAATTTATGGAGGGAATTTTCAAGAAAAACGGGTTTAGTAATCGTATATATTTTTTTGTATTTGTCTAGATAATTCTTGATTTGATATGGGTTTTCGTTAAAGGTAGTTGCCGCGGATCGGATAAATTCTTTAACATCTGCGGGTGCAGAAAATGTACTACCATCGGCAAAGAAATAATTGCAAATTGTATCTAATTGTAAAACTTCAAAATTGTTTTTTTGTGTTTCCGATAACAAGGAGATCACCCAACTGGGTTGGGTAAATAGGGAAGGACCGGCATCGAATCGATAGTGGTTAAGTTGTATTTGTTTTAATTTTCCTCCGGGGGAATCAGTGTTTTCAAAAACATGTACTTCATGACCTTTCTTTGACAAAAGAATGGCTGTTGCTAGACCGCCTACACCTGCTCCGATTACCGCGATTTTCATGATTATGGAACAACAGGGGTATGAACTTGTTTGTAAAAAAGGTCAATAACTATAAAAAGTTGCAAATTGGGCGCTGTTAAATCCTTGATTTACTTGAGATTGTCTATTTTTTGCGACAATAAAATTTTTTTTTAATTTTTTTTTGCTATTTGTAATTTCCAATATATTTTTGCACCACACTTAAATAGGAAAAACAAAAAAATGAAAAAGATCTCTTTCGCATTTGCAGCTGTTGCTTTATTTGCTTTCGCTGCTTGTTCTAACGGAACTGAAACTGCTCCTGCTGATTCTGCTACTAACGATTCAAACGTAGTAGCTGCTCCTGCAGATAGCAACACTACTGATTCTAACGCTGCTGATAGCGGTGCAACTGCTGCTCCTGTAGCTGCTCCAGCTCCTGCTGCTCACTAATCAGAAAATTAAAAAGAAATTTTGAAAGCGCTTGGAAACAAGCGCTTTTTTTATTATTTTTGTGCTGATGAAGAAAAATCTGGCCATAGCGTTGTTGTTGTTACTGGTTTCGGTAACACGCGCTGAGTCCCTAGAAAATGGGGATAATCCGCCAGCTGCAGTGTCTGTTGCAGGGCCTTCTTTTTCATTAACGCCCAACCCTGTAACTGGTTCTCATTTTTATGTAAACTTGGCTTTTTCAGAAGCTCAGTACCCTGAAGCGGGAATTATTATCAATGATGTTTTAGGGAAAACCGTGTATTCTTATGGTTTAACCAAAAACGATTATGCGTCAGGCAGAATTCGAATTGATGTTGCCGATGCTATGCTTGACAAAGGCGTTTATTTTGTTCAAGTGAAAAGTGGTGATGCTACCAAGACGTTGAAATTAGCGATTCGCTAATTTTCAATTGGGGTAGATTGAATTTTTCCATAGAATTATTTACTGCCCTACATTCACCCCATTAAAATTCTTATTATTTATGATTCTTATTCGTAATGCACGCAGTTCTGATGTCGCGGCAATGCACGGACTTATTTTAGAATTGGCAGAATACGAAAAGGCACCCCATGAGGTAATTGCTACGGAAGCTACCTTACACGATGCTCTTTTTGGAGATTCACCGGTTGCTATTGCTTGGGTTGCGGAATTAGACAATGTAGTTCGCGGTATGGCAATTTGTTACTTACGCTATTCTACCTGGAAAGGAGTAACCTTGTATCTTGAAGATCTTATCGTTCATGAAGAATATAGACAGCAAGGATTGGGAAGGGCTTTGTTAACCCAATGCATTCAATTTGCGAAAGATAAAAATTATCAACGGGTATTATGGCAGGTACTTGACTGGAATACACCGGCTATTGATTTTTACAAACAATTCAATACCCAGTTTGATGCAGGGTGGTTGAATGCTTGGATCGATATTCAGTAAGGTGTAATTAGAATTGTAACATCAAACCAGCGATGGTAGCACTCATATAGTTTGCTAATGTTCCAACCAACAGTGCTTTGAATCCCAATTTCGCTAAATCCGTTCTTCTGCTGGGCGCAATTTTCCCGATTCCTCCTACTTGAATAGCGATTGAACTGAAATTTGCAAAGCCGCACAAGGCAAACGTTGCGATAGTAGCGCTAATCGGCTGCAATGAGGATTGAATATCTTTTAATTTTAAGTAACCAACAAATTCGTTTACAACGAGTTTCGTGCCCATCAGACCGCCTACGGCATGAATATCTTTAGATGGTACCCCCATAATCCAGGCAAATCCGGAGAATACATAGCCCAGTAACCATTCCAACGATAGTTGAGACATTCCCATCATGGACCCCAATTGACCTAATAAAAAATCGATAAAAGCAATCAACGCCAAAAATCCAATTAGCATGGCTACTACGTTTAGGGCTACGCCCAAACCTTCGGCGGCACCTTGACTAATAGCATCCAATAGGTTTGCATTTTCTTTTTTAACTTCTAATTTTACCTCCCCTGCAGTTTCGCTGGGTTCGGTTTCTGGCCATACGATTTTGGAAATTACTAAAGCCCCGGGTGCAGCCATAATGCTGGCGGCCAGTAGGCTGGAGGCATCGATGCCTAATGCGATATAGGTAGCCATCACTCCCCCTGCGATACAAGCCATAGAGCCGCTCATGCTTGCAAGCAACTCGCTCATTGTCATCCCTTTTACATAAGGTCCTATCATTAATTGGGCTTCTACCTGGCCAACAAATGCGGAGGAGATGTTACTGAGTGATTCACTGCCACTTACTCTCATGGTTTTGTTCATGAAACGCGCAAATTGTTTGATGATCCACTGCAATACGCCCAAATGATAAAATATTTTCACCAAAACAGCTACGAAAATGATGGTAGGGATAACGCGGAAGAAGAAGATGAAATTCTGACCGAACGTATCGGCCATGGCCTTGTCTCGAGCTAATGGACCAAATACGAATTCGGCTCCTTTATCGGAAAACATGAGTAGTTTTTGGACGATTTTACCTAGGAACAAAAACACCGATTTTCCAACGCTGGTTTTTAGAATAAAAACGGCCAGTAAAATCTGCATCAATAGCCCAACACCTACGGTGCGATAATTGATTGCTTTTCTATTATTCGACAGGGCGAATGCCAGTACTAAAATGGTAATAAAACCAAGGATTCCAATAAAATTCATGCGCCAACAATATTACGGGAATATTCCCAAATTATTGCGCAGATTTATCGGTAACCTAATCCAATTTCTATGGAATCGATGAGGCTGTGAATTACTTTAATATGTATTTCTTGGGCTCTATCGGCAAAATTTGAGAAGGGTGCACGAATTTCGATATCGCACAAATCTTTTATCACACCTCCATCTTTACCAGTTAATCCTATGGTAGTCATGCCGATTAATTTGGCTGATTCCATAGCATTTACGATATTCTTACTGTTCCCGGAAGTACTAATCCCCAACAAAACATCGCCAGGTTTCCCCAAGGCTTCTACGTATCTGCTGAAAATAAAATCGTAACCGTAATCGTTGCCCACACAGGAAATATGGGAAGGATCCGAGATAGCTATCGCAGCGATTCCAGGCCTGTTATTTCTGTATCTGCCGGTAAGCTCTTCGGCAAAGTGCATGGCATCGCAATGACTTCCTCCGTTTCCACAACTTAGTATTTTACCCCCATTTTTAAGCGCTGCAATCATGTGTATGGCCGCCGCGCTGATGTTCTCCATTTGCTGGTCATCATGTAGGAATTGCGTAAGTATCTCTTGCGCTTCCAAAAAATGCTGTTTGATTTGGTGGGTGTTTTCCATACAGTTTGTTAAAAGTTAGGGAGTTTGATTGGTTGTTTACGCTTGTCGTTGTTTATACAGGTTTTGTTTTGATGTATTGGCAAGTTTAGGCAGTAAACGGGCAGTTTCGTTAGGGTATTATGCTGAGATATTCGTTATTTGTTGAGGTTGAAATTCTTTTTACCGTTGGTTAAGAAATCACGGAATGGCTCAATTTTAAACTGAAAATAATCGGCGCCTAAGGGTTGTTCCATCAATTTTTCATTTCCATCTATGATGCAATACAGCGGTTGGGTTGTTTGACCGAAATAGGCCTCTTCGATGTAGGCGTTTTTATCGCTTAACATGGTAATTTTCTGTCCATCGGGAGTAGTGAAGTGTTGATTTATGGGTAATGCGATGCTTTTATCGTCTACATACAAACTCACAACCACAAAGTCTTCTTTAAGCATTTTCATTACGCTAGGATCGGACCAAACTTTCTCTTCCATTTTTCTACAATTCACACAGCCATGTCCGGTAAAATCGATAAACAGGGGCTTATTCAATGTTCTTGCGGCGGTTAGGGCTTCGTCGTAATCGAAGTAACCCGCGATATCGTGGGGAATGTGCAATTTGGTGTTGGTGTAGCTGGGGGGATTGGCGATGTTGCCTTCACCGGATTTGGATGCTTTTAAATTGCTATTAAAATCCTGGGTAGATAATGGCGGCATGTATCCGGCTAGCCCTTTCAACGGTGCACCCCACATTCCTGGGAGCATATACATTACAAACGAGAAGGAGGCAATGGCCAGAAACAATCGAAGTATACTTACATGAGGCACATCGGAATCGTGTGGGAATTTAAGTTTCCCCAGTAGATACAAGCCAAGAAGGAAGAAAATCACGATCCAAATCGACAAATAAATTTCTCTATCCAAAATACCCCAGTGGTAGGTTTGATCGGGAATACTTAAGAATTTTAAGGCAAAGGCCACTTCGATGAATCCCAATACTACTTTAACGCTGTTCAACCAGCCGCCTGATTTTGGTAAATTTTTCATCAGGTTAGGGAACATAGCTAACAAACCAAAGGGTAGGGCGAAGGCTAAGGAGAAGCCAAACATTCCGATGATGGGTCTTCCTGCGCCACCGTGAACCGCTTCCACTAATACTGTGCCCACAATAGGACCCGTGCAAGAAAACGAAACTAACGCAATGGTGATGGCCATAAAGAAGGAGCCTGCAATTCCTCCACCGTTGGATTTGGAATCCATTTTGTTAACAATCCATGCGGGTAAAACTATTTCAAATGCACCAAAGAAACTTGCGGCAAATACCAAGAAAATTACGGTGAAGAAAATATTGGGAATCCAATGCGTACTCAACCAATTGGCTGCTTGAGGCCCAAATACCATGGCGGTAATGGTACCTAGGATGGTATAAATAGCGATGATGGACAAAGCAAAAACTGAGGCGTCCCGGATGGCAGCAGCGCGGTTGTTATTACTTTTAATGAAGAAAGCAACCGTCATTGGAATCATTGGGAATACGCAAGGGGTTAGTAGGGCTGCTAGTCCGCTTACAAAAGCCAAAATAAACAAACCCCAGTAACTTTCGCCCTCTTCGTTGGCGTTACCGTCTTTTACGGAATTCCCCGTAAACTTCTTTTTTTCTCCCGATTTCCAAGTTTTGTAGCCTGCATCGGTAGTGATGGCTGTATTGCTGTTGTTAGATGTGTTTTCGGAAGGTGTTTCTACGGTTTGTGCATTTTCAGTGCCAATGGCAGCTGGGTCGGTGTTTTGTGCGGGATTTGATCCAATATTAGTGGGTGTGTTCGCAGCTTCAACGGATGCAGCGATGCTACCAGTAACCGCTAGTGCTGGGCTGGTGATTTTAACATTTCTAATATTATCGCAACCGCCTTCGTTACAAATCTGACCGTTGAAAATCATTTCAATTCCTCCTGCAGGAATTGCTTTTAGCACTTTGATTTTCTGTCTAAATTCGCCCTTGCCGGTAAATTCGCCTGTAGCGCAGTTAAACACTTCGGTCTCCTTAACCATTTTATCGCCTACACCATAGAATTTACCCACCAACTGATAATTTGCATTGGGTGTAAAATCAATGGAAGCCCGTATCGGACCATCGTCTTCTGGGCAATCGGATTTTTCGCTGTAGACGTGGAAGCCAGCGGCTACATCAAACTTGATAATGAGTTCAACGATATCCCCTGCTTTTGCATTGCTTTTGGAAAAGCTAGCGGTAAAAGTAGGTTTTGGGAAACCAGCGGCTTGTAAACTGATAATTCCTGTTAATAAAGCGAAGAAAAATGCGAATCGTTTAAGCATCGTTTTACAAAAATCGGATATTTTCCCTAAAGTACGTGTGACCAAAGTACCAAAGTTATAGGAATCCGTTGTGCATAGTAAATTGTTCGATGTCCGCTTTGCTTGATAACCTATCGAATTGCACTGCCTTTTACTAATTATTTTTGAAGTTTGATGCTGATGAAAGTAAACACTGGGTTTCGATTTGGGTTATGTTTTATAGTTTTTGCGGCCAGTTTTGTGTCGATGGCTACCGCTCAACAAACCGTAAAGCAACAGGATCCGCCGGCAGAACCAGCCCCAGCTGTAAAACCCAAAATGACCACGCGGGCTTACATTGATAGTTTCAAAGTAGCGGCGATGGTGGAGATGAAGGCTTACGGTATTCCTGCTTCCATTACGTTGGGTCAAGGTATTTTGGAAAGCGCTTCTGGAAATAGCAAATTGGCGAAAGAGTGCAACAACCACTTTGGAATCAAATGCAGATCAACTTGGACCGGCAGATTTTGTTTGGCCGATGATGATGCCAAGGACGAGTGTTTTCGCGGGTATTTAACCGCCAACGAGAGTTACCGAGATCATTCCTTGTTTTTATACGAAAGCAAGCGGTATGCAAAATTGTTTGAGTTAGCGTCTACCGATTATAAAAATTGGGCCAACGGGTTGCGTGAAGCCGGTTATGCTACCAATCCTTCGTACGGGAATTTATTAATTGGGGTTATCGAAAAATATCGATTGGCCATGTACGATTCCATGGTGGTGATGGGGGAAGATTTTTACACCCCATCCAATACTGCAGCAACCGCATCGGCCGTTAATGGAATTCCTGCCATCATGGCTAGACCGGGAGAAACTCCGGAACAGCTAGCAGCTCGATATAATTTGGAGGTTTGGCAGATTTATAAATATAACGATATCAAACAAGGGGAACAGATTAATCCCGGGGAGATTATTTATTTAAAACCTAAGAAAAAACGCTCCACGGAGTCAACCCATACGGTAAAACAAGGGGAATCGTTGCACGATATTTCCCAAATGTATGGGATTAAAATGAAGCATTTGTACAAGCTGAATCGATTAACACCGGGTCAGGAGGCGCAAATCGGAGAAATTATTAATCTTCGTGATAAACGGGAACAGGCACCGAAAGTTGCCAGTACTGCGGTTAGTACCAATGCCGTGGATATTATTTTGAATCGACAAAAAATCGAAAATTCCGCCAATCCGGTGCAAACGGCCGCCAATGGGTCTGTGTACGAGGTGCAAAGAGGAGAAACCTTGCAACAAATCGCTGCCCGATTTAATACCACACCGTTAAATTTAGCACGATGGAATAATTTGGATATGTTGGAAGTATCGGCTGGACAAATACTGGTATTAAAACCCAATGTGAAGCCCACGGGTAGCGAAGTTCCCGAATCTCGACTGAACGGCAACAACAACGTTTCTGCCCCCGCCGCAGACACCTATCATTTTGTTCAACCCGGTGAAACCTTGTATTCCATTTCTAAGAAATACGGGGTTACGGTGGATTCTGTAAAGTATTTGAATAAGTTAGGTGATAATCAAATACGTGTAGGCCAGCGATTGAAGGTGAAGTAATTCGCTTCCTTTAGTTAATGTAGTGAGTGGGGGTACTATCCCAGCAACACGGAAACTTCGGTAGTTAACAATTGTTTGCTTGAATGAATTACAAGCTCGCTTCCTGCAATTCTTCAGATACCATCATTCCTAACACCTTTTCTACCATGTTTTTGGATCCGATGTACAAGGGAACTCGTTGGTGCAATTCGGTGGGTTTAACATCCAACACTCTTGCGCTTCCGGTATGGGCAAGTCCGCCGGCTTGTTCTGCTAAGAATGCCATAGGGTTCAACTCGTACATCAACCGCAATTTCCCGTTGGGTGCTTTTTCGGTGGATGGGTACATGTAGATACCGCCTTTTAATAGGTTACGATGGAAATCGGCAATTAAACTACCGATGTATCGAGCTGAATAGGGTCGATTTGTAGCCTTGTCTTTTTCCTTGCAATAAGCTACGTATTCTTGCACTCCTTCGGGGAATTCGTTCAAGTTTCCTTCGTTTACGGAATAAATTTTTCCATCATCAGGGGTGGTGATATTGGGGTGCGATAAACAAAATTCTTGAATCGAATCGTCCAAAGTAAAACCATTAACACCCATTCCCGTAGTGTACACGAGCATGGTACTGCTACCATAAATGAAATACCCGGCAGCTACTTGGTGTTTTCCCTTTTGCAAGCAATCGGTTACGCTGGGTTTTTCGGTGAAATTGGTTCTGCGGTAAATAGAAAAAATAGTACCGATGGAAGCATTCACATCGATATTGCTGCTACCATCCAACGGATCCATGGCCACGATATATTTCTCGTTTTCAGCACCTTCTACGTAAAATACCTCGTCCATCTCTTCGGAAATTATCATGCAGACTTCTCCGCTTCTACTGATAGCCGCTAAAAACACGTCGTTTGCAATTACATCCAATTTCTTTTGCTCTTCGCCTTGCACGTTGGTAGCTCCGTGATTGCCGAGGATATCCACCAATCCGGCTTTGCGTACGTCGCGATTAACTACTTTAGCAGCTAACTCCAAGGAACGGAAAATTTTACTGAGCGAACCTTGTGCGTCTTTATACAAGGATTGCTGATCTACGATAAATTGTTCGAGGGTAATAAGTTTTGAATACGGCATAGCAGTTTTACGTCCCGTAGGTATTTATTTTGCAAAACAACAACAAAATAGTTAAATAAACGATTATTACTATTGGTAAGGGCAAACAATGAGAATATTTAAATTCGGTGGAGCGTCTGTAAAAGATGCCGCAGGAGTAAAAAACGTAGCGTCCGTAATTCGAGAGTATGGGCAAGGGGATTTATTGGTGGTGGTTTCGGCTATGGGGAAGACTACCAATGCGTTAGAGGAAGTTGTTCATCATTGTTTTCATCAAACAGGGAAAGCCCAAGAAGCTTTATCCAAGGTGTTTGATTATCACAATGCTATACTGTCTGAGCTCTTTCCGAGCAATGATTTGTATGGGGTGAACGACATTAAAAATCTTTACTTAGAGCTTGAATGTTTTGTAGACAGCCCCAATGTTTTGGACGATTACGATTATTTGTACGATCAAATCATTGGTTATGGGGAGTTGATGTCTACTAAAATTGTGAGCAATTATTTGTTATCGCAGCAGGTTGGAAATCAGTGGCTGGATGCGAGGAATTTTATCATTACCGATAGTAGATACCGTGATTCACGCGTGGATTGGCAAGCAACGGAAAGGTTAGTATCGAGGAGATTATTGCCGATTGCTAAGAAAAATTTAATCATTACGCAAGGATTTATTGGAAGAGGAAATACCGGAGAAACTACTACGTTGGGTAGGGAAGGTTCGGATTATTCGGCGGCCATTTTTGGTAGTTTGATGGGTGCAGAATCTATTACGATTTGGAAGGACGTTGTTGGGGTGATGAGCGCAGATCCTAGAAAGTTTGATGATGCTAAATTATTGAGTGAATTGAGCTACAGCGATGCCATTGAGTTGGCTTATTATGGCGCTTCGGTAATTCACCCCAAAACGATACAGCCGCTACAACAGCGAGGAATTCCTTTGTTTGTTAAGTCGTTTATAAATCCATCTGCCTCGGGTACTTGTGTTTCTTCGGACGGAAGGTCGTTAGATAGTGCATGCAAAATCCATAAGAGCAATCAATTATTGGTTGAAATCAGCACCCAGGATTTTACATTTATCGCCGAGGATCATTTGAAAGAGATTTTTGCGGCGATGGCAGAGAATAAGGTGCGGGTAAATCTGATGCAGAATTCGGCGATTCAATTTCGGTGTGTGATTGACAATAAGGAAAACCGACATGAGCCATTGGAGCGGTATCTGGAGTCATTGGGATTAAAAGTAAATACTACCGGGGATTTGGAGTTGCTTAGTGTGTATCATCCGCAGAACTCATTGGGAGCCGTTGGTGAGGTATTGCCAGAGGGTATTAAGCAATCAAAACGCATACTTTTACAGCAGAATTCCGGCACGGCCACACATTTTTTGCTGAGGTAGGTTTGCTGCGTTGTTGCAAAAAGTGCTATGGATTGTTTCAATAATTGAAAATTGAAACACGCAAAGAACGGGTGGTACGGGTGAATTGATTGTATTGTTTTTTTTGTAAGTAAATGATTTTCAAAGAACTTTACGTGTGACTTTTTTGAAAGTTGTTACTTTTCATCGACTTTGAAACATGGTACAGGCAATGTTGTTTTAGTGAATAAAAAGTTGCCCCCAACTTGCGGGTATGATTTTGTTATTCTCGCAAGATAATGCGGACCATTTCTTTACTTGTTTAAAAAGAAACGGTTACATGTACAAACTGTTGGTTGTTTTGTTAGGGGTTTTCGTGAACTTAAACATGGGGTTTTCCCAAATTGACCGCTATGGAAAGGTTTATTTTTGGGGAAGTTCTAATAGCAATGGTCGATATGGAACCGTTTTCCCAACAGGAACGGATTTGGCAGGTACTACTAACAATATAGGGAAAACCTACGTAACCGACACAGCAGTTTCTGAATTGTATGCAGGTAGATATTTTGGAATTGTAAAATTAGCCAATAATAAATGGTATTGTTTCGGACGAAATAGCACGAACGATTTAGCCCCTTGTTCTGCACAGATTGCTGTTAGGCCAAATATTGGAGCATGGGTCAAATTTCATGATACCTGGAGTATGGTGAAAGTTTCGACATCTGAAGTAAATACCGGAATTATAAGAGAGGATGGCACTTTATGGGTTTGGGGTCAAAATGGTTTCGGGCAGTTAGGAACCGGTAATACCACATCGTCAACAATTCCCATTAAAATAGGGGGCTCAAGTAAATGGCAGGAGGTTACTGTTTCTTTAAAAGGTGGTTATGCGGTAAAATCGAATGGGGAATTATGGTCTTGGGGCAACAATTCATCAGGTCTTTTGGGGATTGGAAATACCACCGCAGGTTCTTACGGTTTACAAAAAGTGGATGTAAGTAATATAGATTCTAACTACAAAGGTTGGAAATGCATTTCAGTTGATGCGAACGCAGCTTGTGTTGTAGCTATCACAACCAACGGACGAATGTTTGCTTGGGGTTCAAATGGTAATTATCAAATTGGATTGCCATCCCTCAGTACGTATTCTAAACCAACTCAGGTAGGTTCAGACTCAAATTGGGTGAAAGTTTTTACATGGGATGGTTCAACGTGGGGGCTAAAGTCGGACAGCACGCTTTGGGCTGTAGGGAAAAATTCTTACGGACAATTAGGCATTGGCAATACAAATAATGTCAGCAGCTTTACCAAGATCAATAGTACAGATAAATGGGTGAGTTTTATGCCAGTTGGATCAAGTTCTCTTTTAAATATAGGTTGTTTTGCAATCAATCACAAAGGTGAATTGTTTGGTTGGGGTAGAAATACTTATACTAAAACTTCGACTTCAACTGCTTCGTCTCCAACTAAAATTGGTACATCTACGGATTGGCTATGCCTTGCTGGTTATCATGATCGATTCTTTGCAACACGGAAATACGCCAAGAAGTGGTCGGGTACGGGAAACTACTCAGATTCCAGTAAATGGGCACAGTCTATTCGACCAATTTCTGAAGATTCTATCCAAGTTGTTAGTGGAACTTTAACGTTAGACCAGGAAGCAACGATATCCTCCTTGCGTCTAAATAATTCCTCTAAAGTGGTTTTATCTAATAATTTAACTACCAACGGGCTTCATTTACAGAATGGTACAATGAATTTGAATGGACAGCGATTGACAGTAAATGGTTCGGTGATTTCTAATACCGATTCCAGTAATTATCGTATCCAAGCTGGGACATCGGCAAGTCCGAAACCCCGATCTGAATTAATAATAAAACCAACAAATGCAGTAACGTCTACACTTTATTTTAACGATACGGCAAACCGACTAGCCACGTTGGAAATAGGGAATGGCACCGTGGCTTCAACCTTTACTCTGGGAAGTTCGGTAAGAATTAAAGGGGGGGAAGACGGTGGAACAGGACCGGGGTTATTGCGTGTGAATTACAAATCGAAAATTATTATTCCTACGGGTAGTACGTTAACTTTAGAGTCTGATTCGTTCAATGCGGGATTGTTTTTGGGAGCGCCTTCGCAACGATCGTTGGTCTGCACGGGTACTGGAAAAGTAGTGGTAGAACGGGATCATTTCGGATTGAGGGGCTGGAGATTGTACAGTCATCCGTATCGCACGGATATCGATTTACAGCAAGTGGCTGATGACATTGATATTCCAGGTGCTGGTGGGACTTCGGAAGGTTTTTATAGCAATTCTAATACAGGTTTAAATGCAGCTTGGTGGTACGATTACAGTAAGGCCGATACTACTCAGGCTTCGGACCCTGCGTGGACTGCATTTACCTCAGCCAAAGGATCTACAATTTCAGGCAATGCTAATAAATGGAAGAAACACACGCCGTTGTTGTTGTTTAATCCCGGTGCTGTTAAAGGATCAGGCGCTTTTGATAGTCCCAATTCGGCAACCTATCAAGCGGGTAAAATACAATTGAGTTACACATTGGATAGCACATCCGTGTTTTTGAATGATGGAACCACTCAGACCATTTCTACAGGTACCTTGCCTTCCACGAGTAAGTATTTTTTTATCACTAATCCATTTACGACTCCTATAAAACTATGCAGAATTCAGGGGTTGACTACTTCCAACGTGGATCCCTATTTTTATTATTGGAAGCAACGAAGGAATACGGTGACCGATAATTTTGCACCGGCGGAATGGCAAGCGGAGAAGATTTTTACCGGATCAGCTTTGCGCGACTCCAATATCTCAATTCCAGCTTTTGGAGTGATATTGGTACGATTGAAAAATAGCGGATCAACCACGTTTACCATTCCAGAAAGTGCTAAACAAATCAGTAATTTCAGTTATATCATTGGGGGCGCAAAATCGGTTTCAAGCACAGGACAAATGTTTGTGGATGTAACGGGTAACGATTTAGGCGCTAATAGTGTTGAATTGAAATTGTTGGTGAACGACAGTTTAGAGTCAGACAGAGTTTTATTGTATGACGAAAAAGGTGCAAGTGCCCAGTACACTACTGCCGATGCGAAGAAGTTTGTGAATTCCGATTTCCCCAATGTTTTTGCGTTGACCGAAGATCAAAAACCGGTTGCATTGAATTTGCAGGATATATCGGCCATTATAAACCGTGGTAATTCAGAAGTTGCAATTTCTTTAGGTGTACAGCGGGATGACGCCAAGAAATACACATCGTTAAACCTACAATTATCGGCCAACAATACTACATTGGACATATATCTGCGGGATAAAGTAACGCTGAAAGAAACTCCCATGCAGACGAATACCAAACAAGCATTATTGTTCAACTCTACCGATAGTTATATCCAACTGTATGAACTGGTGTTCCGAAGCTCTATAGCATCGACTCAGCTTTTAACAAAAGAAAATACCGCCAACGGGAACGTATTGGTGGTACCAAATCCATCGAGTGATTTCATCCGCTTAGAAGCTACCAATGGATTAGAGTATCATGGAGATGTTCAGATTTATGATTTATGTGGACGATTGCTTGTATCTGTCAAGGCAGTTGATGAAAAGCCAATATCGGTGGCCAATTTACAACCGGGAATGTACGTAGTGAGAACGATCAGCGGATCGGTAATGTTTAGAAAGAATTAGAATTTAAAAAATAATAAAAGTAATTAAAACCAAATAATTGCGATAAAGAGATGAATAAACACGATATGAAAATAGTCATGCGTTCGATGTTGGTACTAGTGATAATATTATCGGCAGGAACGTTGATGGCGCAAGTGGGCATGCGGAATTTTACAGGCAATTTAGGCGGTTCCTCCGGTGGAAGCGGCGGTGGAACTGGGGTGCCTATTGATGGTGGCTTATTGGCTGCCATCGCGGGGTCTGCAGGTTATGCCTACAAAAAGTTGAAGTCGAAAGAATAGCAAGGATCGATTTTACAACTGTTTTTATTTGTAAATGTTGGTAATAAAATCAATCCATATAAGTGTACCGCTGGAAATGGAGTTAACCTTTAATCTTTCTGAATTATACCGTTTTGAACAGTAAAAGCTTAATTCAGCAGTGGGCAATTCGGGCGATTGTTTTGTATTTGATGTTTTTTGCCTTGAACAGTTTTGTATTTACGAGCGATAATGCTGTGGACAAATGGCTTACGCGATTTACTGCTGAGAGTTCGGGGAAAATTGCCAAATGGGCCATCGGCGATGGCAGTAAAATTAGTTTGGATAAGCAAAGTGGGGGCGCAACCTTACATTACCGGGATAATAGTTACGTATTTGTTGGACATGGTTGCAACGCACGCGATATTTTTTTCCTTTATATCGGATTTTTATTGTCCATTCCCCTGGGTACGGTGAATCGAAAATTGGGATACTTGGGTGTAGGTCTGCTGTCAATCTGGCTCTTTAATGTAATTCGAGTATTTCTATTGCTGATGGTTGCTCAACACATGCCGGCCTTCTTCGATTTTATCCATAAATACCTGTTTCAAGTAAGTATTTATCTGTTGCTGTTGGTGTTGTGGCACTACTATCTTCAGCCGTTTGGAAGTAAAACAATCCCAAACAAAGCGATGGCAACAAACAACGATGCTAACAATGAAAGTTCCATATCGGTCAATTAATTGATAATGAGTAGAATTTCGTCGATGGGTAGGTTTCAACAATTGCAAAATCGCTTGCTCTATGTATTGGTGTTTATCACCAGTGTGTTGGGGTACGGCTTGGTATTTGTAGGCCAGCGAATGCTAGAAGTACACGGATTAACCTTGTTTGGTATGTCGATTAATCTCACCGTATTACCCAAATATGCCTTGGCTATACTGCATGGTGGTTTATTGGGGGTGTTGTTTCCCAACAAACATGCTTTGTTTGGATTTTGGCAGGTATTTCTATTGGTGATAATTGGGAGTATCGTGATCGATTTTGCCACGGTAATTGCGATAAAAAAAGAATTTTTCAAGGACTTGGGGTTAGTGATTCATCGATTTTTTTTAACCATTATTAAAATTTCGGGCAGTCCGATGGCCATAGTTTTAGGTATAGTGATTCATAAATTAGAAACGAAGAAGTTGTTATGACGATTGATTTAGGCCAACGCCGAACCTTAAATCCCAATCGATTAAAAACATATCGGTTTATTTATCCATTATTTTTCATTGTATCTCCCGTTTTGATGTGGGAGGATCATTACAAATTAGGTGGATTTTCTTTTTTACTGGCACTGACGGTAATTGGGTTCCAATACCGTTGGAAAGTATATTATTTACAAGGAATTCCCAATTGGAGATCCAACGTACTGTATGGCCTAACTTGGGGATTAGGCATTTGGGGATTGTGGTTCGATTTCTTTACGGGATCAGCTTTTTTTGCTTTCGGAGCCTTGATTAAAGGGTACCAAATGGGTTGGAGTTGGGGATATCCTATACGAATGGTTCTCTTGGTTTTGAATATATCCGTTGCAACGTTGTTGCTTTTTCTGCATTTAAAGTACTCCGCGGGCTGGGGGATTTAAAGATTCTTTGATTCGATTAGTTCAAGAAATTCTTGTAGGCCGATTACTTCTATATCCTCCGATAATGGGTATCGATCAACCGAAGCATTGATGATCCAGCGGTGCGTAGCTCCAACATCATTGCAAGCCTCGTAAAAGCCGCGCCCCAGTCTTGGTGCAGAGTTTCGCTTTATTTCTATGGCCCAAATTTCACTATCGGGAGTTTCTAAAATAAGGTCAATTTCATTTTGCGTAGCACTTCGGTAGTAGGAGTATTGCCAGCGAGAAGTGATTTGATTCAGGATATTTTCAATCACAAATCCTTCCCAACTTCCGCCAACGGCAGGATGTGCCAGCAGGTCGTCTAGGCTGAAAATATTCAGTAGATTATGCAACAATCCCGAGTCCCGCACATAAATTTTGGGAGATTTAACCAGCCGTTTTTTTATATTTCCTGACCACGGTCGTAATTGTCGGATCATGAAAAAATCGGTTAAAACATCGAGGTAATTTTTAATGGTAGTATGACTCAATTCCATACTTCTTCCCAGTTCGCTATAATTTATTTGTTGACCAGAATAATGGGCCAACATTTTCCAAAATCGGTTTAATTGGGTAGACGGGATATTAACTCCCATATTTGGGAGGTCTCTTTCCATGTAGGTTGCTATAAAATCGCGCCTCCAATCCCAACTGTTTTTTAAGTTGTTTGATAAGTAACTATCGGGATATCCTCCGGTTAACCAGCGGTATTCTAAGTTATAATTTGTTTTTTGAGATAGTTGCAATTCGAAACTAGAAAATGGGGTAAGTTCCAAATAGCGAATTCTACCGGCCAACGTTTCTGAACTATGTTGTAAGAGGTCGCGTGATGCCGATCCGAGTAATAAAAAATGCCCTGCTCGTTCGCCGTTTCGTTTTCTTTCGTCTACGATACCGCGTAAAATTCGAAATAAATCGGGTTTGCGTTGAACTTCATCCAAGATTAATAATTTTCCGGGATGCCGTTTTATATAGGCTTCAGGGTCCTGCAGTTTATTGCTGTCTGCATCCGATTCTAGATCCAAGTAAATACTCTCTTTTTGTACTAATTGTGCTATGGATAGGGCCAATGTTGTTTTCCCTACCTGTCTTGGACCCAATAATGCAACTACCGGCATTGCATTCAATGCTTCCAATAATTGTTGTTGACAGTAACGGGTAATCATCCAATAATTTTAAGTCAAATTAAGTAATTATCCTTGTAAATTGCAAGTGAGAGTTTCAATTTGCAAGGATAAATGTAAGTTGATGTATAATTGATTTGGTAAATCGGGTTTACATTTCTTTCAATATTTCCAAGGATTGTAAGGGTTTCCCATGCAATCCGTGGGTGCTTAAATACAGAGACAGCTTTTGGAATAAGGATTTTCTGAGCATTGGGTTGCCAATTAGGGTTTCACTATCCATTAAAATGGTTTGCAATAACTGGATTTCCTGTGCGGTGAGGGTGTTGGAGGGGGTGGAGGTCCTACCGGCAGCGGTTCCGGTGAGAATATCCAAACCGTTTAAGCAAGATTCGTCCGATAAATCTATCGAGAATCCCATGGCATGCGTGAGGTCAACTACCGCAGAAATTACCAAATTGCTAATATTTTTTTCTCCAGAATTGAGTCGTTGAAACAAATGCGTTGCTACGGAAAATAGTTCTTGCTCGGGTTGCTCTTGTTGCAAGGCCAATTGCAAAACTTCCAACACAAACCATCGCACTTGATCGTGGGCGGGGGTGGATGCCAATCCCCAGCCAGAGATCAGCGATATTTCTTTAATACGTTGCATCCCTCCAGGTTTATGGTTGTAAACCAATTCTACCACATTGCTTAATTGATAGAGGGCGGATTTGCTTACATTGGAAGGATTGTTGGATCGACTGGAACTAGTACTGCTTCCTCCGGTGAGTGAACTTTTGTTGCGTGAACCCACGGATTTGCCGTGAATTCCTTGCACTAAAAAAGAAAGTAACCCAGCATCTTCGGTGAACAATTGAACCACCGCCGAATTATCGGTGTAGGGGGTTTTTCTCACCACGATGGCTCGGGTTTTGGTAATCATACTACCAATTAATCAACCCAATCGGCAAGGAATAAGTTGGTATCTCTACCACCACCGTTATTTCGGTTCGAGCTAAATATTAAGTGTTTCCCATCGGGAGAAAACATGGGGAAAGCATTAAATATACTCTGATTGGTGATCTGTTCTAAACCGGTACCGTCCTCGTTAATCATAAACAAATCGAAATTGTATCCGCGTTTGCTGTGGTGGTTGCTGGAGAAAACGATTTTCTTTCCGGAAGGATGATAAAAGGGGGCCCAGTTTGCTTTTCCAAGATTGGTAACTTGTTTTAAGTTGCTGCCATCTACATTCACCGTATAAATCTCCATGTTGGTAGGTTCTACCAAATTTTTTGATAATAAATCGAGATATTTAGAAGAATCGGCCGCAGTTTTAGGTCTTGAAGCTCGGAATACTAATTTTTTTGAATCGGGCGAAAAGAAAGCTCCACCGTCATAACCCAAACCAAAGGTTACTTGTTTGTCGTTCTTCCCATCGATATCCATCACCCACAATTCCAAATCACCACTTTTGGTTGAGGTGTATACGATTTTTTTACCGTCAGGCGAAACGGTGGCTTCGGCATCGTAACCCGGGGCCTCGGTTAGGCGTTGTACAATTTTTCCCTTTTTATCGGCCACTACGATATCAAAATCCGGATAGATTGCCCATACGTATGCGCCATTGGACGGAGGCACGGGGGGGCATGCTTTATTGGCGAAATGGGTGGTAGCGTACAAAATATGTTTGTTATTGGGCATGTAATAGGAACAGGTGGTTCTGCCCCAAGCAGTGCTCACCATGGCCGGTTTAAATGCTGAGTCTTTTCCCAATTTATCGATGGGTGCCGTAAAAATTTGATCGCATTCTACGCCCCATTGCTTGAAATTACTTTGGAAAGTGATGTATTTGCTGTTGGGAGAGAAATACGCCTCCGCATTATCCCCACCGAAGGTAAGTTGACGAACATTCTTTAAATGAACCTCTGCTGCCGGTGCAGTGCTGGAGTTCAGGTTTTGAGGGTTCCCCGTACTGTGTGGATTGTTTCCATGACTGGCATTCCCATGGTTGTGCCCGGCGTGCGGATCTGCCTGCAACGAAGCTGCATCGGGGGCTGATTGTAAACCATGACTATGACCGTGATTATGGCCCTGATGCGGGTCAGAAACTGCAGGGGTATTCCCATTGGATTGAGCCCAACTATAAGATAAAAGTAAAGTGCTTAAAACGGAAGTTGCGATAATTTTCTTCATGAGTAGAATAGCGTAGTGCAAAATTACCCTATTCTACCCAAAAGAAACTACGACATTTATCAGGCTACAACCGAATAATGTCAAAATTGCGTCATGGTTTTCATTCTCCCTTTGCCTCGAATGCCTTCAATTAGGGTTTTAATTCTCGACATTCTCAGGGTGAATTTTTCGGCACTGTGGCCATCGTTGTCTTTCATACGGGTTACCCGCTTTTGTAATTGATGCAGTTTGTGGTAGAGTTTTCCTTTGTCTGATTTTTTGTTACTCATGGCATAAAAGAATTAACGTGTGATAACATGCACCGGCGGCGGGAAACAAGCACTGCTCCTGCTGTTACGTCGATGTGTTATCAGCAAATTAGCCGATAGAATTGAAAAATCCAAGGAACAACTCGGTAAAAATTCAACCAGGAATAGCCTAAAAAGTAATAATTCGATAAAGGAAATCGGGAATGGGTTTAAAATATTACCTCAATAATTCCCAAGCTAGTTTTGGGAAGCCTTTAATGCCTTGATCGTTGTAAAAATCCAGAAAACGAAGTTTGAATATGTTTCCATCGGCATTTTTGATGAGGTAATTTTTATTGGGTACGATGGTGTATCGTTCTGCGGTTTGATCGTAGGATTTCCAATCGTAGCCAATTTCGTCCAATACCTTGGTGAACGGGGTTTTTTCGGCAAGAGCCAGGGTAATATCGTTAAAATTAACCCCGTTTAATTCGGCAACGGTTACGTTTCTTGGGTTGATTAGTACTCCTCGGATAACATAGGGATAAATCACGCCTTGATTATCAGGTACAGCATCTTTATAGGTAGTGAAAACGATGTCCCAATCCTTGCTCGGTACGGGCTCGTTCATTACGATGGCGTCTTTATGGAAATTGTAGTATGCGTAATTGAAATCGGGATTTATTTTCACTTGAACCCATTTTCTGGGTGCCACATCGGCTAAATAACCCCATTGAAAATGGTATGCCCCTCCCAAAATACTTTTCAGTACGATTTTTACGTATCGAATACTATCGGGGATATTGGAACCCAAATCCATCACAAACAATCCACTTTTAACCGAGTATTCTCCACTGGGTAATTGCTCGGAATAGCACGGGCCAAAGGCTAACGAATCCAAGGATCCTGAAGGATCGTCAAATCGCCAATTGGCCGATTTTACATGGTCTTTGGTTTGAATGGAACTGAAATCCGAAGTTGAAAAATGGGCCACGGTCACATAGGCATTCAACCCTCCATTGATGATGATATGCGGTTTTTCTCCAAAAGAGGAAAATCCAATATGCCAGTTACCATGAGCACTGCTGCTTAATTGCTGACTGCCAAAATTAAAAAACAATTGATTTTCGTAATTTTCGCCCATGGCAAACGACTTGATTTGCAGACCTTTGGAGGCTACGGGAGCAGGGTACAGAGCTTCTGGTTTTTCGCAAGCTTGAAACGAGAGCACGATAAACAATGCTATCACCCAAGGGAAGTTGCGAACAAAGGCTGTTTTCATTTAGAATTGCAAATTTAAGGATAAGAAAGGATTTCTACCGGTACCAATATTCATCATTCCTGAACTATTTCCATGTACACCCCCGGTTATGGCGGCACCCGCGATTTGAGTTACACCCAAAAGATTTTTTACTCCGCCTTGAATGCTTAGCGATTTTCGCTCCCAACCCGATTTTTGGATGGCAATAGACTTGCTGATGCTTAAGTCGATCAAGCCATAGGGGTTGATTTCAAACGATTTCCCTTCCGGGGTTAGGATGAAATTTTTCCCACTGTATCGGCCAAACAGCTGCACTTGACAACCGTATTTTGGGAAGGCCATCGAGCCCGAAAAACTCAATTGTAGGGTATTCCAAGCGTTTACTTTGGAGGTGTCCGTAATCCAGGTATTTGAAAAAACTTGGGTAGCGGATATAGAACCGTTGTATCGTTTGCTGCTGTACAAAATTTCTGCACTGCCGCCATACGATTGAGCTTTGCCGATGTTGATGTATTGGTAGAGTAGGGAAGTTGCATCAATTAATCCCAGTTGAATTTGGTTTTTTACCCGATTGTGGAATCCTTTTACCGTAAAGGTTGCCCCTTGTGAGGCGTTGATTTTATGTCGATAATCAAAGCTACCTTGCACGCTGTTGGCCAATTCTGGTTGTAAGTTTTGATTACCACGGACGTTGTGGTTGATGTCAACAAACAAGAAGTGCAATTCTTTGATGGTGGGCGAACGAAATGCTTGGGCCACCGATGCGCGTAGGGTGCTATGTCTGGAAACGGAATACCTCAGCTGTAGCGAAGGGATTACCGGCGCTAATTTCCAACCTGCCCCCAATAATTTTGGCAACGGCGATTCTCCAAACATGCTGTTATAAATGAATCGAACCCCGGGTCTAATACTTATTTGCTGAACAGGTTTATATTCAACAGAGGCATAGGCTCCGATATCCGTTATTGGTTTTTGACTTGCAACACGGTTGGCCTGCAAGGTTTCTACGTTGGCCTCGTAGCCACCGGACCATAATAGTTTTCGAGACGGTTTGTAGGACAACACTGCTCGCGAATTCCATTGGAAATTGAGGGTTGTGTCCATGTCGTTGGGATTGCTTAATTCTTCAAAACCCGTCACCAAATTTCGTTTCCACAATTGGTTAAAGCGCGTATATAAATTTAATCCATTGGAAAATTGCAGGGTTAACATTTCCTCGCCTTCGTTATTTTTTAATCCCGATTTGATG
>JACCED011253933.1_pt1 | contig 62789 bp, 45 predicted proteins | sample 7455021 | NCBI WGS metagenome assembly JACCED01 (sample SAMN15323456, study PRJNA562643) | freshwater metagenome | isolation source: river surface water | place: USA:Blue River Watershed | collected 2017-08-19 | reverse complement strand
TATACTGAAAGTAATTCACAAAGAATTATTATTGGTCAAAATAGTAATGTATCAATTATAACTACGTCTAATAAAGTCGGTTTTTTTAAATCAAATCCCAATTATACAGTAGATGTTTTAGGAAATATAAATCTTACAGGTAATTTAACAAGCAATGGAATCAATAAAGCCGATATATGGTATTCTAGTAATTCTAATTTATATATATATATTCCCAGTAATATAGGTATTGGAAAGAGTAATTTACAATATTCTGTTGATATTGTAGGTAATGTTAATATAACTGGGGACTATCGGAAATCAAATAATCCATATATACTATGGTTTTATTCATCAAGTAATATTTTTCAATATGGTTCAAATATAGGTATATGGAATAGTAATCCTCAATATAGACTAGATGTTGGTGGTGATATTAATTTCACAGGAACATTACGATCAAATACTGTTCAATATCCAATCCGTACGACTCCCTGGTTAAATGCATCAAGTAATGTATTTATTCTTGGATCAAATGTTGGTATTAATAATTCAAATCCATTATATACATTGGATGTAATTGGTGATATGAATATTGCAGGTATGATTAATAGATATGATAAAAATTATAGATATTATACAATTGATGAATCAGATTCTAATGTACTAAGTACACAATGTAATAATAGTATTTTGAAATATAGTCCTGTTAAATGGTTCGCAACAATTGATGGTTTGAGTAATGATATAATTAATGGAATTGCAGTTGATTCAAGTAATAATGTATATATTGCAGGAGCATATTCAAGTTGTAATACAGGTAATTCAAAACTATATAATTACGATAATACTCTTGGATATACACTACCAGTAACATCAGGAGCACAAACAGCATATGCTGCTAAATATAATTCGAATGGTATAGTTCAATGGTACGTTATTGTTGATAGTCCCGGATGTAGCAACAATACTATGGCAGTAACAACTGATTCTCAACAAAATGTATATATAACCGGAACTTATACATGTAATGCTACAATATATAATTCTAATAATGTATCAAGCGGTTTTTCATTAAGAACACCTACAGTTCCACCAGCAGCCTTTGCTATTAAATATAATTCTAATGGTATATGCCAATGGTTTGTTAGTATGGATGGTGGTGGTATTAAAACACCTTTTCAAATTCAAACAGATTCAGATTATAATGTATATTTTGGAGGTGTATATACAAGTAATAATGTACTTTATAATTCAAATAATACTCTAAGTTCATTTACACTTAGGAATAATACAACTGGAGCTAGTTATCTTGCTAAATATGATTCAAATGGTGTTGCTCAATGGTTTGTAACTATTGATGGTAGTGGAGCAGAAAGTAATATGGGGATTAAAGTAGATAATAGCAATTTTATTTATGTTGTTGGGAAATATGGAGCAGGTACAACAACTCTATATAACTCTAATAATACATCTTCTGGTATTTCATATCGTGCTGCAGCTAGTGTAGGAGGATATATAGTAAAATATGATTCTAATGGTACTATAAAAAATTTTGCAAATTTTGATGGTGCAGGAATAGATATAGCGTATTCTGTTGATGTTGACAATCAAAATAATGTATATGTAGGAGGTGTATATACATCGAATTGTACTATTTATAATAGTAGTAATTATGCAAGTACACTCATACCTAGATCATCTTCGAATCAAGCTGTTATTGTTATAAAATATAATTCAAATCTCAATGCACAATGGTTTGTAACAATAGATGGAAGTGGAAATGATTCTATGTTTTCAGTAAGCGTCGATAGTAATCAAAATCTTTATTTATGTGGTTCGTATTTTCAAAGTAATCCAATTGTATATAATTCAAATAATATTAATAGTGGTTTGAGATTTGTCGCACCAATAAATACAAATTCAGCATCTTATGTTGTTAAATATGATTCAAATGGAGTTGCACAATGGTATACTACTTTAGATGGTACAAATAGTGACTCTTTAAATAGTATAGTAGTAAGTGAAGATACAAGTAATTTATATGTAGGAGGAACGATAAATGGTGCAAATAGCAATTATAATTTATATTATAATTCAATTAGAGTTACAAATAATATCAGAGCAGGTAGTAATAATGCAGGTATATTATTGAATTTATATACTGATAATAAAAATTACAAGTTAATATCTAATTTGTCAAATAATGGATTTTATAAAGTACTTACAAATGTAACCTCTTCTAATATTCCTGTTAATATTAGAAATTCGAATGATACAACTACAATAAAAACAGTAATAGTTCCTTCATTTTCAAACAAAATATTAACGTGGTATAATTCAAATTGGTATGAGAATATTGATAAATTTTCATGGTTAACAAATAGTAGTAACCAATCAATATATATAATTGGTTCTAATGTAGGTTTTGGTAAAAGTAATCCCAATTATATAACTGAAATAACAGGTGATATTAATGTTACAGGAAGCATTCGTAATTATAGCAATTTAACTGGTAATTATTTAACATATGAAGTAGCTACAAGATATATTAGTACAACAAGTAATGCAAGTGTATTAAATAATTTCAATATAGTTTGGAATGGAACAATAATGCCATTATCTGGATATGTAACTGGAAAAACATTGAGCATTGGTTCAAATGGTAATATTTATATTGCAGGTGGTTATTCTAATACATCTAATTCAGCTATATTATATAATTCAAATGAAACGCCGAGTGGAATTACATTTAATAATAATTCTAATAATTCATTATCAAATGGAATATATTTTGCTAAATATAATTCAAATTGTCAAGCTCAATGGGTAATAACAATGGATAATGTTGGTGCTAGTGGAATAATTAATTCAATTGCAACAGATTGTAATGAAAATATATTTGTAGCAGGTACATATACATCTGTTTCTCCTATATTATTAGTATCAACATCTAATACAGGCCCTTCTAATATATATCCTCCAAGTGCGATGACTGAATCAAATACATATATAAAAAGCAATTTATATATCGCAGCAGCATCTTCATCTAGAACAACAACACTTGTGCCTTGGAAAGTATTTAATAAAGTAATTGCTTCAGATCCATATGCAAAATGGCAATCATTAGATAATTGTTATTCATCTTGTAATGCAACTACAAATCCAGCTTTTCCAGATGGATATATTGATCCAAATTATTTTGGTGAATGGTTGCGTCTGGATATGCCGTTTCCGATATATCCAAATAGTTTATCATTTGGTGGAGATATTATGGCATTTAGAATGTATGGATGGAATTATTCGGGTAATTGGGATGTATTATTAGATATAACTAATCGTAGTAATGCTGCTGTTTTCAGTAATATTGATATATATAATATAAATATTAATCCTCCAAAAATCTATCAAAGATATGCACTACGATTTAATAAATCAAGAAATGCTGCTGGTTTCGGGAGAGCATGTGTAATGTGGGTAGAAATAAATGGTACTAAATTGCCATCTTTGCCTATGTCTAGTAATTATTCTGCATTTTTGATTAAATATGATTCGAATGGAGTAGCAAAATGGGCTACTGGTGTAGATAGTACAAATGCAGATACAGGAACAAGTGTTGCAGTAGATTCTGGTGGTAATAGTTATTTAACAGGTGTTTATTACAAATCTAATGTATCTGTTTATGATTCAAATCAAATAAGTAGTAATGTTACTTTAAGAACTCCAACAGGTTTATCTAATTTTGGATATATTGTAAAGTATAATCCTTCTGGTATTTCACAATGGAGTATTTGTACTGATGGAAATTATTCAACAATTGATGATATTAGAATTGATTCTTCTAATTCAATTTATGTAGGTGGAACTTCTATATTAGGAAATGTTGCCATTTATAATTCTCAAAATAGTAATGATGCGACAATAAGAGCAAGTGATGGTGGATCTTCTTATTTGATTAAATTTGATTCAAGTGGCATAACAAAATGGTTTACAAGTATTGGAAGTCCAAGTAATAACAGTACATTATCTTCGTCTTTTCAAACAAATGCAATTGCAATAGATAGTAACTGTAATTCATATATTGTTGGTCAGTATAATAATTTTGGAGTTATATCACAAATATATAATTCAAATAATATCTATAGTGGTTCTAATCTTCGTGTAACAACAGGTAGTAGTACAGGTAGTAATGCTGGATTTCTAGTTAAATTTGATTCAAATGGGTCATGTAAATGGTTTACAACTTTAGATTCTACAGCAAATGATTCGTTTACATCAGTTGCAGTTGATTTGAATGGAAATGTGTTTATTACTGGATGTAATATGGGTTCAAATCCATTCATTTATAATTCTAATAATACACCGAGTCCATATAGATTTACTAATAGTAATTCATCCGCTTATGTACTTAAATTTGATTCAAATGGTATATTAAATTGGTTTACTGTTTATCATACTGTTGAGTCTGTACAATCACGTTCTGTTAAAACAGATAGTAATGGGTATATATATGTAGTTGGTAATTATTCTGCATCAAACATCCCTGGATTGATTACAATAGGTAATAATACATGTGGAAACCGATTAATGCAAACAAGTAATTCTTTACTTGCTGCATATATCATAAAATACGATACATATCCATTTACATATAAATTGTTAAATAATGCTTCAAATTGTTTTAATAAATATTTAATTAATACTGCATCAAATGATGTAATTGTAGATATTCGTGATTCAAATGACACAACTACATTACGATCCATAGTTATTCCATCAAATTCAAATAAAATATTAACATGGTATGGTTCTAATTGGTATGGAATATCAGATTTTACTAATTGGTCAAATTTATCATCTGCTGCCAATTCTTTTGTTATTGGTTCAAATGTTGGTATTGGTAAAAGTAATGCAGCATATCCAATAGATGCTATAGGTGATATAAATTTAACTGGAACATTTGTAATAAATGGTTCAAGAAAACAACAAAATCAATGGAGAAGTAATGCAAATAATTTATATATTATAGGATCGAATATTGGTATACATAAAAGTAATTTGACTTATGCTCTTGATATAGATGGAAGTTTGAACTTGACGGGTGTAATAAGAAGTAATACAATTCCAATATCAGTTAGAATGACTCAATGGTCAAATACATCCAGTAATATATTTATAATGTCTTCTAATGTGGGAATTAATACATCAAATCCACAATATACAGTGGATGTAAATGGATCTGTAAATATAGTTGGATCATTTTGTAATTCATTAAATTTAAGTAATTTAACATGGGAAGATTATAATAATACAGTAATTAATACTACATCTAATTTAACAATTCTAAAACAGCCTATTCAATGGTATGCAAGTGTCGATGGTGTCGGTACTGATAATTTTCAATCTATTGCTATTGATCAACAAAAAAATGTTTATGTTGCTGGTTTATACCAATCTAATACAACATCTAATGTAATAATTTATAATGCAAATAATATTGATAGTGGAAAATCATTAAGAGTTTCTTCAAATAATGCAGCATATCTAGTAAAGTATAATTCGAATGGTATATGTCAATGGTTTGTTAGCGTTGATGGATCTGGTGCAGATAATGGACAAGGATGTGCTGTAGATGTTAATGGTAATGTATATTTATCAGGTTATTATCTAAATTCTACTACAAATATTACCATATTTAATTCTAATAATACTCCAAGTGGTTATACTTTTAGGAATAGTACGGGGCAGGCAGGTTTTGTTGTGAAATATGATTCAAATGGAGTATGTCAATGGTTTATTAGCGTTGATGGAAGTGGTAGTGATGGTATTAATCGTATTAAAACAGATGCATACTGCAATTTATATATTATTGGAAACTATAGTGCTGGAAATCCAATATTTTACAATTCAAATAATACAGCAAGTTCATACTCATTAAGAACTTCATCAAATGGGTCTGCATTTGCTGCTAAATATGATTCAAATGGTGTATGTCAATGGTTTACTAGTATAGATGGTGCATCAACAGATAGTAATAGCGGATTAGATATCGATTTAAATATGAATTTATATGTATGTGGTGTATATGGTTCTAATGCAACAATTTATAATTCAAATAATACATCAAGTGGATATACATTTAGAGCAGTGACAGCTGGTGGCGCATCATTTATCGTGAAATATGATTCCAATGGAGTATGCCAAGGTTTTGTAAGTATAGATGGAACGTCTACAGATAATTGTCAAAATGTTTCTATAGATACAAATGGTAATATATTAATATCAGGAATTTATGGTTCTGCTGCTACTATATACACTTTAAATAATACAAGTAGTGGATATACATTGCGTACACCAGGTGGTAATTCAGCATATGTTGTTAAATATGATTCGAATTTTAATTATCAGATGGCAATGACAATAGATGGTACAGCTACAGAATATGGTATTGGTTTAGCTACTGATATTAGTAATAATATATATTTATCTGGACAACACCAAGGAAATTCAACTATTTATATATATGATTCAAATGGAACATCAAATTTAACTTCATATCCTTCATCTAATATTGCAGGATTTATAGTTAAATATAACTCAAATGGAGTTGCACAATGGGTTGTAAAGATTGATGGGTTTTCTACAGATTATGGTAGTAATTGTGCTGTTGCACCGGATGGTAGTACTGTATATTTATCAGGATCATATACAACATCAAATGTAAATATATATTTTAATAATACTAATTACGGATCATTTAGAACTGCTTCATCTACAGCAGCGTATATTGTAGCTATTAATACACAAGATAATTACAATTATAGATTATTAAATTTAGGTAGTAATAAGAACGGATATTATAAATATATTATAAATACATGGCCTAATGATATAAGTTTATCTATTAAAGATTCAAATGATAGTCAAGTAATTAAAACACTCAACTTGCCTGCAAATAGTAATAAATTATTATTCTGGTATAATTCAAATTGGATAGAATCTGCAGATACAGGTCAATGGATAAGTAATAGTAATACAATTTATATTATGAATTCAAATGTAGGTATAAGAACATCTCCAAGTTATACTCTTGATATTAATGGAGATGTAAATGTTACTGGTAAATTTAGAATGTCTAATTTATTAACTAATAATTATCTCACAACAGATTCTTATGAAAGTAATTCTATTCCATTATCAAATAATTTATATATATTGCAAAATGCAGATGCTTGTACATTTTCTGTTATAGATGGTCAAAACTCTCTTGCCATAGTAAAAGCAGTAGCAAATGATAATTTTGGTAATATCTATGTTGGAGGACATTATAGTACATCATCAAATATAATTTACAATGCAAGTAATATCGCAAGTGGATTAACAATGAGTAATCCAATCGCACTTTATGCTGGATATTTGATCAAATATAATTCAAATGGTATTGCGCAATGGTTTATTACAATTGATGGTATAGATGCGAATAATAATATTGGTATAGGTTCTATTGCAATAGATTCAAATTTAAATGTATATGTTGGAGGGACATATAGTAATTCTAGTGCTATAATTTATAATTCAAATGGATCATCCTCAGCAATGACAATGCGTACACCTAGTGGAACATCACCGTTCGCAATTAAATATGATTCAAATGGATTATTTCAATGGTATGTTTGTTATGATGGGGCAAGTAACGAAGGTTTTGGTATAAGTACTGGTAGTGGTAATATATATATTGATTCTGATAATAATTTATATTTATCAGGAGCAATACAAACAACGCCAGCTTCTATATATGATTCAAATAATGTACTTAGTTCACTATCTATAACTACCGGAACTGGTTGTGTAATTAAATATAATTCCAATGGTATTGCTCAATGGTTTGTTAGTGCAGGTATTGGATCAATAAATTCAATTTATGTTGATAATTTTAAAAATTTATATTTAACTGGAAATTATTCATCAACTTATTCTGGAATTATCTATAATTCTAATAATGTTGCAAGTAGTTTAACTATACCTTCGTCTGGTAGTACAAGTTCTTATGCAATTAAATATAATTCAAATGGAACAGTTCAATGGTATGTGCGGTCTGGACAAGGTGGCGCTATACATAGTGCTGCAAATTCATTAATTGTAGATAGTAATTTAAATTTATATATGACAGGATATACAAATGGTAATGAGGTAATTTATAATTCAAATAATGTTGCATCAGGTGTAACTACAGGATTTAGTAATCGTAGTCCATATATATATAAATTTAATTCAAATGGAATATTACAATGGTATGCTGGTTTAAATTGTCCATGGAATGGTATTGGTATTAATATAACATTGGATACATCCAATAACGTTTATTTGTCTGGATATTATACAGGAATATCTTCTAGTATAAATAACATTGTAAATTCCAATCTTGTTTCATCGGGTTTTACATTACCAAGTACTCCTTATGCAAATGCATATCAAAATTCATTTATAATAAAATATAATTCAAATGGTTTTGCACAATGGTGGGGTGTTTTAGCTGGTTATAAAATGACATGCTATAGTGGATTAGTTGATAATAATTATAATGTATATATATCGGGGACATCATTTGCAAATTCAAGTAATACTGCATCAAATCCAGGAAGTATATTATTTTATAATAGCGAAACAAGAGTAAATACACTCCCATTACCTCAAGGAATACAACAAGGATTTGTTGTAAGATATGCTTTGAATCCTAATATAGATTACAAATTAAAATCAGATCTTGGAACATCTAATAATGGATTTTTCAAAAATATTTTGAATGTTTCTCCATATTTGACAAATATAAATATTAGAGATTCAAATGATTCTACAACACTCCAGACATTTAATTTACCATCTTATTCAAATAAATTATTTACATGGTATGAATCGAATTGGTATGCGTTAACTGATTCTAAAGGATCATGGTCTAATAATTCAAGTAACGTATTTATAATTGGTTCAAATGTTGGTATAGGTAAAAGTAATCCTGTATATCCATTGGATGTATTGGGTGATATTAATAGTTCAAATGGATATATTAAACAAAATGGTAATCTTTTATTCAGTTGGTTTTATAATTCAAGCAATATCTATAGTATTAATAATGTAGCTATTGGAAAAAATAATGCAACATACAATTTAGATGTGGAGGGTGATATTAATTTCACAGGGACATTAAGATCAAATACTGTTCAATATCCAATCCGTATGACTCAATGGTCGAATACATCAAGTAATGTGTTTATATTATCATCTAATGTATGTATTAATAAATCTAATTCACTTTATTCATTGGATTTAACAGGTGATCTGAATGTTAGTGGTAATATTAATAAAAATAGCTATAATATTAATAATCTATCATATACTAATGATAATGCAAATTTATTAAGTACAACATCTAATTTGAGTGTTTTGTATGCAAATCAACTAAATTGGTATGCAGAAGTTGACGGTGGTGTTATAGATACTGGTACGGGCGTTGCTATTGATGCAAGTAATAATATTTATATATCTGGGACATCTCAATGTAATTTACTTGTACCTACTGTTATATATAATTTAAATGGTACACCAAGTGGTCTTGTGATAACATCATATCAGAATTTAACACAAGCTGCATATGCTGTTAAATATAATTCGAATGGTATTGCACAATGGTATGTAATGGTTGAAAGTTTGGGTGCAGATACTACTACAGCAATAGAAGTTGATAATAATATGAATATTTATATATCAGGTAATTATCAATCTAATGCAACTATATTTAATTCCAATGGAACATCGAGTGGATATAGTTTACGAGCACCAACAGGAGGAACTGCTGGATATGTAGTAAAATATGATTCAAATGGTATATGTCAAATGTTTATAAGCATAGATGGTTCTAGTGCTGATGTAGCTAATAGAATTTATGTAAATAATAGTAACTTATTTGTATGTGGAACATATGCATCTAATACTATACCAACTTTTTATAATTCTAATAATAGCGTGGGACTTACTGCTCCGTCATATACAAGTACAGCATTTTATACTGCAAAATATGATTTATCTGGTGCAATACAATGGTATATAACAATAACACTTGGTGCAGGTACATCTGCTGGATATGTAAGAGCAGATAGTAATTATGTATATGTATGTGGAAATTATTCAAGTAATTTTGCTAATGGTTCATTAATTTATAATTCTAATGGCGCATCAAGTGGATATTCTTTTAAAGCAGCATTAACAGCTGGTTTTATGGTAAGATATGATCATAATGGTGTTTGTAAAGATTTTATAACTGTAGATACTACTACTGGTGTTGATGTAATAAGTTCTGTTATAACAGATAATAATAATAATGTATATGTAGTTGGTAATGGAAAAGGGTCTACTATATATGATTCTAATAATAATCCATTCCCAATATCTATGCAATTAACATCTGCATCATTTCAAGCTTTTGCAATTAAATTTGATTCAAATTTAAATTTGAATTGGTTTGTTTTAGCATCACCTTCATCGTCTACATGTACATCACCTGCTTTAAGTGTAGATAGTAATTTGAATTTATATATGCTTATTAATAGTGCAGCAAATGTTGTTACAATTTTTGATTCTAATAATACACCAAGTACTTTACCTAATATTAATATGCCTGTAGCAGGTGGTTCAGCAAGTATGATTAAATTTAATTCCAATGGGATTGCACAATGGTATTTAACAATGGATTCTGCTGGAACAGATACATTTTCCAATTGTAAAATAAATTTAAATGAAAAAAATTTATATATAATAGGATCAACTGGCACTTCAAGTGGGGCTGCATCTATTTATGTTAATAATAATTTAATCGCAAGTACAAGGAGAAATTCAAATTCAGCAGGTATTCTATTAAATGTAAATACAGATTTAATCAATTACAAATTATTGCCTTTAAATATATCTAGTAATGGTTTTATAAAATATATTACCAATACAGCATTAACTGATGGAATACTAAATATTAGAAATTCAAATGACACGACTACATTAAGAACATCTTCAATGTTTTCTTATTCTAATAATTTATTATCATGGTATGGATCAAATTGGTATGAATATACAAATACAGCCCTATGGGGAAGTAATTCTTCAAATTTATATTTGTTAAATTCAAATGTTTGTATAGCAAAAAGTAATTCAGTATATTCACTTGATGTTCATGGTGATATTAATTCCTCTAATTTCTTGTTAAATAAAAAACGCACAACATTATTATCATCATTCAATGAAACAAAAATAATATCAAATTTAAATAGTAATTTCTATACTCTATCAAATAATGTATATAATATACCTATATCTATTCTAGATAATACAAGTAGTAATGGAGCAGTAACATGTCAGTGTGTATCATACGATAATATTGGTAATATGTATGTTTGTGGAAATTATACTGTTTCAAATGTAGTTATATATAATTTTGATAATACAAATAGTGGTTTTGTTATCAATTCACCAAGTAATGGTGTTCAATCGGCATATCTTATTAAATATAATTCGAATGGAATCGCACAATGGTTTACAAATATTGACGGTGCAGGATATAAAGAATTATATTCACTTGCTGTAGACTCCAATTATAATATATATGTAGGAGGGACATATGCGGCAAGTAATCCATTAATTATTTACAATTCGAATAATACATCAAGTGGATTGTCTATACGTGCTGCAGGAGGCGATTATGGTTTGTATACAGTTAAATATAATTCAAATGGTATATGTCAATGGTTTAGTAGTGTAGATAGCACAAGTACTGATGGTAATCCGAATGTACCTGTGACAACTGTTATTGATAGTAATAATAATTTTTATTTTGGCGGATTTGTAAACAATGCAACAATCTATGATTCAAATAATACAAGTATTATAACAATTATAAATGCTTCAGGTAGGTCTGCTACTTGTATTAAATATGATTCTAATGGAATATTTCAATGGTATGTTACAGTTGCCGGTGGTAGTTTTATATATACATATGCAGTTGCAATAGATGCAAATATGAATGTTTATATGGGTGGTAATTATGCTACAAATGCAGCAACGATATATAACTCGAACGGTTCCCCAAGTGGAAGTACTTTAAGAGCAGCTCCAAATCAAACATCATATGCTGTTAAATATAATTCAAATGGAATTATGCAATGGTTTGTATCAGTAGATTGTTCTGGTGATGATTTTTGTTATGGATTAAAAGTTGATTCAAATTACAATCTTTATATGTCTGGTATTTATACATCATCTGCAATAATTTATAATTCAAATAATACAGCTAGTCCGTATACTTTACCATCAACAGGTGCTCCTTCGGCACCATATTTAATACAATTTAATTCAAACGGTGTTTGTAATTGGTATTCTGTATTATCCCCACTTTCTACAGCATCTAGGTCATTATCATTATGTATAGATACGCAACAAAATGTATATATGAGTGGATATTATGTATCTGCATCTTCAAATGTATTTATACTAAATAGTAATAATTCTAGTAGCAATTTATATTTACTTCCCACTGGAAGTACTAGTTATAGAAATGCATTTATAATTAAATATGATTCAAATGGAATATGTAGATGGAATGGTATAATTGGACCTGGTAATGCATTAGTAAATGGAAATTCTATTGATATTGATAGTTCAAATAATTTACTTATTGGAGGAACATATACAGGTAAATTTAGCAATGCAGCAATATATTCATTAAATGAATTACAAAGTAATAGTATTACTCCTTCATATGGTACTAGTAACGCTTTTATAGCAAAATTCGTATTGGATACTACTTCTTATAAATTATTAAATAATTTATCATCTTCTAACAATGGATTGTATAAAAGTTTATTGAATGTTTATAATATAGATTTAACTGTCAATATTCGTGATTCTAATGATACAACTACATTACAAACAGTTAATTTACCAACAAAATCTAATAAAATATTTACATGGTATGGTTCAAATTGGTATGGAATTACTGATACATGGTCTTGGTCTAATTATTCAAGTAATGTATATTTAATAGGATCAAATGTAGGTATTGGATTAAGTAATACAAATTATCAATTGCAATTAAGCACTGATAGTGCAGCTAAACCAAGTACAAATACATGGACGATATCTTCAGATGAAAGAATTAAATATGGAATAATTTTAGCAGATCTAGATACATGTGTAGAAATAATTAAAACTATTCCATTGAAAAAATATACCCTGCGTACAGATCTATTTATGAATATTACAAAAGATTTAAATAAATTAGGTTGGATTGCGCAAGATGTCGAATCAGTTTTCCCTAAAGCAGTTGAAAAAATAAATCAATATGGAATCGAAGATTGTCGTACATTAGATACTGATCAATTATATGCAACTATGTACGGATGTTTACAAAAACAACAAATTATTATTGAAAATCTAGAACAAATGAATCGTAATTTATCATTACAAATTATAGATTTAGAAACACGTATCAGAAAATGATTATTTTTGTGAGTCAATATTAAAATGGCAAATTTAGGTGGTTATATTAGAATATCATCAAATACAGGTGATACATTCACTAATGCCATAGATAATGACTTGTTAATATATACTGAAAGTAATTCTCAACGTATTTTTATTAGTCCTTCCACTACATCTCCTGCTATAACAATAACATCGAATAATATTGGTATATTTAAATCAAATCCTTCATATAATCTAGATATAATCGGAGATCTTAATTTAACTGGAAATATAACTAAAAATGGAAATATTCTTTATAATTGGTCAACATATTCTTCAAATATATATACATTATCTAATGTAGGAATTGGTTTATCAAATGTTCAATATCCATTGGATGTTATAGGTGATATTAATATTACTGGCAACTATTATAGAAATGGTATAATACTTGCAAATATGTGGTCAAATAATTCAAGTAATATTTTTGTTATAGCACCGAGTAATGTTGGTATTGGTAAATCAAACCCAGTTTATCCTTTAGACGTTACAGGTGATATTAATTTTACAGGAACATTGAGATATAATGGTACACGTTATGATGGGTCTCAATGGTCAAATAATTCTAGTAATATCTTTATTTTATCTTCAAATGTTGGTATTGGTAAATCAAATCCAGTATATCCACTAGATGTAACTGGAGATATTAATGTAACCGGTAATATACGACATTATGGTGGATTAACAGGAAATTATATGTTATATGAAGAAAGTGATGCAGCAACTATTAATTTAACGAGTAATGTTAGTATATTAAAAACTCAAACAACTTATAAATTATTATCTAGTTTAGGCACATCTAACAATGGATTCTATAAATACCTTGTAAATGCATCATCTAATGATATTACTGTTAATATTAGGGATTCGAATGATACAACAACTTTGCAATCATTTTTAATTCCCGCATCTTCGAATAGAATGGTCTCATGGTATAATTCTAATTGGTATGGATTAACAGATGTTGGACAATGGTCTAATACATCTAGTAATATTTATTTTATGTCGAATGTAGGTATAGGAACTAGTAATCCATTATATAAACTTGATGTAACAGGTGATTTAAATGTTTATGGTAACATTAGACAATATGGTTCATTAATTGGTACTTATATTGCATATGATGACACTGATGCTCTTATTATTAATACTTCTAGCAATGCTAGTATATTAAAGGCTCAAACAACTTATAAATTATTATCTAGTTTAGGAACATCGTGTAATGTATTTTATAAATATTTGGTAAATGCATCTTCAAATCTTGTCACTGTAAATGTAAGAGATTCAAATGATACAACAACATTACAATCATTTACAATTCCTTCTTATTCGAATAAAATATTAACTTGGTATAATTCTAATTGGTATGGTTTGAATGATTCAATTAGTGCATGGTCAAACTCATCAAGTAATATATTTATATTAGGTTCGAATGTAGGTATTGGCTTAAGTAATCCTGCATATTCTCTAGACGTAATAGGAGATGTAAATGTTACTGGTGCTTTTAGATCAAATGGTATTGTAGTTGATATGTCATCACCTTGGTCAATTACTTCATCTAATGTATATATTTTAACTTCTAATGTTGGTATAGGAATTTCCAATCCTGTATATCCATTAGATGTGGTTGGAGATATTAATTTAACTGGCGATGTTAAAATAAATGGAACAAGATATGATGGCTCACAATGGTCAAATTCATCAAATACATTATTTATATTAAATTCAAATGTAGGAATTAATAAATCAAATCCAGAATATCCTCTAGACATTAATGGTAATCTTAATGTTACTGGATCAATAACAAGAAATGGTATATTATATGGATCACTCCTCTATTATGATGATACTGATCCAATGATTATTAATACATCAAGCAACGTCAGTATATTAAAAGCTCAAAGTACATACAAATTATTATCTAGTCTTGGTGTAGCTAATAATGGATTTTATAAATATCTAGTAAATGTATCTTCGAATGATGTTACATTGGATATCAGAGATTCTAATGATACTACAACATTACAAACCACTATTATACCTGCATCATCAAATAAAATATATACTTGGTATGGATCAAATTGGTATGGGTTGACTGATGTTGGACAATGGTCAAATACTTCGAGTAATGTATATATATTATCATCTAATGTTGGTATAGGTTTAAGTAATCCAGCATATGCTCTGGATATCATAGGGGATTTGAATGTGAGTGGAAATTTTAGACAATATGGTTCGTTGGCAATGAATTATCTAGGATATGATGATACTGATCCTCAAATTATTAATACAACTAGTAATTTAAGTGTTTTAAAATCTACTCAAACAACCTATAAGTTAATATCTAACTTGTCTAGTAATGGATTTTATAAATATTTATTGAATGTGTCTTCTAATGAATTGACCATAGATATTCGTGATTCTGGTGATACAATAACATTACAATCATTTATAATTCCATCATATTCTAATAAATATTTAACATGGTATGGATCAAATTGGTATGGGTTGACTGATACGAATTTTTGGTCAAATACTTCAAGTAATGTTTATATTATTGGTTCAAATATAGCTATTGGTAAATCTAATGCATTTTATCCTTTAGATGTAATAGGTGACATAAATTTAACAGGGAATATCAGACAAAATGGTTCAATATTACCATTAGTATCATCTCCATGGGCTACTAGTAATAATAATATATATGTAGTATCACCAAGTAATGTTGGAATATTTAATAGTAATCCAGCATATCCTCTAGATGTTACTGGTGATGTTAATTTTACAGGGACTTTAAGATACAATGGGGCACGATATGATGGTTCACAATGGTCAAATAATTCAAGTAATGTATTTATATTTAATTCTAATATTGGTATTGGTGTAAGTAATGCTAACTATACACTTGATGTTCTTGGTGATTTAAATGTAACTGGTAATATAAGACAAGGTGGATCTTTAGCGGGTGGTACATATTTATTGTATGATGACAGTGATGCTACAGTTATTAGTACATCTAGTAATATTAGTATATTGAAAAACCAAAGTACTTATAAATTATTATGTAGTTTAGGTGCTTCTAATAATGGATTTTATAAATATTTAGTAAATACATCATCTAATGATGTTGTTGTGAATATTCGCGATTCGAATGATACAACAACTTTACAAACTATAATAGTTCCAGCACAGTCAAACAGAATATATACTTGGTACTACTCTAATTGGTATGGTTTGACAGATACTGTTCAATGGTCAAATACTTCAAGTAATGTATATATATTAGGATCAAATGTTGGTATTGGTTTAAGTAATCCTGCCTATGCATTAGAAGTTGCAGGTGATATTAATGTATCTGGTAATTTTAGACAAAATGGTGGGTTAACTTTTAATTATCTATTATATGATGATACAGATCCATTAATCATCAATACATCAAGTAACCTGAGTGTGTTAAAATCAACGCAAACAACCTATAAATTAATTTCAAACTTGACAACATCAAGCAATGGTTTCTACAAATATTTATTGAATGTTTCATCAAATGATGTCACAGTAAATATAAGAGATTCAGGGGATACAACAACTTTACAATCCTTTATAGTACCATCCTATTCGAATAAATATTTAACATGGTATAATTCAAATTGGTATGGATTAACTGATACTGGTCAATGGTCAAACAATTCAAGTAATGTATTTATACTATCTTCGAATGTTTGTATAGGTTTGAGCAATACAACTTATCAACTTGAATTAAGCACAGATAGTGCAGCTAAACCAGGAACAAGTACATGGACAATATCTTCAGATCAAAGAATTAAAGAGAATATAGAATATGCAAACTTGGATAGATGTTATGAAATAGTTAAATCTATTCCTTTGAAAAAATATACATGGAAACATGAAATCTATAGTGATGAACAAGTTAAAGATAGAAGTAAATTAGGATGGATTGCACAAGATGTTGAACCTGTTTTCCCTAAAGCAGTTGAAAAAATAAATCAATTTGGAATAGAAGATTGTAGAACTTTGAATACAGATCAAATATATGCAGCAATGTATGGTTGTATCCAAAAGAATCAAGAACTTATTGAATCGTTACAAGATTCTTATAATTCATTGTCAGAAAGAGTAGTAGTACTAGAAAATATGATAAATAAAATTTGATTTTATTTGGACTAAAATAAACATATATAAGCATATCCAACAAACAATGATTGCTAAATTATTCAGCATATTTATGTTTAGTTATATGATACAAATCACTATTGGTTGTAATCAACAGCAATTTGGTAAAACTTGTGCATTACCATTAGTCAATAAATGTAAAAATGAAACATTTTATACACTTGAATTACAAAATCTAACTAATAATTTGGCAATCCTAAGTCTAAGACAAGTTCGCAGGCTTGAAAATAACACAATAGGTTCATTGGTATTTCCATTCCCATTGTCAAGTTGGACTTCATTGAATGAAGATATCAATGTAAAAGATTATAAATGGTTAATGTCTCAAGTAGAAAATCTTAATAATACGATGGTAGATATTTCTAGAATTATTTTTGTAGGTTCTCAGGTTGTTCCACCAAATATTGTGAGAACTTTTGCAGGTAAATTTAAGAATTTGTATGGATATTATCTTCAAAATACTATTGGATATTATTCTTGGGATTCCAAACTGACAATTTATATGTGGAGAGTAATTTTTGATAGAATCCCACGATATATGATTGGTAAGAATATTTACATGGAATATAGTTTTCTAGATCAAAATAATACATATTGTAATATTCAAAACTTCCAAATATCATATAAATAGAAATAGAGTTTTATATAAAATGGTATCAGTTGCAGATGTACCCGTATCAATTGGTGATATTATCTCTTATAATTTTGATATGTATGGTTTATCTGATACACTAATTTGTACAATTGTTGATATTACTCCTAATTGTATTAAAATTAAAATAAATAATACTCCTGAACAATATTGGCGTTATCATACTTTTAAATGGTATTATGAAGAATGGCGTGTAAATCCAGACTATATTGCAGAATTATTATACTACATTGCACCAAATGTTCCTAATATAAAAGAAACAATTAGAAAATAGAAATGTTTTGCTATATTAAATATGGGTATAGCTTTAATTGCAACTTTATTAATTATTTTATTTATTGTTTTATTTGTTGTTTTATTTTTAAGAAATAGAAGATACAAAGAAGATATAGAATCAAGAGCTGTCCGTGTATTTCAGTTCAACAGCGATTTTACAAATTTAAATAATACTGATACACCAACATCTCCATTTTCTGAACTAATTCAATTAAATAATTATCAAGTAAGTAAAGATTTTGAACATGCGAATGTATTGCTATTCTCCGATTTTTCTTATATAGATCAGAATTTAGGTAGTGTTCCTTTTAAACGTAATGTTCCATATATTATATATGGTTTAAAGGGATCAGATGAGATGGCAAACAAAGCTAGTTTAGCTAAATATTTTAAACAAACTGGTAATAGTAATTATATTCCAAGATCATTTGTATTGGATAATAAAAATGATTTAAATGATCTAGTATCACAACATACAGATAATTCGATTTATATGATTAAAAAGAATGTACAAAGACAAGAAGGTAATTTAATAACAAAAGATATAGATTTTATAGTAAATAAAGCAATTTATGAAAATTATGTAGTATGTCAAGAATTATTACAAAATCCTTATTTAGTTAATGGTCGTAAGATAAACATGCGTGTATATTTATTAGTAGTAGTACAAGATAAAAAAGTCAGTTTTTATATTTATAATGATGGATTCATGTATTATACTCCTAAATTATTTGTAAAAGGAACTACTGATAGAGATATTAATATAACAACAGGATATATTGATAGAAAAGTGTATGAAGAAAACCCATTGACACATAAGGATTTTGATGCATATTTAGGCGAATCTAAATCTCAATTATTAAGATCGAATATGCTTACAATGTTTAAAGCACTTAAAGATACATATACTAGTATTTTAATTAAAGAGAATAAGAATATACCCGGCTTAAAATTCAATGTTTATGGGGTAGATGTAGCTCCTGATGAGAATCTTAATATAACTTTAATAGAGATTAACAAAGGTCCTGATATTGGGGCCAAGTCAAAAACTGATGGTGAACTAAAATTCAATATGATCCAAGATGGATTCACGGTTGTAGGTTTATCAAAACTAGGAAATTCTAATAATTACATAAAGATTTAATTAAAAAAAATATGCATATAAGTAAATAAATTAAATGACAATTTTAGAATTAGATAGTTCAAGTGATGTCACTCCGGAAAATATGAAAAAATTACAGTCTTTAATTTCCAATAAGAATACAGTGCTTTTAAATCATGCAAATTGGTGTGGTCATTGCCAAATGTTTAAACCTCAATGGGAAGAGTTTAAAAAAATGGCTGGAAAAGGAATTAATGTAGTGCAAATTGAAAATGATGCATTAACAAAGGTTCGTGAAGATAAAAAGACATACAATAGAGTTACTCCTAAAGATGGTATGGTATATTTCCCAATGATTATTATTTTTATTAAAAAAGATGGTAAACTTGCTGAAAAGAAGATTTATGAAGGAAATCGTACTGCAGCAGATTTGAAAGCATTTATAGACTCCAATGTAAAATCAAAACCAAAGAAAACTACAAAGAAAACAACAGTAAAGAAATCTGAGAAAAAGGCAACTAGTGAAAAGAAAGCTGCACCTAAAAAGAAACAACTCGCTAAACCTAAAGAAGATTTACCTTCATTTGAACGCCAACCATTAACATTGCAAAAGTTAAATGATGAACTCAATTCGATACTTAAACAATTAAATAATTTATAATCTATTTTTTTCGTAATTATTTATGTAATTAAAAGCTCAATTACAAATAATAATGAAAGTAGCTGTATTTTTTAAAGGTATAAGTTATACAGATGGATATATACACTGGAGTGGGAAAAATTATAAAGTAGATTTTAGAAATAATATTGAGAATGTAATAAAGATGATAATTAATCCATATAAAGATGGTATAGTTGATACATACTATGTAACATATGATAATGAATATTTACATTTATTAAAATACAAACTCGAACCCAAAAAAACCAAGATTATTCCAAAAAATAAAATTGTTTTAAAGAGTAGAACATATGTATTAGAACAAATATTAGATTGTTTGAATTTAATTTCAGATCAAGATCAATATGATTTACTAGTAATTACAAGATTTGATATTAATTGTTTATTTGAAATAACAAAACTACAGTATGATATTAATAAAATTAATTTTTTATGTAAAGCTAATGGAGAGAATAAAGAAATTACTTATAATGATGATACATTAATAATATTATCTGGTAAATATTTGACAACTTTTAAAAATGCTATTAAACAGTTAATATATTCAAATGCATTACTTGGTCATCATTTATTATATGAAAAACTGACAAAAGATTTTAGATTAGATATTAATTTTATATATAATGAAGTTCATGAAATAGTGAATTCACGTCCATATTGTTTCTTTAATAGAGAAGTTAATTATTATCCAGAATATTTTGATATTAATAATATAAAAAAATTACCATGGGTAAAATATAAAATTAACAATCATGTTTTAGAATTTAGACAAGATGAATATCATTATTTTAAGACACAATATTCTAATTCTTCTATAATATTTAATATAATCCCAGAATTTACATCTGTAATTATAGATTTTGATATATGTTTTATATCAGATATACCCGAAGACAATAAATGTATTTTACGATGTAATTCTATACAAAAAGATATTAAATGGAGATTATTTGCAAAGAAAAATAATTATATGAAAATATCAGAAGAATTTAGTGTAAAAAGAAATGTAAACCAAACTATAGAGTTACTATTTGATAAATCGTATATTGGGTATATTAAAATTAAAAATATTGAAATACGAAATGGTAATATGCCAAAGATTAATTTTATATCTTTTTATACAGAAGGACAACCATATGATGAATGTATAAATATGACTGAATCCAAAAATAAATATCAAGATGCTATATCACCATATGTTGATACAATTAAATTTTATACACCTAGAGAATTAGCATCTAATCCAGATACTGAAATTTATATTAGACCCTTTAATACAAAACCTAATCCATATAATCCTGGTGTTCATAAGATTGGTTTTTTAAGATGGAAACCTTATATAATTTTAAAAGCATTAGAATCTGTAAAAGATAATGAAATAGTATATTACAGAGATGGAAATATAATAAAATATCCTACAATTGTAGATGGTTGTAATGAAACAAGAGATCTAATTAATCTTGTATTATCGAATACAGACATATTTGTACCAATAGAGAATTATCCAATATTAAGAATGAAAAAGAATGTTAAAAGAGAAATATTTGAAGCAATTGGCGAATATAATAATGATTATTTAGAATCATATGGATATAATTCTTCGATTGTTATTTGTAGAAAGACTGAATTATCAATAAAAATAATACGTGAATGGTTAGAAAAATGTATGATTGATGAATTGATTATTTATGATGCTAAACAAAATCAACATCCAGAATTTGGGTGGAATGTTCAAGAACAGTCAATATTAAATGTAATATTAAAAAAATATGTTTCAAGGCATGAATTACCCATTAATTTTCCAATGTTTAGTTTAAATGATAGATTATTTACATTTCAAAAATTGACAAGAGTACCAAAGATTGCAGTATTAATTGTTGGGGAACTACGAAATTTTGATAATATACGAGTTATAGAAAATAATAATAAGTTTTTATTTGATAAATATAATTGTGATGTCTTTGTATCTACATGGAATAATAGAGGATTTTCATTTGCACATGGATTTTATAATGATAAAAAATATGCTACAGACAAAATAACAGAAGAAGATATAAGAGATGTATATAATAATATAAAAGGGATAAATATAGAAAATCATGATATATGGAGTTGTAATTTAGACAAAGATATGAAAGATTTATATATAAAAGGTTTTTATAATAATTTTTGTACAAAATTATGTCCAGCAACAGTATTTCCTCAATTATATAAGTTATGGGATGCAAATAGACTAAAATGTGAATATGAAGAAAAATATAATTTCAAATATGATATTGTGATAAAATTCAGAGGTGATATGTGTTTAATAGAAGATATACCAAATTTAGATCCGTATTTAAGTATTTCAAATGAAAAAGGTAATAATAAGCTATATCATTTAAATCCTCCGAATATATATGAAGGAGAAAGAATATATGATATATATTTTCATGGAAATAGTAAAGTAATGGATATTATTGCAGATTCATGGATTAATATAATAGATTTAATAAATCATCCATATGATAATAAATTAGCAGATATTAATACTTGTAGGGTATTATATATACAAGCTTTAATGAATAATATTGAAGTAATAGATATACCAAGAGCTATTGGTGATATTTATAGAGATGAAAATTTCGATGATTATGTTAGAAAGGTACAAGGATTTAGTGGCAATGTTCCTCAACAACAAATTATACAAAATATAGAAACAAAAATTACAAGAGTTGTTATAAGTAATACACAAGAAATAATACCTCCTAATCTTGGAATTTTGAATAAATGTTTACGTGGCAGATATAATAAATTTTTACATTAATAAATATATAAAGAATTAATGCCTATTAATATAATAAATTAGTGATGGATAATAGTGCGTTAAAAAAACAAATGATGGAAACTTATTTGAAACAACAACAACAACAATCGGTTACACCTACACCGAGTCTTGTTTCTGAACAAGTTAAAAATTTTCCTGTACCAGAAAAAGAGAATGCTCTAGTTTTATATGATGTTCCTGAAAATATCAGTCTAGAAGAGTTTAAAAATTATGTTAAAAAATGGATTGAATATGATAATTTTATTAAAAAGGCGAAACAAGTTATTAAAGAAAAGAAAAAGATTCGTGATGATCTAAACAAAGTCATTATTAAATTTATGTGTAAATATAATATCGAAGATATTAATACAAAAGAGGGTAGGATTCGTTGCAAAACAACTGTTGTAAAGCCTGCAGTTACACAAAAAGTTGTTAAACAGCGTATATGTGATTATTTCAAGGATAATGATAATAAAAAGGAAGAGATTCTTCATAAAATTTATGAAGAACGAGAGCAGGTTGAAAAGGTAAGTTTGAGACGTTTAAAAATTACTTGAATTTTTATAAAGAATCGATCAAAATTTGATTAAAGAATATTTATTTTTACATTCACTAGTATTTCAATAATTTAAAATGTACTCACGAATTCAGTTTAATACTATGGAATCATTTGTTACAGAATCTATTTCCAAGCTAGTAATGATGATGGATTCTTACCCATCTCATGATGAGGATGAACGATTTGTATTCGTTGATTATAATGGTAATCCAAATGTATATGCACGTAAAATTGGTAAAGATTTATACAAAATGGGTGGTACAAATCTTCTTCACAATGTTATGAATAGACTTGTAAATATAGTAAATGTTAAGATTGAGAATGGTGAAGATTGGTTAGCATACGATTTGAGACAGCTTGAGTTTTGTTGGAATAATATTGGTGACTGGCAAGCGTAAATAGTAATAATTGAATATGATTATATCAAAAAATTGATTGTTATTATTATTTTTTTCTTTTCATGATACAAATTCCTGTATTGGAATTGTAAAAATGTTCAAGTTCTTGTTCTTCGAGTTTTTTGTGAACCTGTTTTTATCGAAAGCGTATTATTTAAAACTTCCAACAAATAATATATCACATTTCATTGCATATAATGTCAAAGAATCTATAAAATATCATTTAGTACAATCATTAAGTATTGTACATGATGACGATGTATTGGTATTACATATAAAAGGATTATTTAATTCTCAAAAAGAACTGGAATTTGTAAAATATGTTATGATGAAAAAGTTTTTATGGTCTCGGATTGTATTTTGGTTATGGTATTATTCTTTAAAATTATTTTTAAAACAGTCAAATATTTTGACTACAATTATTTACGTAAGAGATGTAGAAAAAACTGAATTAGTTTCAATATTTATTGAATATACAACATCCAAAGTACATTATCTTGTAGCAGCAGTAGTTACAGATGAAATCCAAATTAAACAATTGAAATGTTTCAAGTATGTTGATGTAATAATAAATTGTCTAGAAAAGAATATTAAAACTCTGTGCTTAGGATGTAAACCAGATATAATTAAAATAGGTTTAGGTGCAGAAGTAGATAATTCTTTTGATAGTATTTCAGATATTATAGTACGATTGTTATCTACAACGTGATAAAATTGTATAAATATCTATGAAAAAATAAATGAATCTATGCAAATTTAGACATATATTTGGAAAAGAAAATGAAGGAATACATTCTATTCGTTTTATGAATGTAGCTATAGTAGATTTTATAGGTACAATTATTATTGCATATTTTTTATCGTTATCATTTCATTTAAATTTTTTACATACACTATTTGTAGTATTTATTGTATCCATTCTGATACATAAATTATTTTGTGTAAGAACTACTTTTACAAAGTTTATTTTGGATTGAAAAACGGTAGTACTGAAGTAATATCATTATAATCTTTTCTTGTACTAATAGGTTCGAGACGATTTATTCTTGGAAGTGTTTGGAACCATTCAGTCTTGTCTAATGCTCTTTTTTCTTCTAAATCTGTTAAAGAAACAGATGATACTTCTTTCTTTTCGATACCATAATAGTAATATGCGTCACTATATCGTTTCTTTTGAAGATTAAATTCCAAGAGATATCCTGCCAATCGTTTTTTAAAAGCGGCAGAATCATCTATAGAGATACATAGATGATTAATAACTTCTTTATAAAGATCGTTTGCCTTCATTTTTTTATCTACATCTGTTGATAATACATAATTCCAATCTAGAAAATCTTTTACTCTTTTTTTCTCTTTAATATCTTTGCTATTTATATCGATTGGGATATCATATAGTTTGTAAAATGCATCGATTTTATTAGTAACATCTGTCAATGTATTAAAAGATACTTTGTGAAATAATTGTAGTAATTTATCTTTCGAGTTTGTTATTAGAGTATCATTAATTGTTTTTACAAGAATAAATTCTGGGAAAAATTTGTTCAATTGATCTATATTTTTAGTTACTGTTTCATCAATCACAAGAGATATATTATAAATAGTATTGTAAACAATATAAACATTAGATTTGAAACTATTATTGTAATCCTTGGAAATATTATTTAATACTATTTTCATATTCTCATCTATTTTTGATTCTTGTTTCAGAATTGCATATGAATCATATGAAAGATCTGATTCATTATTATATTTTTTCTTTTGACAAGGATATTGTAATCCTTCCCAAAATTCTTTAATTTTATAGTATTCCGAAGTTTTTTGGATATCAATTAATAATTTTGAAAGTAAATCATTATTATCCATAAATCCATAAGATATAACTCTGCCAATAGAAGAAAATATAAAATCAATAGTATCTTTTGATATATTCAAGTTTGTTGGGATAGTATTTACAGAAATATCCATTAATTCATATAATTTAACAGCATCATTGTATAAATAATTATTGTATGCTAAAATATAATTATCTCCGGTATCTAAAATATTTAATGACATGATGTATTAATTAATAGTACATCATACTATAAAAATAGAATTTAAACGCAGTAGTTAAAATAATGTTGAATTATTACAATGTTGATTTAAGTTTAATTAAATCTCCTTCATTAATACAAGTTTTATTAATACATAAACTATTTGTTGCAGAGGAATTTCCATAAACATATAAATTATTTGCACTTGCTACACTATTTGTTGGAAGTGTATTTAAATAATTAGCAGCAGCGCTTGTATTATTTCCAAGTACAACTTTATTACCATTCCAACCTGCAAATAATGTTTTATCAGTTGCATCAATATATTTCTTGACATATGTATTTGTAGCTTGAGATATTACAGATCCTGTACTATCATTACGTCCAAGTCTTGTCTCATTTGCAAGTGTATCTCCAATATAAATATTTTTATTACTTGCTCCTGGTCTAATATATGTATGGCCGTCAGCTGCTGGAATTTTAGTATTTGGTCCAAATGCATTTTCAGTTACAGGGCCTCCGATATTTATTTGACTTGTATTTGTATCTCCTAGATTAATTTTACCATTAGCTCGTCCTGGTCTAATATAAGTATCTCCATCCGTATATGGGAAGAATGACCAATTTGTTGGTCCACCAAAAGCAGCACCAATTAAATTACTACCGCCAGTCCATGTTGAAATTGCAGCTTGATCATATATACCTCCTGTATTTACATGACGTACTTTGAGAGCATCTCGAATATTTACTTGACCATCTGGGGTTTTTACTGAATTTCCAACAGAAATACCACCATTTGCCATATTGAGTCCTTGATACATAATGGTTCCTGGATGACTATTATTTGTCGAATTTAGAGAATTAATTTTAAATGGAGTATTATCATTTACAGCTTTTCCAATAGATTGAGCGATTGTATCTCCTCTATTTATTACTTTACCATCTTTATCGATTGTAAATCTATTAATATCACTAGTATAAATATTAAAATCACGAGGACCCTTGCTCCAAATACCTTTATTAATATTATCACTTCCGATTAATAATTGATCATCTGGTGTTCTATTCATAGTGAGCCAATTCCAATCATTTGATGAATTTTTAATTGTCATTGTACCACGAACATTTGTAGATGTTGATCCAGTACCTAGATTAATTGTTGCTGCACCAACATCACCAACATTGATACTTTTATTATCCATACCTGGTCTAATATATGTATTTCCATCAGACCATGGTAAATGTGTCCAGTAATTACTCATACCAAAAGAAGCACCTTTATTTCCTGGTGCTACTGATACAGATAATGGCATATCATTAACCATGGTATTATCTAATCTGTGACCTACTTTTAATGGTCCTGCTATAATACCTTTGCCATTTACATTTAATGAATCACCTACACTTAAATCACCAATATTGCTAGTATTTCCTGTTATTTCTGTATCACCTCTGATAAAATTATATTGATTTTGCCCTGATGCGAAAGAAGTTGGCAATTTATTAGGATTGTATTCAGATTTACCACCAGTAATTACCATTTCTCCAGATACATTGGCATTTTTCATGAATGTATTTCCATTTAATGTTGCACTATCACGAGTCCAAATATTTGCAGCAGCAAGACCTCCATAGAAATCTATACCATTTTTATCAAAAAATCGTAGCCATTCATCATTTTGTTGGGTATCACCTACGCCACTGATTGTCCATTTATCACCTAATTGAAAAGTATTAGTTTTGAGTTTTCCAGGGATTGTTACTTGTCCAGAAGATGTATCTACAAATAATTTAGATTTATTATCTGAAGACATCAAGTTAATACCAGCATTTGGTTCAGCTGGAGCCATTACTGTTAAATGATTACGTGTAGCTTGATCTGTTCCTCTTTTAATATTGAAGTTTTTGCTTTTAGAAGCGCCATTTACATCTGAATCGAATACAATAGAACCTGTTTTGTTATCAATAGTAGGTAAAACTAATTGTCCAGTTATTTTTGCATTAATAGCATTTAATTGATTAGTTTGTAATAATTGTTCTTCTTCAACTTTTGATAGGTAATTTTTCTCAATATCGCTAACATGTTTTGCGATATTATCAACTTGACCTTGTTGACGTTTATCAAATTCATAACCATATTGATTTGCTGAATTTACTTGATCAACAACATCATGTAATCTATTTTCGACTTTGGTTTTATACATAGTATTGTTATATACTATGACAGATGTAACTACAAATACTGTTATAAATGATACAGCTGCTATAATTGCTACTGCACTTGCTAACATTTCTTTTTATAGTAAGTGAACAAAAAAAGAGAGTAATTAAAGTCTATTAAAAAATTTTAAATTAGCTATTGGTTTGACTTTCATTATTCCAATACCAATAATCACTATTATTATTTCTACTTCTAACCCATAATCTATCTCGCAAGTTACCACCATGTAATTGTTGGCCAGTGGAAGTTGTAATGTAATAACTGTTAGCATCTCCTGATATTCTTAATCCATTCAAGTATATACTTCCATTTACGTGTAGGTCTCCATCAACTTGTGTTCTTCCACGAATATAATTTGTATTTCCGTTTAGATGATTAAAATGTGTATATGAGCCATTACCATTTTGAATAACAACTTCACCTACGAAATGTGACGGATGTTTACCATTCCATCCAGCACCCCAACTACCTCCATTTACTACAATACGATCGTTAAAATTTGTAGTAGATTGTGCAGAAGGACCAGGAGGTCCTTGAGGTCCTTGAGGACCTGTAGCGCCTGTGAGACCTCTTGGACCAGTAGCTCCTGCTGGACCTGCAGGTCCTTGTGGTCCCGTTTGTCCTTGCGGGCCTGCTGGCCCGGCAGGTCCTTGTGCACCTTGGAGACCACCTGATTTTGCTCTTAAAAATTCGTCTCTAGTCATACATATGTCATTTACACAAATATTATTACGTCCTTTTATTGATGTTGCTTCTATATTATTTGTTCCATTCATATTACCTTGTAATGATAATGTAGGTGTATTCATTGTTACAGTTCTGTCAGCATTTACAACTACAATATCATTAAATGTTCCATCTTGTTTAGCTTGAGATAACGCTACCTTACCAGGATAGGCAGTTGCTGTATAAACTCTTGTCCAACCATCTGTAAATTGACCAATACCATATCTATTTCCTGAAGATCCATAATTTGTATCAACCAATGGTCCTACATTATTTGCCTTGATATTTATACCTTTATCTGAAATTAAAGTACCATTAATATTTGCGTTATTCATAGTTGTTGTACCCGCAATATTCGTATCTCCTTGTACAGATAAATTACCTGTACCTCCCCATTCTTTACCTATAACTGCTCCATTCTTATTTAATACATATAATAATTCATCACCTGAAATATGTTGACGTCCTGTTGTTCGTATTGTGTTATTTGCTGGTAAAGATAATACAGGTGTATTCATCATAATAGATCTATCTGGATTAATGATTAAAATATCGTCAAAAGTACCATCTTTTTGTGCACGTGATAAACTTAAATTAGCAAGTGATTCAGCAGCTGTATATAATCTCATATTATTTGAGAATTGTCCGATACCATATCTATTTCCATTATCATTATTATATTTCTTTTCAATAAGAGGGCCAGGATTACTATTATTAATAATTATACCTTTATTAGATACTACTTGATCCATTGACATATTTGCATTCAATTTTCCAGTAACATTGACATTGGATAGTGTAGCTTGTCCAGTTATATTAGCATTATTCATAGTTGTTGTACCTCCAATATTTGTATCACCTTGAACAGATAGATTACCAGTACCACCCCATTCTTTACCAATAACAACACCATTCTTATTTAATACATACAGTAATTCATCACCTGATATATGTTGACGTCCTTTTGTATTAATATTATTTGCATTTGGTAATGTAATAGTTGGTGTATTAAATGCAATTTCTCCATTACTTCCGTTAATATTCAATCTATTTACATTATTCATAGTAATGCCAAAATCTCTAGTTCCAGTACTCCATACACCTCGAGCAGACGAATCTCCTCCAAAAAATAATTGATCATTTGAATTTCTGTATACATGATACCAATTCCAACCATTTGTATCACCCATAGACTTGAATTTTCTACCAGTAATTTCACCAGCACTATTAATAGAACTTTCTACACTACCATTTAATCCTGCACCAATTCTACCTGCTGCATATATATCTGCACTCATTAAACCATCGTTCCATCCTGGTGGCATTGATTGTGAATAAACACTTGAATGTGCACGTATTTTAGGTGCTTTCATCATTGTTCTTGCTTCATATGTATCCATAATAGATGAAGTTGTTTGACCAATTGTGCTTGTTTTGGTAGCAATTTGAAGCGCAAGATCATCTAATCTTTTTTGGAAATTAGCATCTCTAACTGCCAAGTTACTCATCATTACATATTCGGCAAGAGTTGCATTAGTTGCATATGTTTTAGATAAATCAGCTGTTTTTGTATATAGTAAAAGATCAGATGCTTTTGCATATGGTGTTAAATCTGATTTTAAGGCATAACTTTGCAAATTTGATTTTGTTGCATATTGACCTAGCATATCAGATTTAGCATATGGTGTTAAATCTGATTTCAATGCATAAGGAGTTAAATCATTTTTAAGTGCATATTTTGCTATGTTTGAATTGAAATCTGTTTTTAAGAGATAATTTGCTTGTAAATTAGTAGTGTTTGTATATTGATTTAATGCATCTGATTTTAAATAAGGCGTTAAATCTGATTTAAGAGCATATTTCGCTTGTAAATTCGAAGTATTTGTATATTGATTTAAATCAGCTTTTAGAGCATAATTTGCTTGTAAATTAGATGTATTTGTATATTGATTTAAATCTGCCTTGAAAGCATATTTCAAATCTGCATCTTTTGTTTTAATATATTCGACTAGATTAGATCTTACAGTTGTGATTGTTTGTGTTAATGAATCAACTACTGCCTGAGATGCATATAAATTGCTAGCTAATTGTTGTGGAGCTGTTGTAGATGACAAAGATTTTTCAGCGGCAGTTATTTGTTGTTGTAATTGTGCATTTGTAACATAATCTTTATTAATTTTATCAACAATTGGTTTTAATGCATCTAAAGTAGCTTTTGCAGATGTAAGTGTAGTTGCTACTGGATTAAAAATTGAGGTAGGTGTATAATTTGTTAAATCTGATTTAGTTGCATAATTGGAAGCAAATGCTTTGGATACATATTGTTGTTCAAGAGTTGTTGTCAAAGCATATTTTGGTAAATCAGATTTAAATGCATAAGTACCATCTGCATTTATTTTTGTAACATAATTATTTAAATTTGATAATGTTGGATAATTATTTAAAGTAGATAGAGTAGCATAATTATTTAAATTTGATAGAGGAGCATAGTTTCTTAAATCATTTTTATTAGCAAAATTTGATGTTGAATATGCTACTGTGGCATAATTATTTAGGCTAGATACAGTTGCATAATTATTCAAGTTGGATAGAGGAGCGTAATTTCTTAAATCATTTTTACTAGCAAAATTAGATGTTGAATATGCCAAAGTAGGATATTCATTTAGTTTAGATAATGGTGTATATTCTCTGATCAATTGATTTCTTGTGGCAAAATTGGCGGATTCAGGTATGGTAACAAAATTACATAAACTGCTTCGTGTTGCATATGGGGTTAGATCAGTTTTAAGAGCATAAGTATTTTTAATTAAATCTGTTGTAGAATAATTTGAAAACATATTATTAACTTCGCTAATTCGTTTTTGAGCTAGTGTTATAGAATCAGAAAGATCAATTGCTGCCTTTTTTACATTATTTATATCATTTATATGTTCTGCATTTACTCTATTTTGTGTATTTGTATATGAACTGAAATTAGTATTTAAAGAATTAAAATTAGTATTTAGAGTTTGAATATCTGTACTATTTGCAGATAATTTAGAGTTCAATACACCAGAAACATTATTTAATTCTGAAGTTACTGAATGACGTAAATTAGTGGCGGTTGAATCTATTTTGGCATCTAGAGATGTTTGTTTATTTCTAAGATCTGTAATATTATTTAATAAACTATTTACATTTGATGTTTGTGTATTGGTTAATGAAACTAGACGACCATTAATAACAACTACATTACTTTCAGTTGCTGAAACTCTACCAGTCAAATCTTTAATATCTGTTGTTTGTTGATTATTAGTTTTGAGTAAATTATTATCACTTTCTTGTAATGTTAATAATTTACTATTTAGATTTGTTTGGTATTGTGCATTACGTGTATCTACATCTTGAATACTTTTATCAGTATCAGATCTCAAACTACTAATATTTGCTGTTAATTTATTGTCATAATCTTTTAATCCTGATATTTCTGTATTCATTTTCATAATTGTTTCTATATTTATACCTCCACTATCTGAATCCATTATTGTTGGTATATTTGTAAACTTTTCACGTTCTTCTTCGCTAACTTTTACAAGTTTTTGTCTTTGTAAAAAGATGGCAGTTACTAATAATACTGTTAAAACAATTACAACCGTGATTAACAAACCTTTGGGTATCATGTTTTTATTAACATAAATATAGAAAAAAGAATGCTCAAAGTATTTTATTTAAGAGCTTTAATTTTAGCGATATCATTTCTTGTCAAACATAGATCAGCTATACAGATTTGTTTATTTGCAAATAATTGATCAGCTGCTAACCCTCCATAATAAGCCTTACCAGTTTGTTCTGTTAAACGCAACCATCCATCATTTGCCATTCCGTCTCCAACACCAGAAAGTTTCCATTTATTACCTAATAATAAAGAATCTGTTTTAGAAACACCATCATTTCTCATCCATGCGTTATTATTGCCAACACTTAAACCAGTATTTGCATGTACATTTATCCCATTAATATATCCATCACTTCTCATGTATGCGTTATTATTTGTTGTTTGAATACGATCATCTCCCATAATAGTTTTTGCTTTTGTTGTACCAGTTGTATACTGATTACCATGAACATCTAAATGATCCCAAACACCTACTTTACGAATACCTTCGCCAGAAGATTTATTGCCAACTATCATTAATTTTCCAAATGCAGGATCATTTGAAATTTCAGCTTGATCTTTTGCATTATCTGGCCATCCTGTCCATTTATTTGAAAATCTCAATTTATTATTATTTAAAGTTACATTTCCATCTGCTAACCACATATAATTCCAAGATGTATTATCAGGTTTGTATTGATCTATACCAAATTTGTCATCAGGTCCACGTTGATCTCCCATAATTCTCCATCTACTCTTTTTATCATTTATACGTTTCTCACCTTTATCATAATATCCATTAAAATTTAGTGCCGAGTATCCTTCATTCATACCATCTGATGATCTACCACCTTCGATTATAATATTGTTTTGTGTTGTTTCATTTGCAATGATTGCAGACTTTGTTTTAAGGTATTTTGAAGTTAATAGATCTGTTTGTACATTTTTTCTTAATTCTTCTTTATTTGCACTATTTTTTTCGAGAAATTTAACATTATTTTGTAAATCTACTAAATTTTTATGAACTAATTCAATATTAGCATCTAAATTTTTTATATTTTGTTCTTGTTTTTTATCAAAGCTATATTCATAATATTGTGAATCATTTATTTGATTCACGACATTTTGTAATCGATCATTTGTCTCTTTCTTTAATTGTTCATTTTTATAATATACTACAAAAGCTGTAGTTACTACTACTAATAATGAAAATATACTTAGAGCTAGTGTCAACATTATTACTGTAATAAAATAAAAAAAAATAATATTATCGCAATTTATGAACATACAGATATTTCGTTATTGATAATACATTTGATGCACTATATAATTGTGGTCTTTTATATCCTTTTCCTGGGTTTTCAACATCAAAATTTAATACTGGATTTCTCATATATTCTGGAATATTATTTACACCATGTAACATTCCTATTAATGCGCCAACAATAGCTGCATTAGTATCTGTATCTCCACCTTTCGTAAGAGTTTTAAAAATTGCACTTTCATATTCTTCATTATTTCTTAAGAAATACATTGCTAATGTAAACGCATGTTTTACATGTCCAACATGCATTTTACAATTTAAATCAGTAATATCCAAAGAATCTTTGAAATACCAATCCTTAACTTTGGAAAATACATGATTATTAACATAATCATCTAAATGCTCAATTGCTCCTTTATAATCTCCATGATGTTTTAGTAAATATACAAGTGCTGTAATATATACAGCATTACATTCTTGACAAACTATGTTCGGATGTGATAATAATGCATCAAGTTTTGCATATTGTGTATATATATGCATTTGTTCAGTATGTGCCCATATGGCAAGAGGAGCTATTCGCATAAGTGATCCATTAGCTTCTGAAATATAGCTGTCTAGTGCTAAATTAATCATTTTTTCTGCAAGATTATCATCGTCTTGATTAGACGATTGTTTAACACAAAATGAACGACGACATGTTGACCCTATATCAAATGGACCAGAAAGATACCACTTTGAATATAATGATGCAACTTTATTTAATGGGAATCCTTTTTTAGGATCTTTATCAATAAGAGATAAAGATAAAGATATTGCTAATTCGGAATCATCTGTTATTTGACCTTTACCAACATGTAATTTACCACCACCTGGCATTTTCATAGCATTTTTAGCTGTTTCTTGTGTTATTTCTCCAGTATAAAATTCCAAGGTTGCTCCTGCAGCATCTCCACATAGTAATCCTAGAAAACATCCATATGCATAATCAATATTGTGTTCCAGAGAAGACATTAAATAATAATTATATAATTTAATATTCAAATTTTACGATTACTTGTTTTGCGCTATAGTTTCAAATAAATTAATAGTATACATTTGATGTACTATAGGACGAAATAACATGCTTGCTGTTTTTTTTGCGTTAAATATCATAACATGAGCTAATTGGGGATTATTAGCATAAAAATCCATTTTATTTTTCATATCATCTTTATTAACATCTATAAAATGTACGTCATTCTGTAATAGAGGATAATACCATAACATTTCCTTGCTATCATATTTCATAATTATATTATTCGTCTTGTAATACCAAACATCAAAACGACATGTATTTCCATCCATTGCAAGATGGAATCTATATTTCATCTGTTCTTCAATACTAATCGGTTTATGATAGATATCTTTAAAATTTTTAATTTTTGAATTAATATCATTAATATCCATCTGTGCAACTTTTGTAATATAAAAGTCAGTCCAATCTCGTTTATCTAGACTCCATAAACAAACATCGATCCTCTCATTTTTAAGAGGATCCCTATTACCAGTTGTAGTACCACAAAATACTATTTTATTTTTCTTTTTCATCCAATCTTGTTCATCATTAATATTATTCAACATTCCCCCAAAATTACATATTAGATATGGATCAGGTACTAGAATAGAGTCATGATCATTCTTAAATTTAGAAAAGCATAGTACATTTTTATATTTTTTTTCATTATTTAGATATGTATAACTATCATGTAATTCAATATTATAATAACCTGAAATATCTATATTAGGATCAATATTTGGGAAAATAGACTGTTTCATATATTGTTCCCACAATTCCATTCTAGGAGCATTATCGTGATTTTGATATCCATAACTCGAAATATTATATCTTCCCATATCATTCTTTTTAATTTCAAAATATGGAATATTTGTCTCAATTTCTTCAAGTCTTTTAGGATAACATGTCCTACTATTAACTTGCGCAAGATATGTTATACTTTCTTGTAGATTCATTTAATTATTAAATTATGATAGGTCTTTATATCTATTATGTGATAATATGTTATGTTTGTTATACGTTGTTTATAATAAAGATAGTAACATTAAAGGTATTTAAAGAGATAAAATAATAAATTTACATTGTATAATGAAATTTGACCCTATCTCTTTTTTGAATGATGGTACTGAACTTGAAGTTTTATTTCTAGGTGACGATGATGAATTGCAGTGGTTTAAAGGTGTAGTTAAAAAAATTAATTTTAGAGGCAAAGATAATTTCGGTGAATTTATTAATTGTGATATTCTTTATTCCGATGGAGAATATGTAAGCGATAGCAATTTATATAATGAATTATTTGATGCTAAAGATGAGTATGAAGCTTGGAGGTTTGCAGGTTCATTATCTATGCTTATAACTTATATATATAAGAACTCTCTTGAAATCAAGAGACTAAAGACAGAATTAAGGAAAGTTACAAATGAAAAAAATATGTTGACTGAACAACTCGAAAAAACACTATTCGATAATAGTGATTTTAATATGATTGATAGCGACGATTATGATAAAGATCCCGATTATCACAACGAAGAAGAATTATATTCTGAAGATGAAGAAGATGAAGAAGATGAAGATGAAGATGAAGATGAAGATGAAGATGAAGAAGATGAAGATGAAGATGAAGATGAAGAAGATGAAGAAGATGAAGAAGATGAAGAAGATGATGAAGATGATGAAGATGATGAAGATGATGAAGATGATGAAGATGATGAAGATGATGAAGATGATGAAGACGAAGATGAAGATGATGACGATGAAGAAGATGATGAAGACGAAGATGAAGATAATAAACAAAAGAAATATCATTCAGGGTTTTGGGCAACACTATGTCATTGCACACTACTTACGTCAATTGCATGTAATATTGGTTTAGCGATTTATATTATTAAGAAAAAAGTATAAGAATCCTTCGTTGATATTTTATTTTTTATTTGCCACATGAAAATAATGATGATTTCATGGTTTTGGAAAAATATATTGACTGATATAGGTGTTCATAGAGTTATAATGACAACTATAACATATGGATTAGCAAATTATTATACTTACTGTATAGGAACATCGTCTGAATGTGATGTAAAACCGTTAAAGGATGTAATGCATGATATAATTCCAGATTTATCAAAACACGTATATTGGAGAGATATAATACTTGTTTTCTTATTAATTCCATTCTATTTTATTCAAGATAAATATGGATTTATAACAGATTTTTTTGAAGTAGCAATGATAGTTGTTCTTGTAAAGGCAATATGTATATTTTTTACATTTATACCACCTAGTAATCCAGATTGTAAAGAAAAAAAATATTTAAATCATTGTTTCCACAGCCAAATAAGTGGTCATGCTGCTCTAGTATTAATATTAGCTGTATTGTATATAAATTATGGATTATTCAATACAATTATACAACAAGTAATAGTTTATATATGTGTATTTTTGTATTGTTTACTGATTTTATTAACAAGAGCTCATTATACAACTGATATCGTTAGTTCTATTATAATTACTTGGTTACTTCTTCATAGAATATAAAAATTGAATTCTAAAATATTTTTTGATAATTTTAAAAAATGGATACCAGTTCTTTAAATTTTCTTATATTACCTTTCCTAGGTAAATTTACATCGTATCCAGCTGTATCAATACTATTATTTATACTAACATGGATCTTTCAAAACAAGTCAACTATTATAAATTGGCTAAGTGATGCAAAGTTATTAATAAACTTTCCATTCTTTCATAGTGGGAAGAAATTAGTTAAAACAGGAAGACTAGTATGTACACGATATACGACAATATGTCATATGACAATTGACATGAAGGCTGTATTCTATTATCTTCATAAAAATATAGATAATATAAAAAATGTCAAGCATGTAGAAGCAATAGATATTGCAACAAGTTCAGAAGATGATAGAAAAACACTAAATGTTCCTATACAAAATCAATGGGTATCTATTAACAAAGATATACAAATACGTGTTGATAAAACAAAAGATGATAATGATAATAATAACAAGAGTTTTTTAGATTCTAAACCAGATATTTATAATATTGAATTGAGTTTACGTAGTAAAACATTAGATTACGCTTCTATAAATCTATTTATTAACGATTGCGTATCAGAATATATTTTATATACGAAGATGGGATCAGCTAATCAAATGTGGTTTATGTATCATGATAGCGAAGACTCTGAAAAACCAATATTTAAAAATGGATATTATGAAACAACAAAAAGCATTGATAATACTTTCTTTGAAGGTAAAGATGAAATTATTTCTAGAATTTCATGGTTTGAAAGTAAAGAAGGTTTAGAACAATCTATGAAAATAGGTATCCCACATAGATTGGGGATATTACTATATGGAGAACCTGGATGTGGGAAAACATCCTTTATTAAAATGGTTGCAAATTTTACAAAAAGACATATAGTAATATTGTCACTTGGTCAATTATTTAAACATGATAATTGTATAGATGTTTTGAGAGATATAATATTTTCTGACAAAATAGGAGATATGGATGTTCCAAAGAATAAAAGATTATATGTTTTTGATGAAATTGATATTGCAATTTCAGCTCTCAAAGAAAGAAAAAAGAAAGATAAACCAGTAAAGAAACAAGATAGTGAATCAAATATTAAAATTACAGATTTAATTCAAGCTGTTCAAAATAAAGATGACGGTGATTCAGGAAAATTTATTTTAGAAGGCATGTTAAATTTATTAGATGGGATTATTGAAACTCCTGTAGGATTTATGTGTATATCAACAACAAATCATGTTGATACATTGGATAATGCATTGAAAAGGTCAGGAAGACTAGGTGATATATGTAAAGAATTTGGTAGAATGACAATTAAAGATGTTAAAGATAATTATAAATTATGGTTTAAAAGAGATATTCCAAAATATATTGAAGAACAATTACACGATTATGTATTTACACAAGCAGAAATAGGACAGATTTTTAGAAATCCTAATCACAATGTTGTATTAAAGTCTTTGGTTAAAAAATAATTATATATAAAAGCAACCAACAAGATTTTTTGTTACATAGTTATTATTCCATGATAACATATCATCAAAATTCCCGATATATTTATAATCATTATTTAAATCGTCGTAATGGTACCATTTTTTATAATATTTAAACATACATGTATAATGTCCTGTCTTTGTGTTATTGCCATGATGTAATAATATAGATACACAATTGAGTTTTTGTGATAATTCTATATATTCTTGTGGTATTACAGGTGTTTTTATTTTTTCAATATTTAAATAATTTCTACTAACATTAATAAATAATACATTTGCATTAATTATTTTTGTTGTTTTTGTATATTTTGATCCGTTATCCAAGTCATATGTTTCTGATAATAATGGTATATAATTTTTAATATATACAATTTTATTTGTCTTTAATTCTCCTACATCAATGATAGGACTGTTAAAAAAAGTTTTTTCAGTTCTTTTAGTAGTTTTAGAAGATATCATAATATCAACATCCGGTTTAATATTAAAAATCTTCATCAAGATATTTAAAACATCGGAAGGTTCTTGCTGTCTTGATAACCATTTTGTTTGATTTTCTTTCCTAACTGTTTTAAACTTACTATTGTATGTTTTTTCAAATGTAGCAAACAATTGTCTTAAATTTGAACATTTTAAACTTTTTTCACCAGTGTGTAAATCGGAATATATACTTTTTACAACCTGTCTAATTTCTGTTGATATTGAATAAAGTTGAGAATCATCAGGTAATTTATTTCTGAAAAATGTTTTATTGATCCATTTATTAGGTGTATGAAATAATGCAAATATAGTACTATCTATATAACAACTATTATGACCATCATAATTAATATATCCTAAATTAACTTGTTTTTCATTCTTATACTCGTCACGTTTAATAGAATCAATATTTTTTGTAGTTTTTTTACTAGATAAAAGTTTTTTTACGATGATTTCTAATTTTTTATTTGATTTTTGTCTTAAAAGTTCAATACATAATTCTTTTCTTGTCATTTTATTAATATTTTTAACACCCTTTAAAATTTCTTTCATTTCTTTTACACTTAGGTGTTGTAGTGTATTTTTTTTGGGATTATTTACTTTCTTTTTCCCACATTTTTCATCCATTTACTTATAGTTAACAAAAATGTGTGTAACATTTTCATATAATTTTTGTCTAATTAATATATACACAATGTTTTTTTCACCAATCCCACCTGAATTAACTGATTTTAAAGATACTGTTATTAATCTAATACACGAAGCACAGTTAGAAATACCAGATAAATCTAGTTTTGAGAAATTATCGTGGTGTTTAAATTATGTTAGAAAAATTAAATTACCTGAAAAACAGGCAAATATACTCAAAACACACTATCCAGTTCGAGGCTTAAATAATTTATGTGTAGTTTTTATTCAACAAATATGGTTCGAATTATTTAAAGAAAATTTATCTGTAACTTCTCTTTTCGAAAAACAAGAAACATTATCTCCAACTGCTTCTGAACAAATATCAATTCCTAAAGAACAAGACCATGAACCTGTTGTAGAACCTGTTGCAGAACCTGTTGTAGAACCTGTTGCAGAACCTGTTGTAGAACCTGTTGCAGAACCTGTTGTAGAACCTGTTGCAGAACCTGTTGCAGAACCTGTTGTAAAACCTGTTGTAGAACCTGTTGTAGAACCTGTTACAGAACCTGTTACAGAACCTGTTGTAGAACCTGTTGCAGAACCTGTTGCAGAACCTGTTGCAGAACCTGTTGCAGAACCTGTTGCAGAACCTGTTGCAGAACCTGTTGCAGAACCTGTTGCAGAACCTGTTGTAGAACCTGTTGCAGAATCAGTTGAAGAAACACTAGCAGATGACGACCATCAAAGTCAAGAAGAGCAAAGTATAGAAGAACCAGAAGAACCCAAGAAACGTGTTGTAAAAAAAAGAGAAGTTAAACCAAGAACCAAGAAATAAACTTATTTAATATTTTTTCTTACACGCATTAAAATCTTACCTAAAATATTTTGTCCCCATTTATTTTGATTTTCCAATTCAGGATTAGATACACCCATACCAATACCCCAAATTCTATCAGTTGGACTAGCTTCAACTATAATTTTATTATTCGTATTTAGTATTTGTTCTTTAAGAATTGGATTCTGTTTATATTTATGTATTAATCCATTAAATGTTATATCTTCACGGGATTGTACCCATATTTTATCATTGTAATTTTTAACTTTTCTGCCAAGGGCTTTCATCTTTGAAGGGCTTGTTTCTTGTAATATTTGATTAGCAATTATATCATCACTAAATAATTTTGCTTTTGAGTACATAATATATTGTTCACCGCATGAAAATGTAATATCATTTACTTTAAAATTTGTCTTGTAAAAATTAGAGAAATGATCATTTTTTCCATAGAAGAAAACATAGTTATCTGTTTCTTTCATTTTAATATTGTTTAATTGATAAATAATATTATTTGATTGATAAACAATAAATAATCAAATTTTCTTTTACGAATTGTAAAACTATATAAGCTTATTGTACAAGTTTATATCATACAGGTAGTTTGTTAATTTAAAATGAATGAATCACTAGTTAAAGAGAGTGTTCTTATAAATGTTTTTGAAATGTTTATTAAAAGATTAGATGAATTGCAAGATTCTATTAATAGAATGAATAATTATTTAATTAATGAAGCAAGATATAAAACAAATGATATAATTTCCGGTAGTGTATTCAATTATCCTTTTGAAATCTATAATTACAAGTTTGATAGAAAGAAATATGCATATGTGTATATTAAATTAACAAATGATATGATATCATTATATGATATAATCTGGAACATATGGGATAATAATCTCAATGATAATGTTAATTATACAAATTATGTAAAACTTGTTCAAAATAATCTAGAAAAGTTTATGCATATACATTTTGGCGAAGAAAGATATAAAGAATTAGTTGTAAATATTTCAAAATATTTAAATGAAAAAGAGCAAGATGAAAAATATATATCATGTGAATATAATAATATTGATTCGTGTTATGAGTATCTTCCTGAATATATATTAAATCAATACATAACCACAAATATAAGTAATTTTAAATCATTCAATCATCAAAACTATTGTATATCTATCAACTATGTTTCTGAAAATGATTTATATGTAGATGAACTTGTAGGGAATGTTTTATTGAATTTAAAACAATATGGTTACAAAGCAAATAATATTGAATATATCAAAGTTTACGGACTAGATGTTAATTTACATAATTTGATATCATGCTACGATATGAACATATGTGATAAAAATAAACGTAGAGATATAATTCGTGATTATTTAAATGGGTTATGTTATTGTGCAAAAGATAAAATAAGAGATACTATATTAGACTTTTTAGTATCTAATAATACTGACTTGCCATTTTTTCAAGATCTTGATGAAGTTGCGTATATTCTTGATTTATTAAAGTTACCGATTTCAGATGATGAAATACTTCAAGATATAGAAATTCCGATTTGATTAATTTGTCCATTCTGTTTTTTTACCACCATCATATCTATGGGCATAGCCTTCAGATACCATAGTATCATTTATACAATTAGTTCTTTCATTATCTAAAAATAGTTTTACTAATTGCCTTCCGTACTTGTCATTTCCAAAACATTCTATAAAAAGAATTTGTGTATTTTCATTATCTAATATTTTATTAATTTGATTTTTTGTAAGAGTATTATCAATACTTATATTGCAGTTTGTGCTTAATTGTAATAATCTATTTCTTGCTTTTATGGCAATTTCTGGTGTTTTTTTCTCTGGTGTATCTATACCATATAATCTACAATCTAATTTTATAGGTTCGGCTTCTGTATTTAATAAAATGAAATAACCAGTATCACCGTCTATTATATGTGATAATTTTCCTATTGTTTTTAATCCAGAAAATGAAAAAATAGGAACATCTTCATATTTTAAATCTTTTATTGTCATTTTACTTAATTAGTTTTTATTTTTTTCCATTCTTCGAGAATAAGATTATATCTCTCTTTTTTAGTCATATGTGGATATAATTTTTCATATTCTTCTTTTTTGTTTTTAAGAAATTGTTGATATGTTGTTTTTACTTTTGTTAGAATAGGTTCTTCTAAATTTAAATTGAGTATATAAAGAGGAGATTTTTCATATTCTAGATATTCTTCTTCTTGTAATTCAGATTTTGGATTAAATTTTTTCCATACTTTTGATATACCATTTTCCGTATTAGCGTAAACTACTATATATGCTTCATTATGCTTAATATTCGCAACGTGATATAATGGTAACTTTCTAGAATCCATCAAACAATTATATTAAAGTTAAAATAATCAAATTTTTAATACTAAATTATATAAATTTGATTAATCTTAAGGTTAATATATCCAATATATATCTCAACAAATTATTATAATGACATCTCCTTTCGCTATTATGTTGCAAGATGATGAATTTATACACGATGCTGAAAGAGAGAATCGTTCGGATTATGTTTTACGCGAAATAGATATAGTACACAAATTATCATGTACTAAGAGTCTAGATAGTCGATTCAATCATATAGAACATACAGATAGTATTATGCTCTTAAAACAAAAAAAACATCATCTTAATAATATTGGTCTTTTACATATTACTAAAGGACCCAAAAATATTGATAGAATTAAAGGTTTCAAAAATGTTAGATTCTTCTATGAAGGAAATATTTATTATCCAACCGACTAAATTATTCGTCAATTATAAATGCGTCAAGAGTATTGTTATATTGACGATTAACAGTAATAAACACTCCTTGATTATACATATCCTCTGTTTTTTCTGCGCCGATATATGAACATGTACTTCGAATACCTCCTTCAATTCTTTGAAGAGTATCAATCATATTTCCTTTAAATGGCATTTTAACTACTTTTCCTTCTGGAGCTTTATACCAACCTAAACCACCAGCATATTTATTATTTGCAATTGTAGATGACATACCATATACAATTTTAAAATGTTGACCATTTTCAACAATAGCCTCACCTGGTGAAATATCATGACCTGCTAACATGGAACCAAGCATTACAAAATCACCACCAGCACATAAAGCTTTAGAAATATCTCCTACTGTTGTAACTCCGCCATCACTTATAATATAAACACCATGTTGTTTTGCTTCTTCAGCACATTCTAATACTGCAGATAATTGGGGATAACCTACACCAGTTATTTTACGTGTTGTACAACATAAACCACTACCAATCCCAACTTTTACAATATCAACAAGACCATTTTGTGCAAGTTCCCTAACACCTTCTGGTGTTACTACATTACCAGCCATAATAGTTATGTCAGGCATTTTATGCCTAATTTCTTCACATGTATTGATTAATTCTTTCATATAACCATTTGCTACATCTACACAAACAAATTTTGGATGTATACCTAAACAACTTTGGAGTTTATTTACTAATTGAATAAGTACATTCTGATCCTTTTTACTTGTACCACATGATAATGTATAATAATTTACATCTTCTAAATCCTGAGGTACAAAACCATTTAACCATTCATTATTAAGATATTTAGGAAAACATGTCATATAATTTCGTTTTTTTAATACATTAAACGTGCTGATATTCGTTACAGTATCCATATTCGAACTAATAATAGGAATACCTGACCATTCTTGTTTGGAATTTTTAAATTTAAAAGTTCTATTTAATACTACATTTGATCTAGATGAAACATTAGATTTTCTAGGAACTATTAAAACATCATTGTAATCTAACTTCGTTCCCGGAATAACCTTTTGTGAATGTAACATTATACTCTACTTATAATAGTAAATCTTTATATAATTATATAAAGAAGTAAATATTATATCAAACATGACTGAAATAATTAAAAATTTATATTTAGGTAATAAAAATGACGCTATAGTTATGTCAGATATTGGTCTAGTTATTAATTGTACAACTGATATTCAATTCTATTCTGAAGAAAATACACATATACGTATTCCGGTATTAGATAATGGAAATTTTGAAGAACATACAAAACTATATAATTTAATTGAAGACGGATACATTTTTGCAATTATGGATAATTTTTTATCGGAAAATAAAAAAGTTCTAGTTCATTGCAGGTTTGGTCAACAAAGAAGTTGCGCAGTTGTAGCATGTTTTCTCATATGGAAATATAATTTAGATCCGTTTGATGCAATTTCATTTATAAAATCAAAAAGACGTCAAGCTTTTTTTGGATCTGTAAATTTTTTCGATACTATTAAACATTACTCAAAAAGTCTTTAGTATGGAGGAATATCCATCCAAGTATCAGGATCAATATCTTTATTACTCATATCAGAATCATCTGGCGCCGGATCACATTTAGGAATAGGTATCTGGAAAATTAAAATTTTATCTCCAAACATGATATGTTTTAGATAGCAATCCTTATCTAAACTAATAGTATTGATTATGTTATCTAGTATAATGTTATCATTATTTTGAGATTTATAAGATAAATTTCTTATAATATTTAATTTCTGGAATGCATAATATGTTATTTGAGGCATTAAAATTGACTGGACATGTATATATTTTGATAGAAACATTTGTGTCATATATGCACTGTAATTTTATATAGTTTTATTTTAAGATTGCTATTTTTTTTGTTGTCAAATGGTAAGGTGTATAATCAAATGATTGTTCAAAAATTATTAATGAATTTTGCAAAAAAACATCCATTTTTAGTTGCAGTAAACGTGGCATTTATGTCTTTTGTACCGGTAAATGAAGTATGGTTACCAGATTTATATGGCAAGATGATTACAGCAATAACCGAAATGGCAGATGTTGAATGTACGTTAATGTGGGTATTATTAGTACTATTAATTGCACAAGTTGGTTATTTATTACGTGATCGATTGAATGAAGTATTTATTCCTACATTTGAAAATTTTATGCGTACTGAAATGGTTGATATCATTCTTGATAAATATAACAGTGATTTTCACACATTGACAACAGGAGATATTATTGCAAAATTAACAAAAATTCCAGATACATTAAATACATGGTTTCATTGGTTGAATGATTTTATAATACCATATCTATTTGTATTTATTGTAGCCACAATTTATTTCTGGTATTATGATCCCATGATTGCTATATCTTTTGTAGTGTTTTTTGTTATTTTATATCTTGTTTTGAAATCAGCTCCCAAAAAATGTATGTCATCTTCTGTAAAAGCAGATACAGCTTTTGTACTTTTCCATGAAAAGATTGAAGAACTCATCCATAATATGACTTCGATTTATAGTACAAATACGAAACAAAAAGAAATTGATGGATTAAAGAAACATGCTAAAGAATACGCAACAGAATATAAATCTACTGCATCATGTGCACGACAATATAAAACAGTAATGATTCCAATAACTATAGTTTTAATTGGGTTATTTGTTCTTAGAAGCAAATTCTTAATATTAGCAAAAAAAATAAATAAAAATCAATTTACTTCGATGTTTGTTATTTTAACTTATATTGCAAGTAGTATATTCTGGATGGTTGATATTATCAAATTTGGCGTATTTGATCTTGGGTCATTAAGTAATATGAACATTATGTTGAAAGAATTACCTGAAAAACATCGTGAAATATTACCATACAGCCCGCCGAATAACTATATTATTGGATTATCAAATGTTTCATTCTCTTACAATGGAAATAAAATATTAGACAACATTAATATTGGTTTTGAAAAGAATGAGATTACTGCATTATTAGGCGCAGTTGGTAGAGGCAAGTCTACAATATTAAAATTAATTATGTGTTTCTATATACCAGATCATGGAGATTTATATTTTGATAACAAATGGTTTAGTGAGTTGAGTGTTGATAGTATAAGACGTCGTATTGGTTATGTACCACAACACCCGGCATTATTTAATGATACAATATTATATAATGTAAGATACGGAAATGAACATTTAACTGAGCAACAAATTATTGATTTCTTAAAATCAATTGAAATTGATAAAGCATTTTCAAAAGGTATTTATACAGATGTTGGTAAAAATGGTATGAATATTTCAGGTGGTCAACGTCAATTAATTTGGTGCTTAAGAGTTTTATTACAAAACCCTGAAGTATTGGTAATGGATGAACCTACAGCATCTATGGATAAAAATACAAAAGATTTAATGTTTAAAATTCTACATAAATTAATGGAAAAAAGAACAGTTATTATGGTTACACATGATCCATATTTAATTAACTTCTGTACAAAGAAGATTATGCTTCCTTAGCAAGTTTCCACGCTTCGTTTGCTGCTTTCATACGCTCATTCCAAGGAATATGTGAATTTTCTGCTAGAAACTCTTTTATAAATGTATGATATTTTGATAATTTTTTAACAGGTTCTTTAATTTCTTCTTCTGTTTTGGTTTTTTTAACAATTTTTAACTTATTTTCAGAATTAGAAGGGTCACTCTTTTTAATAATTATTTTTTTAACAGGTTTAGCATCTTCAACCTCATCTGGTTTTTCTTCTTTTTCAATTTTATTATTTGGTTCATTTATAATAGGTAACATAGACGGTTCATAATTAAATGTTAATTTTTCCTCTTGATCAGTATTATATAATTTCCAAAATCTATTTCCGTTATCATCTTCTTCCAAAATATAATCATATCCGTCTGAAGCAGCAACTATAGAATATATATCTTCTTTATCAGCTGATAAAGTAAAACCTTCGACGGTTAAGAGACGTTTAGCCATTTTGTATCATTTGGATGTGAAATTAAAATAATATGCTTTCAAATTTTTGTATTTGATATGTAAAAAAAATAATTATTGATATAATTCATTAGTTAATGCACTATCAATGCCCATTTTAATACCTACTAAATCTGCCCCTGTAATTGTCTTATAAATATCGCAGTTTTTAATAATTAAAGTAGTTGGTAAGGATGTAATATTGAATTTATTTGCAATTTCTTCATTCTCTTCTATATCAATTGAAAGAAATAGAACTTTAGTTTCATCGTAATTTTGTGCTAATGATTCTACCTTTGGAGCTAGTGCCTTGCATGGTCCGCACCAATTTGCTGAGAATTTACAGACTAAAATATTCTTGGCTTTTTCATGATCACTCACAATTTGATTCCATTGTTCTACTGATTCAACGTGCACAACTTTACCCATTTATATAATATAAAAATAAATATACTAAACTTATTCAAACGATTTTTCATAATTATGTCAAAAATAAATTATTCAACGCACAAATACCTAAATTAAATATATATAAATGTCATATAATTGCAATTCAACTTTTAAACCATATAATACTCCCGATAATAGATGTCCAAAACAGTTTCCACCTCAAACATGTATTTATACTGCCCAAGGATCATTGTTATGTAATGCCAAGGGTAACGAAGTTCCAGATGTTAAGAATGATATTGAATTAAATATCTATCAACCATATTATCATCAACTAATTCAAGATATGGGAAAACCAAACAAGTCAACATGGTAAGACAAAAATGACCTAAAAACAAAACGTTAAATAATAATAAAAATGGATGTAGTAGAAAAGAAACGGTGTGAACAATGTAAAAAATCTATTCCAACTCTTAATTTTAAATGTTCTTATTGTGAACATTATTTTTGTATTAATCATAGATTACCAGAAGATCATATATGTCATGTAAATTATAAAAATATGATTAAACATCATAATAAAATTATATTACCAGAGGTATGTGATAATCATAATTATATTAAAATTTAAATCAATATATTTATAATTTCATTACATACTGTCATTAAATGATGATGATTATTATTTGCCGTATTATTTTGAATATTGATTAATATTATACCAATAGTTTCTTGGGCTTTTGCAAATAATGAAGATAAGAACTCTAATGGAAAATGTTGTTTGCCTATTTTTAATAGTGAATTTCTTGAGAATATCATAATTTGAAGGAATAGAAAGTCCAATATATCTTTATTATTGGTTATTTGTACATTATCATATATTCTAATTAATATTTGAATAATGATTCCATATTCTTTGAATGTTGTTGTATCCAAAGTATTTACAAATTCAGTTTGTTTTATATTACTAAAAGCTCTGACTAATATTTCATAAAATTGAAATATATCAAAATTATAATTACAACCCGATAATATTAATTTAAAATCATCAGCAGATATCAAATTAATAATAGAATGTATAGTTTGAAAAGTTTTATTTATTGCTAATAACATGTAATCTGATAACCATAAATATACATATTTTTGTATATCAGTTGGGGCATACTGTTGTTGTAACATGAGTTCTCCTGCATAATCATAGAAGATTCTGAATAAAGTTATATTATTTTTAATATTATCTAGATGTTTATAGGTAAACAAGTGATGTTTAAAATATAACCCATATTTTACACCATAATTCCTATAATTCATATACACCATATTATTGCATAATCTATCAAACTCTGAAATATTAAAGTCACTATTTAAAAGATAATTTATAATATCAATATTATTTTTGTTTGAAATTTCAAAAAGTTCTGTATAAATTGATAATCTAGACTTTACTATATTATATTTATTGAAGTTGAATTCATTTCGAAATTCTTTATTCAATAATCGTAAAAGTGAAATTTCATATAATGTATTTGTCTTATTTGTTGATAACCCACACATAAAGACAGTTGGTGGTATAAAAGTCTGCATTTTTACGTCTTATCCAAGTTGTACAATTTAATGGTAAATATAATTTAATTATCAATTTTTATAGTATTATTTAATATTTAAAAATTATTTATATATACGTATGTATGACGTCGTTGTCAAGAATATTACTATCTCCTCAAGAAGTTTATCATGAATGTGTTGATTCTGCTAAACATAAAACAAAATATACATTTGGAAAATTATGTATGTTAACAATTATAGGTGGAGCGTATGTTGGTTTGGGTGCAACAACTTGTTTTTTAGTTGGAGGGTTGTTACGACAAGCTAATCCATCTCTTAGTGACGAATTCAATTACGGGTTTTATAAACTTGTTTTTGGTGCGGTTGGGTTTCCAATGGGTTTCACAAGTATTATGATTTGTGGTGCTGAATTATATACAAGTATATGTGCATATACTGCTTGTGGGTTTTTAGATGGAAAGATATCTATTTTACAAACTTTAAAATTATTAATAGTATCTTGGTGTGGTAATTTTATAGGTTGTTTATTACTTGTTGGTATTTTATATTTAACAGATATTTATGATCACGGACATGATATTACTCTCATTCGAATCGCGACAGATAAAGTATCTCTATCATGGGGTGTTGTATTAATGAGAGGTATAATGGCAAATTGGTTGGTTGGTATTGCAACTTGGATGGCGAATAGTGCTCAAGATCTAACTGGTAAAGCTGTTGCAATTTGGTTACCAATTTCAGCTTTTGCAATGATAGGATATGAACATTGTATTGCAAATCAATATATATTGGTAATGGCTGTTGCTCAAGGTGCAAATTTAACTTTTAAACAAATAGTATGGAATAATTTAGTTCCTTCGACAATTGGAAATTGGATAGGTGGTGCTATATTTGTTGGCGCATGGTATTCTTGTATTTATGGTAATCCACTTGGTTTTTTACATAAAAATATAAATGTTACACAACCTACAGTAACAATTAGTATAAAAAATTGATTTTTTTTATCAATCATTCAAAAATATAAATGAATATTTTTAATCTTAGTAAGCAACCTGTTGCAAATGTTCATTCAATTGAAAGTTTTTCTTGTATAGATGGACCAGGAGTAAGATATGTCATATTTTTAAATGGATGCCATCTTAGATGTAAAATTTGTGCGAATCCAGATACTTGGAATTTTCAAAATGGATATAATTCTACAGCAGATGAAATTACACAAAAAATTAAAAAAGTAAAATCATATATATCAGGAATAACTGTAACTGGCGGTGAACCATTGAATAGTCCATACTTTGTTAAAGATTTATTTACAAGAGTTCATGATTTGGGTTTAAATACTTGTCTAGATACGGCTGGATATGTATCTGAAAACTATATGGATATAGTTATACCCTATTGCGATTATACATTATTTTGTATAAAACATTTAGATCCAGAAAAATATACATTTTTAACAGGAAAATCCCAAGACAAATCTTTAATTTTTTGGAACAAGTTGGAAGAAAATAAAAAAATGTATTTGATACGTCATATTATTATTCCAGGATTTTCTGATAGTGAACAAGATATTAAATTTTTATGTGATACAATTAAACAAAAAAAATATTGTAAAGGAATAGAATTATTGCCATATCATGAATTAGGAGTTCATAAATGGAAAAAAATGAATTTTGAATTTAAAATGACTGATTTTAGACCACCCACCCAAGATGAATTAAATAATATTGTAGAAATAATTAAGAAAAATGGAATAAATGTTATACTTTAGTATGGAAAGTTCTTGAAATTACATCCAATTGTTGTTCTTTAGTTAAATTATTAAATACGATAGCATATCCTGATACACGAATAGTTAGATTTGGATATTTGGTTGGGTCATTCATAGCTTCAAGTAATTTTTCTTTATTGAGTATATTTACATTTAAATGAAATCCATTTGATTTGAAATATCCATCAAGAATATTACTTAAATTTTCAATTTTACTTGTTTCTGTCTTTCCTAGAGATTCAGGAACGATTGTAAATGTATTTGAAATACCATCTAAACATTCGTCATAAGGTAATTTAGCAACTGAATTTAGTGACGAAATTGCACCTGTTGTATCACGACAATTAAATGGATTCGCACCAGGACTATATGGTTGACCTTTTTTTCTACCATCGGGTGTAGAACCAGTCTTATTACCATATACAACATTACTAGTAATAGTTAATAAACTCAATGTCGGAACAGAATCTCTATATGTTTTTTGTTTTTGAAGTCTTTCAGAAAATTCGTGAATAACCCATTTAGCAATATCATCAACTCTATCATCGTCATTACCGTATTTGGGATAATCTCCTTCAATAATAAAATCTGTAACAAGTCCTTTATCATTTAAAACTGGGAATACTTTTGCATATTTAATAGCACTTAATGAATCTACAACAACACTTAAACCACTTATACCAAAGGCTAACAGTCTTCTAACTTCTGTATCATGTAATGCCATTTGGATTCGTTCATAATTATATTTATCATGCATATAGTGAATTACATTCATTGTATCACAATATAATTTTGTTAACCAATCCATACCTTTTAAAAAATTATCAACAACTTCATCATAATCAAGATGCTTACTTTCAAATGTAATTTTTGAAAAATCAGGTCCTACTTTATTTCCTGATATTTCATCGTGACCATTATTCATCACATATAATAACAGTTTTGGAAGATTACTTCTTGCTCCAAAAAATTGCATATCTTTTCCTACTCTCATAGCACTAACACAACATGCAATAGCATAATCATTACCAAATTTAGGTGTCATTAACATATCATTCTCAAATTGTATACTACTAGTATCTATTGATACTTTGGAACAAAAATTCTTAAATGATGATGGCAAGTTTTCATGCCATAAAACTGTGATATTAGGTTCAGGAGAAGGACCTAATGTATATAAAGTATTCAAAAACCTAAAAGATGTTTTAGTGACTAGTGGTTTACCACATTCATCTAAACCACCTAGTGAAATCGTAACCCATGTAGGATCACCGGCAAATAATGAATTGTATTCTGGTGTTCGAAGTTGACGAATAATTCTCAACTTTAGAACAAAATCATCTATAATTTCTTGCGCTGATTCTTCATTCAAAATACCTTTTTCTATATCTCTTTCAAAATATATATCCAAAAATGAATCTATTCTTCCTAAACTCATAGCTGCACCATCTTGTTCTTTAACAGCTGCTAAATATGCATAATATAACCACTGTACTGCTTCTTTTGCAGTTGTTGCAGGTTTTGAAATATCATCGCCGTAAGATAATGCCATCTGTTTTAATTCTTTTAGTGCACGGAGTTGTTCGGAAATTTCTTCACGTAATCTTATTGTATTTTCATTCATGTTTTCTTTAAATTTATTCAAATCGTTTTGTTTATTTTCAATTAGTGCATCAACACCATACAAAGCAACTCGCCTATAATCACCTATAATACGTCCTCTTCCATATCCATCAGGAAGACCTGTTAATATTCCAGATTTTCTTGCAGCTAACATTTCAGGTGTGTAAACATCGAATACACCAGAATTATGTGTTTTTCTATATTTTGTAAATATATCGTACACACTTTTATCAAGTGTGTAACCATATGATTCTAATGCTGTTTTTACCATATTTATACCTCCAAATGGTTTAATAGCACGTTTAAGAGGTTTATCTGTTTGTAAACCTTTAATTATTTCAGGTATTTCGTCTGAAATATATCCAGGTGAAAACTCATTAATAAATGAAGGTGTTGATACATCCACATCCAAAATTCCTTTTTTATATTCTTCAATCTTTAATAAGTCTATTATATTTTTAAGTTTTTGTGTTCGAATAGTGGCATTTGCTAACTTTGGCAAATCATAGTAATGATTTGTATTTTTTGAAATAAATTCAAAAACATTTATTTTTTCGTTAACTGCATGTAATGGTCTAATTAAATTAAACCTTTTTATATTTGTATAGTATACTTTAGGATGTATAATTTTTGATAACATCCTGTGATATTTATTTATTAAGCTGTTTGTTTAAATAGTTTTTATATTTAATATAAAAAGAGTATCAAAGTGTTTAAAAAATGCTAATATAGTGTATAATTGATATAAAGATATTTGAAACTAATCAAGTAGTTTAAAAATGAACAATGGATATGTAATGGAAAATATTATATATGAACATATAGATAAACTCAAAATTTTTGATGAAATAGTATATGAACGTGATCTTGTAAAAAGATATGGAAGAGAAGCAGTAGGTGTTGATTATCTACTTGTTCATAAAAATAAAATTATTTTACTCCAAATAAAATGGAAAAAAACACGTAGAAGAGAAACAAATGATATTAAAAATTTTTTAAATTCTGTACATTTTATTACTCAAAAATTAAAAGATAAACAATATATTTTTGGTTTATATATATCTAGAATGGAACCATTCTCAGATAATAAAAATTATCTTGAAACTAATAAAGTATATTGTATATATGATTTTGAATCTATGAATTCTCTTGCTAATAATGTAGCAACTTATTTACAAAATTACATGAATAATCATTCAAATAATTTTGTAATTTCTTCAGGAATTGGAATATCTTCGCAAACAATATCTTCTAATTTTTCTAGATATTCCTTTAAATCATCCTCATGATCATTGGCAATTTGTTCCAAGAAAAAATCAATACTAAATTCTTTTACTACTACTAATTCAGATGAATCTACAGATTTCTCAAAGATTTGTAACTTGCATGAAATATCTTCCTCATCTTCTGATTCATCATCTTCCCTTTTAGAATCTGAATCAGATTCATCAACTAATAGTTTTCTTGTTTCTTGAATAGAATATCCAAGATATTCTTTCAATGCTTCATCAAAACAACCAAATAGTTTAAAATCAATTAACATTTCATATTCAGTAAATAATAGTACATATAACTTGGAAGCCATACTATATACAAACTATATGTTTTTATATATTTTATAAAACGCATAGGGAAATTTAATTAAATTTGAATAATTCACAAATAATTTATAACTAACTCAAGCAAAAATATCAAGCAGCGAAATATTCTTGCACTTTCCAAAATCTCCCATCCAAACACAAGAATGTCTTTTCGGCTATTTTCAATTGGCAGAAACGCCGAAGATGACTGTATTCTTGACGAATCTCTCTGGGGACATATTGATGTTCTTCATAATAGAAATATAATTGAACCCAAAAAAATCGGATTTTGCATCATTACTTTTACAAATAACAAAGCCATTATCAGTGATATCCTTAAAAATACTGGATTGTTGAATGACTATCTAGATGAAAATTATATTTATTATGGGAATTTTCTCTATACACCAAAAGAAAATTTTAAAAAGGACTTTGAATCCAATATAACGACAATTCTAAATAATGTTAGAAAATCTGATTTCTGGTTAGATATTATCGGAATCAACCTAACATTTCAATATTAAAAGTGTCATCAACCATGACATAATCAATTGTCCAAAACATATTATAAACATTATATGGTTTACCCATCGAATAAACATTATCTGCTCTACAAGATAATTGTAGAGTAATAGGATAGTTTAATACTAGTTTGTTACATTGTAGTAACATGTTATCTTTTTTATAAAACATAATAGGTGATGGTTTTACCCATAGTATATCATCAGACAGTTTATATTTACTAGAATCACCTTCGGCAGTATCTTTTTTAAATCCTTGTTTACATACTAATTTTTTTATTTTCATTAAATGTGAACATGAATTATTATCAGGGGCATCTATAATATAATAATTACCACTTGCATCTCTTTTCATAATAACTTGTTGCGTTATTACATGCATATACGGTAATGTATCAGATGGTAAAAAAGAAAAATCATCACCATTTTCTACTTTTTTTGTTACGTATAGCTCCATATATAATTAATTATAGAATTACTATCTTTAAAATACGCAATTATATCATTAATTTATTTTTTGTAGTATTAATTTTATAAAGATGTTTGTTCATAGCAGATTTATCATTAATATTATATCCACATCTTATACATGTATAAGGTTCTTTTTTCATTATAAAAATGGTATATTGAAGGTCAATATTTTTAAGCTTTAAATATTAGTCAGAGAAAGTCGGCAAAAGTCAGAAAAAATCAGGGAAAATCAGAAAAAATAAGAAGTTTTAATATAAACTAATTCATAAAGATTATACCATAATCAGTAATACTATAATTATAAAATTAAATTTACAGTCTTGGAATTTAATAAAGATTCCTAACAAACTTTTTTACAAAATATTTTTTTGAGAATACTTAATGGAAGTATTCCATTTTCTAAAATACTTTCATGAAAATCTTTTATAGTTTTAGTTGTATCCTTTAAAAACTGATCTCGTAAATCAAAGAAAAATCTTTCGCCAATTTTATAAGTAACTGCTTGTCCTGGAATTGATATATAACGAATTAATTCAGATTCTAATTCACTTTTTTGCATAGGTATATGTTTAACCATAAAATTCAAACTTTTATCCCAAGACCACCCATAATAATGAATACCTACATCAACTACTAACCTAACTGCTCTCAACATTTCATATGATAATTTTCCAAACATTTCAATTGGAGTATAATCACCAAGTGATTCACAATATAATCCCCAACCTTCTATAAAACCATTTGATTCAAATACAAACAAATTATATTCTGGTATATGTTTTTCAATCATGTATTCGAATTGATAATGATGTCCTGGTTCGCCTTCATGCAAAGATAATACATAAGCAGAGTATAATGGATTTTCTTTCAAATCTCTGGTATTAATGAAGAATGTACCGCGAGTAATTTTATTATTAAATTTCTTTCTTTTATAATTTCCTGAATAATAAAATGCAGCAACTGACGATGATTCGATATCCTTTGGTATAGATTTGATTTTATAAGAATAATGTAAATTATTCTTAAAATATTTTTTTATGATTGTTTCTTTGATTTCTTTTTGTTTCTTGTGATAATAACTAAATAATTCTTTCTTGGTTTTTGCAACATATTTTTTATCGTTTAGAATCTTTTTATAGAATTCATCAAATGGCAAATTATCGTAACCTAAATCTTTCTGATTTTTTTCAAATTCATATTTCAGTCTTTCTATTTCTGAAAGACCATATAAAAATATACTTCTAGGCGTAATATCATCTAGCGTGGTTTGACTTTTTATAATATTTTTGTATGTTTTATCACCAGATGGAAGATAACATATACCAATTGTTTTTCTACATTTTGGATAATATAGTTTTTCTATAAATTCTATTAAATTTTTAAGTGTAATTGAATATTCTAATAATATTAATTTGTAATCTTCTGAAATTAAATTATTTGGTACACGGATTATATATTGTTTTTTATTATAAAATTCTTTTAAATCTTTAATTAATATTTTACATAATCGTTGTGGTAATGTTACTCCATTTTTTATACCTTCCCGCATAGCAGCTTTACATGAAATCATTATTTTACGCATAGATTTATACCTTGAAATTAAATTTATAATATCTTTCTCTGTTTCCAGAGGATAGAAATATCTATTAAAAAATATTAATGATGTTATCTCATTCTCATATGGAGATAATGGTATCATCCACAAATTATTAAAATTATTAATTTCATTATTAATATACCATTCAAAAGATTCTATTTGTAAACTTTTAGGTTTAATGTAGCGTAATTTTGATTTATACTCCATTAATAATTTTTTCCATTTATCAGAAAGATATTGTGATAAGTAATTTTCAAGTCTATTATCATATGTATGGTATCCTAAAAAAGATCCAGTAGAAGGAAATAATTCAAGATATTTTTTTAAAAACTCTTTTAATATTTTTAGTCCCATTCTTACTAAATTAAAATATGTTTTATACAAAATAAATAGCTTGAGTATACATGGTATGTAACAAAATATTCATACAAATAAAGAATGTTCAAATTTAAAGTTCTAAATAATGATAATAGAACTAATTCTATATATGTTCAAGGTGCAAGAGCTAATGGCGCAAGTAATGATATAGCCTCGATTATATTTCAAAATTTTGATAATGATACCAACAAAACTTATAATATGGCAGAAATAGCATTACGTGATCAATTCGGATCATCAAATGATGGTTACGGTGATCTTATTTTTAGAACGAATCCCGATGGCCGAGATATGACAAGTAATTTAATTGAAAATATGAGAATGACATATAATGGAGATATACTTATAGGAACGACTATACCACAAGAACGTCTTACGATTGATGGAGGTGTTTATATTTCATCTAACCTAATTTCTTCAAATGCTTCTATTTGTAATTTAACAGTTGCTAATATTGTTAGTACAGGAGTTCTTGGCGTAAATCAAGATGTAATATTCCAAAGTAATGTTACTATTAAAAGTAATGTTGGGATAAGTAATGATTTGACAGTCGCACATATTACAACAACATCTAATTTAGTAACATTGCATGCTGCAACATTTTGTAATACAATAGATTCTTATGGAATTTCATCATTTTATTCCGACCTAGTTTCAAAAAGTAATTTTATAGAATTATCTACAGCCACTTTATGCAATTCTTTAAATACATATGGTGTATCAACATTTTACAATGATGTCAATATAAAATCGAATTTAGTTGTTCTCCAAAATACTACGCAATGTAATAATGTCTATACTTATGGTGCACTAAATGTTTATAATTCTGCAACTGTAGAATCCAATTTATCAGTAAATTCTAATTTATTAGTTCTTCAAAAATCAACATTATGCAATAATACAGATATATATGGTCCTGTTACTATTTATAATAATACTACAGTTCGTTCCAATCTAACTGTAAATTCTAATTTTTCGGTTGGTAATAAATCAACACTATGTAATCAAACTGATATTTATGGATCAACAACTATTTATAACAATGCAACAATCCAATCTAATCTCACAATAAATTCAAATTTAATAGCTAATTATATTGCTTCGTTTTGTAATATAGTGAATGTTGCAGATAATGTTACTATGGAATCTAATTTAATAGTGAAATCAAATTTGACAGTTATGAATGAATCTACATTATGCAATTTAATTTATCTTAAAGGACAAACAACAGCATATGATGCAGTAACATTACAATCTAATTTGACTGTAAATTCAAATGCTACTGTTGTTGGCATTACAACATTATGTAATAGTACCTATGTATATGGTCAATTGTATGTTAATAATAATGCCATTGTATATTCAAATTTGACAGTAAATTCTAATCTTGTAGTTAGTCAAACTACTTCTTTATGTAATGCTGTTAATTCTTATGGAGCATTAACTGTTTATAATAATGCAACAGTGCAATCCAATTTAAATGTTAATTCTAATTTTACAACGATAGGTAATGTTACATTATGTAATAATGTAGATGTTTTTGGACCGACTACAATTTATAATTCTGCAACTATACAATCTAATTTAGATGTTAATTCTAATTTTACAGTTCAAGGAATAACTACATTATGTAATTCTGTTAATGCATATGGTGCATTAACTATTTACAATGATTTAAATTTACGATCAAATCTAAATGTAGATTCAAATGTATGGATTGGTTCTAATTTAACAGTAAATCGAAATACGACTTTATGTAATACTTTAACAACTTATGGAGTTGCAACAGTATGCAATTCTGCTTTTGTATATTCTAATTTATTAGTAGGTTCCAATTTAACAACTCTTCAAAGAACTACATTGTGTAATAATACCAATATTTATGGACCATTAACACTTTATAATACAGGAACATTACAATCAAATATAGATTTTATCTCATCAATGTCAGTTGCTGGTACATCAACATTATGTAATACAACGGATATATTAGGTGCATTGAATGTATATAGTGATAGTACATTTAATTCAAATGCAACAGTTAAAGGAACGCTTACAACTTTTTCGACTTCAACATTATGTAATGCAACAAATATTTATGGAGGTTTAACTGTAAATAATTCCGCAACTATAAAATCTAATTTATCTGTCAACTCTAATCTATCTGTGTGGAATAATTCAACATTATGTAATAATGCGGATATTTTTGGTTTACTCACAGTTTATAATAGTACTGTTGTACAATCAAATTTAACAGTTAACTCAAATCTATCTATATTAAATAATTCAACTTTGTGTAATATATTAGATGTATATGGTGTTTCGTCATTTTATGCTAACGGAACTTTTCAATCTAATTTAACTGTTAATTCAAATTTTCAAGTTATTAGATCAAGTTCGTTGAGTAATACAACTATTAGTGGACCATTAAATGTAACTGGTCTTACGACAATGAGTAACAGTTTATTAGTACATTCGAATGTTACAATAAATTCTAATTTATCAGTTGTGAATAATGCAACATTATCAAATTCTGTAAATATATATGGACAACTAACGGATTATGCTAATGCAACTTTTCAATCTAATGTTATTATAGGATCAAATCTAGTAATAGTAAATACTACAACAGCATGTAATGATCTTACAGTTTTTGGTAACCTGTATTCATCAAATTCTGCTTTATTTTATTCAAATGTGATTATTAACAAGGATTTAACAAGTATTGGTACAACTACATTATGTAATATAATAAATACATATGGTATTTTAACACATTATAATACTGCTGCATTCCAATCAAATGTTACATTCTGTAATCAATTAGATGTATGGGGTACAACTAATTTACATAATACTGTAAATGTAAGTTCTAATTTTGTAGCATTAAATACAGCAACTTTTTGTAATACAGTTACTTATGGGGGACAATTAAATATTAACAATAGTGTTACGATTGAAAGTAATCTCCTTGTAAAATCTAATCTAAATGTTTATAATAAAACAACTCTAAGCAATACAGATATTTATGGTTTGCTAACATGTTATAGTAATTTAGTGATGAATGATACTCTATTAGCTAATAGTAATATAGCAACAAATACACAATTTATAGCATCATCAACCGATTCATCTAATTTACCAGGATATTCATGGTCTAATGATTCAAATACTGGTTTATATCATCCTTCTGCAGACACTATAAGTTTTATTACAGCAGGCTCAGATAGAGCTAGAATTACATCTGCTGGTAGAGTAGCTATCGGTAATAGTAATGCACGCGAATTATTAGAAGTTTATAATGGAAATATTTTATCTAAGAATTTTGCACGATTAACAAAAACTGTAGATTCATTAAGTAATATTGATATTACTATAAATTGGGAAAATACAGTAGCAACGAGTCAGTACTATATATTAATAGATACATTTCAACAAGTTGCAAATAATACACAAGTAGGTACACGTTCACAACGTCATTTAGTTAGAACATATGATAATAGTAATACAAGCCCTACAATTACTGTATCCCAAAATGCTACAACTTTTGGTAATGCAGGACCTGCAGGATCCATGTCAATTGCGTCTGTTTATATTAGTAGTAATTCATTAATTATCCGTTCATCTACAAATTGGAATGGTACAGGTAATCCTACTCATTCTTTTACTATTGAAATATTACAAGTTCCTGATAGATCAAATATAGGTTTTGTATGGTTGACATAAAAATAATATTATTAAAATTAATACATATATTCAAGACTTACAATTAATTCTTTATTACTATTTGGTGAACTATTACTATAGTACATTTTTAAATATGTGCTAGCTGGTAATGAAGAACCTGTTATTTTTTTCTGACCCACTGTATATGTACGTGGATCTAATATCCACATATCTTGAATAATAGGCATTCTATACTCAATATATGTAGGGCTAGTTACACTATAAGAATTTGATACTGCATATTGAGTGTACATTTGGTTGCTACATGGACATATGCTAATAATTTCACCCAAATTTTCCGTATTATTTCCATCTGTAACAATACATTCTAGTCCATTATTCATATTATTAATAACGCTATTGCTTACATACAGATTCGATTCGCCTATACTCAAATTGCTATTTAATGTGCCAACAATACTATTAGATGTTACAAAATACAAGTCAAGTTTATCACCTCGATGAGTTTCATTTGTTTGAGTTTCTGCTTGAAGTACTGTAATAGGGTAAGGAAATATAATATCGTGTTCGCTTACTCCATTCGAACTACAATCGAATTTAATACATTTATATCTATACATACCATTTGTTGCTACACTTTCTTGCTGAATAGATACTGGACGAATTTCTAAATTACGAGTTTCTAATTTTACAGTTTGAGATGCATCGATTTTATGTCGGTAATCATTTGGGCAATTTGTTGGTATTGTCTTGTTCCAATATGTAAAGAATTGTTGTTCATTGCTACAATAAACTTTGTAATATGTTTCAGTTGCCATTTTAAATATAATAATATATCTTTTATTGATCTTCAACCCAATTAAATGCACATGAACAAGTAGTATTTCCTGTTGCTGGTACACGCGCAGCTATCGTATATACATCACCAGGTTCCATCGGTAATTCATATGTACTAAACATTTGACTTATTCCTGTACTGGTACCTAAACAAAAAGAGAATACAACAAACCCACCTGATCTTGCAGTTGCAGCTGTATCAAATTCTATTACTGAATTATTGGTGTTCACATTTGTATATGAAGCACCGGTTAATGTAGCATTTTTATACACATTTGCAACTACTAAACGTGTATCAGTAGATACAGTTAAATTACGCATATAAACACTAATACGATTAGTTTTACTATTAAATGTTGATCTATTACGTATTGAAAGTATTGGTACGAATGTATTTGTATT